>Ga0265295_1008036_pt1 | contig 11869 bp, 9 predicted proteins | sample Munlansysbiofilm_FD_192503 | JGI IMG/M metagenome (GOLD analysis project Ga0265295, IMG submission 192503) | Leachate microbial communities from a municipal landfill in Southern Ontario, Canada - Methane capture system biofilm | ecosystem: Engineered > Solid waste > Landfill > Unclassified ... | reverse complement strand
CGTTAGCAAATCAAAAATCAAAGATTTTAAGTCAAGTTCAAAAACTAGAAGATAAAACCGTTCAAAATGAAGCACTCATTGAACAGTTACTTCAAAAAGACAAACAAAAATACATCAAAAAAATTGTTAGACTAGCGGATCAAAATCAAAAAATGAAGATCAAATTATCCAGACTGAAAGACAATTTATCCGACATTGAATCTGAAAAACTAGTGAAGCATTCATTGGTTGCAACATTTAAGAAGTGGTTCTCTGATATCCCATATCGTAAACAAAAATACATTTGGGGGATTATATTTACTACCCCATGGTTAATTGGTATGTTGTTATTCTTCTTACCATCTTTCTTCAAATCGATTTGGTGGAGCTTCAATAGCGTTACCCCATCTTCTGATGGTTTGATTGTAAAGTTTGTTGGATTAAATAATTACATAGAGTTATTTCAAAGTTATGTTATCGATGGGAATACGGTTTTCAGTGTTCAACTGTACCTATTCATTCAAAACTTGATCATCGATTTACCAATTATATTGATATTCTCAATCTTGATTGCGACATTCTTAAATAAACCATTTAAAGGCCACAAGATTATTAAAGCCATATTCTTCATACCGGTTATATACAATTTCACTTTAATCAGTGATACATTAACCAAAGGGTTTGGACAGTACATTGACGCATCTACAGGTGCAGATCAAATGTTTGTGGCTCAATTATCTGCATTTTTCTTAGAAATTGGGATAGGTAATAGCTTGATGAACATTGTTTTACAAGCAGTAGATCGTATCTTCATGATTGTAAACTTATCGGGGATACAAATCCTAATATTCATCGCAGCGATTCAATCGATTCCAAATCAATTATACGAAGCGGCGAAAATGGAAGGTGCGACTAAGTATGAGATATTCTGGAAGATTACGATTGCGATGATCACACCACTCATATTAACTGCAGCAGTATATACTGTGATTGACTCATTTGCAAGAGCACCTATCTACAGGTTCCTAGATTTCGCAATGACACAAAATAGGTACGGGCTTGCTGCTGGTATTTCTGTGAGTTATTTCTTAATTAATGTTGGTATCATTGGCTTTGTATATTTACTGATGAAAGGCAGGGTGTTCTATTATGACTCAAAATAAAACCCACTTTCTAAACAAGCAATTCGACAAACTAAAACAAGAATCCATCAAGGTCTATGATAAACGACTAAAGACAGCTTATCGCCGCAAGATGACATTCGAAAGTCTACTTGAAGTGATGGCTAATATGCTCAAATACTTCTTGTTATATGGGCTAGCATTTATCATTTTATACCCATTGATACAACAATTGGCTATTGCATTTAGAGCACCTGATGATATCAATAATCCACTGGTTCTATGGATCCCTGAAACATTCTCGCTCACAAACTTTAAAATATCTGCAATCGTCTTGGATTATTTCAATGCGCTTAAGAATTCCATCATGTTGAGTAGTATTGTAACTATTCTACAGTTATTGACAACAGCATTAGTTGGTTACGCCTTTGCTCGCTTGAAGTTTAAAGGTCAAGGGATTTTATTTGGTATTGTACTAGCAACCATCATTGTGGCACCTTCAACCATTGAATTACCACTAAAAATCACATTAATGGATTTCTTAGGAACTGGTAAGTCGTTACTTGGTAGTCCAATGATCTTGTACATATTTGCTGCAACTGGTATGGGCATTAAATCTGGTATATTTATCTATTTATTTAGACAATTCTTCAGAGGCGTCCCAGAAGAGCTTGAAGAAGCAGCCCATGTGGATGGGGCAAATCCAATCCAAGTATTCTTTAAGGTGATGTTACCAAACGCACGTGGTGCGATGGTGTTAGTTGGTATATTAACGTTTGTATGGCAATGGAATGACGCGTACTTTACAGCAAATTTCGTTTCTAAGGTCAATGCCGAATTCTCAACCCTAACAACGAAAATGATGTCGATTAGAAACGCCATTCAAGGCGCAATTCAACAGGCAGGTGTATGGCAATTGTTTGACCAAGATGTCACACAAAATCCACTATTTACATCTATGATATTAAATACTGCAGCGATGTTATCGATGATTCCATTGTTAATATTCTATCTAGCAGTACAAAAGATTTTATTTACAGAAGGTATTGAAAGAAGTGGCCTAGTAGGCTAATAAAAATAAAAAAAGGGAGAATATTATGAAAAAGTTCTTTGCATTAATGACTTTTGTGTTAGCAGCCTTCATTTTAGTGGGCTGTGGTTCAGGTGGCACACCAACACCAAATCCGGACCCAGATCCAAATCCAGACCCAGATCCAGTTGAAACAACGTACGATTTGGGTGGCATTGATTTTGTGGTCATGTGTGACAATGCACTAAAATGTGATCCAAGAAGTGCAACCTATGAACGTCTATTTAAACAAGAAAAAGTAGACAAAATTACAATGGTAGAAGAAAAATATAACGTCAAAGTTGTATTTAGAAACTATCCAACCAATGCGTCATGGGGTGGCGCGAGAGAACGCTATATCATTGAAGAATCCGCGTTAAAAACACAAGCAACTCATGTCTATGAAATCATATCGACATCGATTGGTAACTTAGCTGAACAAGGTGCTATTGTACCACTAGATGACTACATGGAAGCGTATGGGTCAGACAAGTTCTGGCCAGAGAAAAAAGCATTTGGCGAAATTAAAGGTAAACACTATGGCTATGATGACCAATATCCAATCGCAGACAAAGGGTTATACTATAATGTCGACTTACTTTCAAGAGTCCTAGGCGAATCCAGAAAAAATGAACCAACCCAAAAATGGGCAGATGGCGAATGGACTTGGGAAACGTTTACTGCACTAGCGAATGAATTAAAATCTAAACTAGACCATACTAGAACCGATGAAAATGGTGGTGCTCAATATGTATTTGGTGGCAGAACATATAACTGGGCATACGGCTTTATTGGTGCAAACGGTGGTAGACTAGTAGATGAAAACTTTAATACATATCTAACCAGTCAACCAGTATTAGATACGCTTGAGTACCTAAGTGGTTTATACGCAACAGAAGGTATGTGGATCGATGATGCCAGTTTATCGAATACATCACAACCACAGTTTACAGCCGGTAACGTTGCATTCCAAGATGGTGAATCTTGGCATATTAACGCATCAAACAAATGGGGTAGTGCAACATTTGATATTGATTATGTGCCATACCCAGTAGGTCCAAATGTTTTAGAAGATATGTCTAATTACCGTTCATTGACAGTTGGTGGGAAATCGACACACGTCATTTCATCATCATTCTCTAAAGCAAACATACCTGCAGGCTATGAAGATTTAATGATTCACGATGAAATCATTTTCAAGATTTGGGCAGATATGCAATACTTCCCAGATACAGTAGAAATGATCCAAGATGACTTCTATAACGTGAGATTATTACCTAACTATGCAACAGAATTATCGAGAGAAGCACACTTAAACTTAATCGATATTTCTTATCCAGATAACTTCTATAGTGTTGCAGAATCACTAAACCAAAATGATACATCCTTTATGATTATGATTCAACAAGCTATCCGTCAAGCGGAAGTGCGTTCAATCATGACATCGACTGAATCTAACTTACAAGCAATCTTACAAGAACGCTTTAACTTAGGTGAGAATTACTACAACTAACAACCAATAGACTTGGCGTCAAAGACGCTTTGACGCCTGTCTTTGTGTTTAAATAACGAGGTCAATATGAAAAAAGTCGTTTTTATGGGTGATTCAATCACCGCAGGTTTTAAACTATTAAACCAATTTCCAAACGTTAAAAACATGGGCATTGGTGGCTATAAATCTACAGAATTAATCCCGTTGGTAAAAGAGTTAAGACTTGAACAACCAGAGGTCTTATTCTTAATGATAGGTATCAATGATTTCTTATGCAACAAGCGCTATTGGCCACATGGCTATACCATTCCGTTTCATAAAACCTATGATACATTATTAGATTTAATTACCATCAATCTACCAAGAACGAAAGTATACCTATCCTCTATCCTGCCAATGAATGGCAGACCAGATGGCTTATTAGTCAAAGAGAATGTCTTTTTATATAACCAAGAAATTGACATCATCAATCAGTTCATTAAAGAAAAATCTAAATCTTATAAGGCAACTTATTTAGATCTAAATTCAGTTTTTAAAGAAAATGGGCTCTTAAAAGATGACTATACCATCGATGGCATTCATTTGAGTGAACAAGGGTATCAAGTATATTTAGAACAATTAAAAACGATCGAACCAGAACTCTTTATTTAAAGACCAAGACATTAGGAGGCACTATGAAGAAATTAATTACCCTATTTACATTAGCAATATTATTACTTGGCTTAGCAGCATGCCAAGATACTAATACACCAACCCCGAATCCGGACCCGGATCCAGATGAAGAAAAATACTTAAACGATAAGATTGCACCATTACTATCATTCTCGGACGCATCCAAAATGACATTATCGGTCAAACAAAATGCCGATTTAAACCTACTGGATGGCTTACGTGCGCTCGATAACTTAGAAGGTGATATATCGGCTAAAATCCAAATGGATTTAGGCGAATTTGATATTAGTGTACCTGGCACGTATGAGATTATATTTTATGTGACAGACAGAGCAGGCAATGCTTCTAACTTTTTATCTAAAACCATTACAGTCCTACAAGTATATGAGATTCTCGCAAAGTATCCAATATTTACAGAAGCCATTATGAATGAAGCAGGCGCACCAACGCCGCCAGCTTGTTTCCAAGGGGCTTATTACCATAAAGTGTTTTCTTCCAAAGATTACTGGACAGGGATTGAAGCAGAAGTAACATTGCCTATGCCTGATATCAATCGTTATCAAACGGAGTATAGTGATTCACTGAATATCGATCCAAACGCTAGAAATCTTGACAACCCATCCGTATATATGGGCGGCCATGCAGCACTAGAGTCTGATGTGGGGTTATCACTTAAAACAGCACTGTTTAAAAATAATGCAGGTTCAGAAGCCATTTCGGTTGGGTCATATGCATTCAGACCATTTTGGCGTTATATCACATCATATGAGTACGATGCAGGGTCTTATGACCGTGCAAATGGTAGATTTTATGCTGTAACTTGTAATGGCTCAGGATCAACTAAAAACTGCAGTGCAAACTGGGATTTCAACGATACACAGTATTATTATTTACCAGGCGATAGAGTTAGAATGATTGTTTACTCACCAAAACCTGGCTATCTACAATTACAAATTGAACTCATTGAAGCATCCACACTACCATATTCTGTTGGTGTTAGAACCTTTAACGGCTGGCGCGCACCTGAATCGTTTATTTCACCGGTGTTCCCAAGTTCAGGACATGGTGATATGAAAGCTGAGTTCAAACGCGTTAATGCGATTGACCAAGTTGCCAATGAAGGCAAACCAGCTGTACCAACGACCACATCCGTTGGTGATGCAATATGGCATAATTCATACTTATTTAGAAAGATTGATGGCGTGACATACCGTGTACCAATGAATGATTCAAGAATTGGCGTCATGAATTGCCCGCTTGTATCACAATTTACAACAACCGGTATTGATGCCATAACGGGTGGCGAAACCGTTAGTATTCACCCAGGCTCAGATAAAGCATCAAGAAGAAAAGACGAATAAGAGGTTTTTATGAGAAAAATAGCAGTTTTACCACTCGATGAGAGACCATGTAATTACCAATTTAATCGCTTATTAGTCGGTGGTATGCCTTATGAGGTATTATCGCCTAGTTTATCCATACTTGGTGACAAAAAACAAAAAGGTAACCTAGAAGCCATTAAAGCTTGGTTACTAGCAGTCGCCCCACAAGTGGATGGTATGGTAATTGCAGTCGATACATTAGTCTATGGTGGTATTGTGCCTTCTAGATTACACATGGATGATACAACCACGTTGATTGAGCGACTAATGTTATTAAAAGAAATCAAGACCCTGTATCCAAATATTAAACTATTTGCCTATAACTTGATTATGCGAAACCCTAAGTATTCATCTGCTGAAGAAGAACCGGATTATTATGAGTATTGTGGTAGAGAAATTCATTTATATGGCGTTTATGAACACAAGATGTCCCTTAATACACTTTCAATAGAAGAACAAAAACACTTTGATTTGATTAAATCAACCATTGATCAAGATGCACTCATTGATTACTTAGACAGAAGAAAGAAAAACATCGAAGTCAATTTAGCATTCCTTAGCTTAATCAAAGACGGTACCATTGAATTTGGGATCGTACCACAAGACGATTCAAGTCCATATGGTTTGACGGCCATCGATCAAAAAATCATTAGAAAATCGATTAGCACATTGGATATCGAGTTAACTTGTTACATGTATCCAGGTGCGGATGAAGTAACCAATACATTACTGGCTAGAATGGTTAATCTTTATGAACAAAGAAGACCTTCATTCTATATTCATTATGCTTCTATTACAGGTGGCATGCAAATACCGCTTTATGAGGATAGATTATTAAATGAAACCATCAAATATCAAATTTTAGCAACCAATGGCATCATCGTTTCTTCAATCGCTGAAGCTGAATTATTACTTTTAGTCAACGTACCATCTGCCAATATGAAAGAAGCGAACAATCAAGCAGAAGCATCTTTAGAGTATGATGCATTCAGAAACTTAATTGAATATGTAGAACTTGCTGCTTATGGTATTTCGATTGGTAAAAAAGTCATCATTGCCGATGTCGCTTATGCCAATGGTGGTGATTTAGCATTACTGAAATTACTAAAACAAAAAGGCATATTGATGCGTATTTCCGCTTATGCAGGTTGGAATACATCTTCCAATACACTAGGCACATGTATCCCACAAGGCATCTTTGATTGGCTATATCCAAATAGACCAGAAAATCTTAATTTCTTAGGCCTAAGATACGTTGAAGATATGGGCTATTGCAGTGTGGTCAGAAAAGAAATCAGCCAGCAATTAGTCAGCCCAAATCATTATTTCTTACTAGACGGTAAAAAAGGCAATGTGGTTAATCAAATTAAGAACGCATTAGATCGTTTTATTCAAACACATTTGGAAGGTGTGTATCACTTTGAAATCAAAGATATCTACTCACCTTGGAATCGTATGTTTGAAACAGGATTGGAAGTGGTCGTTAGTGAACATAACGGAACATCTTTATGATGGCATACCACTTACAATTTATAACAATGATGATCAAAAGAAAAAACCATTAATATATTTTTTCCATGGTTTCACAGGCAATAAAGATGCCAATATCATGGGTCGTGGTGAAGTATTAGCCAATATGGGCTTTTATGTCGTTGCAATCGATGCGTATTTGCATGGTAAACGCATGTCCGACCTCGAAAAGATAAGATCAAATGTGGATAAATACGAAGACATCATAGAAATTGTCATGCATACTGCGAAAGATGCAAAAAGACTTTATCATAAGTATTTTAAATATGAACCAAATGTCTTGGATGACCATTATTACTTATATGGCGTATCCATGGGCAGTCTAACCGCATTTTATTTATCTACCATTGATCCATATGTGAAGGCGATGGCAGGCTTGGTCTGTACCCCTTCATTTGTCGATTACTATAAAGATAAGGCAAGCATGTATGGCTTTAATCAAGGTTTTTTCTATGAACGAAAACTAGATTATTATAAAGCACATGACCCACTCAATCATATTGACCAGCTCAAGAAGGTCAAGATATTTATGGGGGTAGGCACCAAAGATCAAGTCGTTAAACCGATATATGCTGAAACGTTAAAAGAAATGGTACCAGAAGTCATATTGAATCACTATGATACAGGGCATGTGTCGACAACAGACATGCTAAATGACAGTTACCAGTTTCTAGAAGGGGTAAAAAATAGTGGAAATCATCGTTAGAAAACGACATATTGATGGGATACCAGTTTCAATCTATGAAACCGATACACCAGATGAAAAACCAGTTATCTTTTCCTTTCATGGCTTCTCAGGGTATAAAGATGGTGATTATTTCAAACGTGAAGATGCACTAGCTAGACTGGGTTTCATTGTCATAGGACTAGATACAATCTTACACGGTGAAAGAAGAATCGATATATACAATCAATTATCGGAAAGCGATAAAATGAAAGATATCAACACCATGATTATCCAATCAGCTGAAGATGCAGTGATGCTTTATGAAAAATATATAAAATACATGCCACGAGTTAAAAAAGATGCACTCTATGCCATAGGCGTTTCTATGGGTGGGGCAATCAGCATTTACATGTCTACCATTTATAACCTCAAGAAAGCTGTTTCGATAGTAGGTTCACCATCCATGGTTGAGTTCTACAAATGGAAAAAAGAGAAAAATGGTTGGGCGGATGATACTTACTATCAAAGAAATCTCGATTATTTAAAAGCATTCGACCCAGTTTTAAATGCTGAAAACATAAAATGTCCATTGTTCTTAACAGGTGGATTAAGGGATGAAACCATTCCTTATCAGTTTGTCGAAATGTTAAAGAAAGATAACGTCACCATTAAACTTTACGATACACCCCATATGCCAAATCAAGCACAGTTTGATGATGCATACCAATTTTTAACAGAAGAAGGTAACTAATATGAAAAAAACATATCAAGCCGTCGTTGTAGGTGGTTCACTAGGCGGCATCATGGCTGCCTATGCCCTGTCAAAAGAAGGCATTAAAACGGCATTAATCGAACAATATAGTTGGATTGGTGGACAATTAACGTCTCAAGGGGTCCCAAGTGATGAACATGACTTTATTGAAACCACTGGAGCAACTGAGACATACCGCGCATTTAGAGAACAAACACGCGCTTATTATCGCAATCACCCAGATATCATTGATGAATTAAAAGACAAGAAAATCTTTAATCCTGGTAATGGCTGGGTATCTAAAAATGCAAGTGACCCTAGATTATCTTTAAAACTATTAAATGATCTCTTAAAACCCTATACAGATAGCGGTATCTTAGATATTTATCTTGACACTAAAACCTTAGGTGCGGATAAAATGGATGATGTCGTCACTCAAATACTAATCGAGCAAAATCACATAAAAACCATCATTGAAGCAGATTATTTCTTGGATGCGACGGATACAGGTGAATTATTACCACTAACAGAAACTGCATATGTAACAGGTGCTGAATCATTTGATGAGACCAAAGAACCACATGCACCAAAAGTTGGTAATCCTTTTGACATGCAACCCATCACATGGATTGCAGCAATCGCATATGATCCAAATAATGAAACGATCATCGATAAACCAGTGATGTATGATGACTACAAATCATATATCATGCCTTTCAAAGAATCGGTATTAAGTTGGTATGCAGCAGGACTTGAACAAGGGTCAAAAAGACAATTTTCATTGTTCGCTCATGCACCATTTGATCATACACCAGCCATGTTTACCTATCGACAAGTCATTGAAAAAAACCATTTTAAATCAGGTGTCGATTACTCAGTAACCCTATTAAACTGGCCTCAAAATGATTATTTCTTTGGTAATATATTTGAAGATCAAAATGCGTTATTTCATCAATTTAAGGCGAAACAACTGACACTTTCATTAATTTATTGGCTACAAACAGAAGCGTTAAGAGACGATGGATTAGGATATGGATACAAAGAAATCAAATTGGTACCAGAAGTATTAGGGACCAAAGACGGTTTAGCAATGGCACCTTATATTCGTGAATCTAGAAGAATTAAGGCACTTTATACCATTAAAGAACAAGATATCAGTAAAAAATATGCCAAACAGGCACCTGATTTTAGGGATTCAATCGGTATCGGACATTATCACATCGATCTACATATGACAACGAAAACAAAGACATATTTCTTCGACGAGACTTATCCTTTCCAAATTCCTTTAGGTGCTTTAATCCCAATTGAAACAAAGAATTTGATCGCTGCATGTAAAAATATCGGCACCACGCACGTCACGAATGGTTGTTATCGTCTACATCCTGTTGAATGGAATATTGGTGAAAGTGCAGGGTATTTAGTCGCATACTGCTTAAAACATCATGTTTCACCTAAAGCTGTTTATGAACAAGATGAATTATTAAAAGCATATCAACAACATTTAGTGAGTCAAGGCATTTCATTGAAATGGCCAGCACATATATTGGAGGGAAAACATGAAAAAAGATCTTAATAAAATCGTTATCCCAACTAAAGACAGTCATTATGCTTCATTAGAAGCGTTCAATGACATCCAAGTTTATCCTGGTTCAATTGACCAAGAGATAACGCCACAAGCAGCACCTAAGTGCTTCCTTGGTGCGTATTACAGAAAAGTATATTCATCCAAAGATGCTTGGATTGGTATTGAAGGCACCATCCAACTCGGTGAGTTTATCCCGGATATTAAAAGGTTCGGATCGGATGGCAGAACATTCTGGCATCGATTCTTAGATAACCCATCGGTTTATATGGGTGGACAAGCATTGTCTGAATCAGATGCAGGCTTAGGTTACATGAGTGGCTATCCTACGTTAGATACGTCAGAAGAACTTAATTATGGGTCTAAAAAGATATGTTATAGACCATTTTGGCGATATATATACACAGATGCAATTGACATTGATGGCAATGTAACAAGACATAGCGTCAATTCATGGAATGTCTCAGATCCAAAACGATTTGAATATTACTACTTTCCTGGTGACGTCATCAAAATGAGCGTTTATAGTCCAATTGAAAACTATTTACAATTAAAAATTGAAATCGTCGAAACCACAGAAATTGAACAATATAAAGCTCAAAGAGCGCTATATCAGCTAAAAGATAATCGCCCATCCACGTTCTACAGTCCGCTCTTTTATAGTGAAGGCCATGGACTTGGTAAAGCTGAATTTAAACGTGTGAATTCAATTGATCAGTATGGCAATGAAGGGTCAAACGTGAAACCTTCTGAATCTGAGGTCAAGAAGGCAATATGGCAATCAGTATATCTTTATAGAATAGTAGATAACCAGGTTGTAAAAGTACCATTCACACAAGACAGACAAACACAAATGGCATGTCCAAGTGAAGATTCCTTCACAATTAGTGTATCCGATGAACAGAAATTATTAGGTGGAGAATCGATTTCGATTCATCCAAAACCATACCAGTAGAAAGAAGATGGAATATATGAACATATTAGAACAAATCAAAGGCAAACTCATTGTTAGCTGTCAAGCACTAGAAAATGAACCGCTTCATGGCGCAGATATCATGCGCAAAATGGCTAAAGCTGCCAAAGAAGGTGGGGCAAGTGCCATACGTGCAAATGGGATCTTAGACATTAAAGCCATCAAATCAGAAACGAATCTACCTGTTATCGGACTGGTTAAAAGAGATTATAACGGATGCGAAGTCTATATCACGCCAACCGTTAAAGAGATTCAAGAACTCATCGAATCAGGTTGTGAAATCATCGCGATGGATGCGACCAACAGATGTCACCCTGATCAAGTGTCACTAAAAGAAAAAGTGGATTTAATTCATCAAGCAGGTTTAATCGCCATGGCAGATATTTCAACAGATGAAGAAGCACTTTATGCACAATCATTAGGATTTGATGTCATATCAACGACATTATCAGGTTATACACCATATTCACCTCAACAAGAGTCACCAGATGTTGAATTGGTTGGTAGATTGGTTAAAACATTAAGCATTCCTGTGATTGCTGAAGGCAGAATCACCACGACAGAAGATATAAAAGCGATCAAAGCTCAAAACCCTTTCGCGATTGTCGTAGGTAGTGCCATCACAAGACCACAAATCATAACGAAGCG
>Ga0265295_1008034_pt1 | contig 11870 bp, 8 predicted proteins | sample Munlansysbiofilm_FD_192503 | JGI IMG/M metagenome (GOLD analysis project Ga0265295, IMG submission 192503) | Leachate microbial communities from a municipal landfill in Southern Ontario, Canada - Methane capture system biofilm | ecosystem: Engineered > Solid waste > Landfill > Unclassified ... | reverse complement strand
CATCGAAGGACATATCCGATGCGCGGCGGTGGAGCCTTTGGTGGCTCCGGGGAATCTTGTCCTCGGCGGCGTTGTCATGGCCTCCCGGCGCAAACTGGACGTCTTGAACGACCACGTGCGGTTCGTGCTCGATTACGCCGCAGCCGTGCTGGACGGGGCCATGCTCAAGAGGCGGCATCATTCCATCGTGAACGGGTTGCGGGAGGATTGCGTCCGGCTTGAACGCGAGGCCGGGGTGGCTCGCAAGCGGCCCGAGAACAACATTCTCGGACAGAGCGAATCCATGGAAGAGATCCGGTCCCTGGTCGTGAGCATCTCGGCCAGCGACGTGCCGGTTCTCATCACCGGCGAGACGGGAACGGGCAAGGAGGTTGTGGCTACGGCCATCCACAACGCAAGCAGTCGTCGCCAGGGGCCCTTCGTGCAGATCAACTGCGCGGCCCTGCCGTCGGATCTTTTGGAGAGCGAGTTGTTCGGACACCGCAAGGGAGCGTTCAGCGGAGCGGGGGCCGATCATCCGGGCCTGTTGCGTAGCGCCAACGGGGGCACGGTCCTGCTGGATGAGATCGGGGACATGCCGCTCAATATTCAGTCCAAGTTGCTCCGGGTGCTGCAGGAACACACGGTGCGCCCCGTGGGTGAAGTTCGTTCGCACGCCGTGAATATTCGTGTTCTGGCGGCCACCAACAGGGATATGGACGCGGCCGTGGAGCAGGGCGAGTTCCGCCGGGATCTGTATCATCGTCTGGCTCTTTTTCACCTGAAGCTTCCGCCTCTACGCGAGCGCCTGGAAGACCTCCCCATTTTGGCCAGGTACAATCTTGCGAGGCTGGCGGAGCGCTATCAGCGGCCCGGATTGAGCATTGCGCCCGAGGCATGGGCAGCCCTGCGGTCTCAACCGTATCGCGGCAACGTCCGCGAGTTCTTTTCGAATCTCGAAAGGGCGGTGATCATGACGAACAAGGATGTCACCGTGCTTTCCGCAGATGATATTTTGGGAGACAAGTCATCGTGCACGAATCGGAACATGGCGTTGCAGGATCTTGTCAAGGAATACGAGTCCTCCGTCATTCTCGAAGTGATGAAGTTTTACGGCAATAAAACCAAGGACGCTGCCAAGGCTCTTGGTCTGCCGATCCGAACATTGAATCACAAACTGAGTCGTATTGGTCCTGTATAGATTTATTAAAAGGCGTATTGCCATGCAACGTCTTTTCTGGAGTAGCCGTGGAATTGATGTTTGAAATCATAAGCCGACAGAAGTTTTCGGCTAATTTTCCTACTACGTATGTTTTCAGCGAAGCTGGCGGGTTCATTGGACGCTCCGATGAGTGTGAATGGATACTTCCCGACAAAGGGAAGCGCATCTCTCGTAAGCATGCAATAATCAGTTGCGATGGCCATGCTTTTTATATCGAGGATGTCAGCCGCAATGGAATTTTTACGCAGCCGGGGCGGACAACGCTGGAGAGGGGCGTGCAACACAAGGTCGAACATGGAGACAGCTATACGATCGGCATGTATTCCATCCAAGCCCGCCTTCTTCATCGCCCGGATGCGTATATCCAGCCGCGAGCGGGCGAAAATTTTTCAATTCCTGCAGACAACATGCTTTCCTTTGATCCTCTGGTTGCCCTGGAGCAGCAGGAGAATTTCGAGGCCAAGCGGCGTCTGGGTTATTATGACGACCTGCTTGGTGAAACCATGCAGAAACAAGGTCAATCACCTGCGGATCATAGTAGCGTGGCCACGGACAGTCTGGAGCGCGTCAACATGATTCCTGAATTCGGAGTCGTCGAATTGCCCGAAGATTGGGACGACGACACATTCAGCGCCTTGCCGGCGGCGGCTCCGACAGTGTCGCCCGCAGTCGAGCATGGTCCTGCCGCGCAGGAACAAGTTCCCGTACCGGAAACGGATACGTTTTTCAGGATGCTCGGTTTTTCCCATGTCCCCGATTCGCCGCAGGAACGGGAGCGCATGCTCGTTCAGGCGGCGGAAATCATACTTGCGGCGGTGGACGGGTTGCACCACTGCCTGCGGAATCAGGCCGAATGCAAGGTCGATCTGCGCCTTCCCGTGACCACGATGCGGTTGTCCGGCAACAACCCTCTCAATTTCACGCCTACTTCCAAGGTGGCTCTGGAGCATCTGCTTGGTCCCGCGCGGGAAGGCATGCTTCCGGCAGGAAAGGCCATGCTCTCAGGCTTCAATGCCTTGCATGGCCATCATCTGGGACTTGTGGCCGGGGCTCGGGCTTCCATTCGGGCCGTCCTCGAAAAAGTATCTCCCAAGTCGGTGGAGGCGCGGCTGGAATGCAATGGTCCTGTTTATTTTTGGCACAAAGCCAGGCTTTGGCATTTGTTCCGGAAAATGCATCAGGCCCTTCTGGATGATCATGACGGTTTTGCCGCCTTTTTTTTGCATGATTTTGCCCGCGCTTACGACATACAGGTGAGAACGCTCAACCCGTTGACGGAACGCTCTGTTTTCAAAGGAGACTGATGATGCGTTACGCTCTTGTTTTTTTCATGCTGGCGGTGCCTTGCTTTCTCGGAGGATGCGTCAAGCCTCGGATCGATCTTGCGGTGGCCAGTCAGATCAATGCAAATCCCGACCATACGGGGCGGCCATCTCCGGTCATCGTCAAGGTTTACGAGTTGCGATCCGATCTGGCGTTCAGCCAATCGGATTTTCACCCTCTCTTTGAGACGCCGGTCCAGGTCCTCGGCGCTGATCTTCTGGCGGCGGACGAGCTGGTGCTTGTTCCGGGAGAGGCCCGGCGGATCAGTTACGAGCCCGTTGAGGGCACAAGGTTTCTGGGGCTGCTGGCCGGTTTTCGACAGATGGAGCGCGCCCAATGGAAGGTCGTCTCCTCCGTCAATTTCGAAGGGGTGAACACCGTTGGAATTGAACTCCGTGATGCCACGCTGATGCTCATCCCCGACAAAGACGCCCACGATTGGGATCCGTTGCAGGCGGTGTACAAATTCCACAACCCCACAGGGGGGGCAACACTGCGATGAGGGGAGACGTACCGGCCGAATCGTCCGCTGCCGATGATCCTGAGTCTTCCTCCGCAAGTGGACGTGACGAGTCCGATCCGGGCGACAGATAAGGGGCGGGAGGACTCGATGCTTTCCGAGAAAATATTCTGGTTCGAGGGCATGGCCGTGGGGCCGCAACATTTTCAGCAGCAGGATCGGTACGTAAATTCTCAGATTCGAATGCGGACTCTTGCGCATGTTCATCATGGATGGGGGTTCATGGATTTTTCCATCGACGAGCAATATCTGGCGCTTGGCAAGGTGGTGTTGAACAGGGCCAAGGGGTTCTTGCCCGACGGCACGTTGTTCGATGTGGGACAAGGCCAAGAGGCTTTGGCGCTGGATATTCCGTCGGGTATTACCAACCGGCGCGTCGTATTGGCCCTGCCTTTGGCGGCGGAGGGGTCTTCGGAGGTTCGCCAAGAGGGAACCCAGGGCATCTCGACTCCGTACGTGGCACATCGCGTATCCATCAGGGACAGCGTCGCGGGGAGCCACAAGGAGATGGAGATCGCCTGCTGCCGATTGGACCTGAAGCTTATGCTCGAAGAAGATACAGAGGTAAAAGGATACATCAGCATGCCTGTCGTGCAGATCCTGGAGTGCAAGCCCGATAGGACGGTCCTGCTCGACAAGGATTTCATGCCGACTTTTCTGCACCTTGCGGCATCCCGGCTTTTGTCCGGATATCTGCGGGAGATTGTCGGCTTGCTCTCACACCGGGGCGATCAGTTGGCCCTGCGGGTGAGCAGCGCCGGCCAGACGGGCACGGCCGAAGCCGCCGATTTTTGGCTTTTGCAGTGCATCAATCGCGTGGAACCCGTGTTTAGGCATTTGGGACAGACGTCGGGCCTGCACCCGGAAGAGTTTTATGTCCGGTTGCTCGGTCTCGTTGGTGAATTGTCCTCCTTTGCGGAGTCCCGGAAGAGGCCGGGGGAATTGGTGCCGTATGATCACAGCGCCCAGGACGCGGTTTTTTCCAACTTGATGAGTCATGCCCGGCAAGCCCTGAGCATGGTGCTGGAACAGCATGCCGTGGAGTTGCCTTTGCAGGAACGCAAATACGGTATCCTCGTGTCGCCGATCCACGATCGCAACCTGCTCAGCACCGCGACCTTCGTTCTGGCCGTGCGCGCGGACATGGATTCCGAAACCATTCGGGCCACGATGCCCAAACAGCTCAAGATCAGTTCCGTGGAACGGATTCGCGACATGGTCCGGCTGCAGCTGCCGGGGATCAAGGTTCGCGTCCTGCCCGTGGCGCCCCGTCAAATTCCTTTTCACGCCGGCAAGACATACTTCAAGCTGGATATAACTTCTGAAGAATTGGCTCAGCTTGAACTTTCGGGTGGTTTCGCCTTGCATGTCTCCGGAACATTTCCAGGTATTCATCTGCAATTCTGGGCCATCAAGGAGTAGGCATGCAATCCAGAGATGACGACAAGACAATGTTTGAGGGAGGGGAGCGCATGCCCGAAAAGTCGCGCCTTCCGGATGAGGCCCTGAACGTCACGCCCGGAGAGCACGCCTCGCGTTCTGCTGTCTACATCGCGCAACAGGCGTCCCTGGAGGATTATACTCCGGGATTGAACCCGCTGGTCAACTGCGCTTCAGGCCTGCTGCTTGAGATGGTTCGTTTGCGGACGTTGGGCTCGGAAACGACGGCTCCGCGCGGTGACGGAGAAACCCGGGCCGACGAGCGCGGTTTGGAGGACCTCGGAAACCGCCTTGAGGCGGAGATCCGCGGTTTCGAAAACAGGGCCTTGGGGTGCGATATCGATCATTCGCAAGTGCTTGCGGCACGGTATGTCCTGTGCACGGCTCTTGACGAAAGCGTGAGCACCTCGCCGCACGGCGCGCACGGGGGCTGGTCGCGTCAGGCACTTTTGAGCACCTTCCACAATGAAACGTGGGGAGGGGAGAAGTTCTTTCAGATAATCGACAGATGTATTCAGCAGCCGGCGCGCAACCTCTACCTCCTTGAGCTGATTTACCTTTTGCTCAGTTTTGGCTTTGAGGGACGTTACAAGCTCCAATCCCGCGGTCCCATAGAATTGGAGCTGTTGCGTGAAAGAATATACCGGCAAGTCCGGATACTTCGCGGAGAGCCTGCCCTGGATTTGTGCAAGAAATTGCCGGAGGGCAATTACAAAAACAAAATATACACGTACGTTCCCCTTTATCTCCTGATCGTTTTCGTCGTCACGTGCCTGACCGTCACCTACGTGTCTTTTTTCCACATTCTCGAAAATCGCGCTGAACCTCTTTTGCATCAGTTCGCGGTCAGCTCTTTTGCAAACGGGAGGGAAAGCGAATGATCCGTAGGTGTTGCACTTATCTGCTACATACGTTGAAGACCCCTTGGGTGCAGGGACTGATTTGCGCGCTGATTCTCGTTCTGGCGCTATGGATAGCTGGTCCGCTTGTAGCCGTCGCGGGGCATGTCCTTTTCGAGAGCACGACATCCCGCCTGGTGGGCACGCTTGTGGTGGTGTTTATCTGGGGGCTTATGGTCGCGATTTTTTCTTCGCGTCAGCGAAGAAAAGAGGCGGCGGATCCCGAGATTTCGACTCGCAAAGATAGGGATGCGGCGTTACAGGATCGCCTTCGCGAAGAGTTTCGGCACATAAGGCACACCATCAAGGTGGCCATCAAAACCGTTACGACCTCGAATTTTTATGGACCCACGAGCCGCTCACGTTACGCCCTGCCGTGGTATATGGTCCTTGGTCCTGAAAATTGCGGCAAAACGTCGCTGTTGCTGAATTCCGGGTTGCAGTTTCCATTGAATGAGCAGGCCGACAGGCACCTCTACACGCTCAAGAGCACCTGCCAGGTCGAGGTTCTTTTTGCCAATCAGGCCGTGTTCATTGATACGCCGGGATTCTATGTTCGGGGCAAGCAGGAATCCAAGGAGCACGGACTCTGGACCTATCTGCTTCGGCGCCTGTTCAGGGAGCGTCCGGCCAAGGCGCTGAACGGCATCATCGTCTGCGTAAGCATGCGCGACATGCTTGATGGGGATTCCGCCCGACGCGAGCATTTGGCCCGGACGATCCGGGCACGGTTGGGCGAGGTGCTCGCCAATTTACGGTCCTATACTCCCGTCTATCTTGTATTCACCAAGTGCGATGCGGTGCCCGGATTTGCGCAGTTTTTTGCGCATTTGTCCCGGAGCGAGCGCGAGCAGATCTTCGGCTGTCCCGCGCGTTCCAGCATCATGGATTCGGACTCCACGCGTCAGGAACTTCATGAACTGATGCAGACCTTGAACGCCCAGATAATCACCAAGATTCATCAGGAGAGGGATTGCTTGGCCCGGGCCAAGATGTTTCGTTTTCCACAGGAACTGGCTGCGCTGGGTCCCAGGATCGAGGATCTCATTTTCGAGGCGTTCGGTCCTTCCCGATATCATCGGCCGGTCATGTTCCGGGGGTTTTTCTTTTCAAGCGCTCTGTCTTCCTCGGACGTAATGTCGGGCACCGCTCGCGAAGGAGAGCTCGCTTATCAGACCGGGTTTCAATCCTTTTTGGGTGATTACGCCAAAGGTTTTTTCCTGCTTCGATTGCTTGAAGGATTCGTCATTCCGGAGGCCGGGTTGGCGGACGCCGACCGGGAGCATATCTGGATGCTGCGCTTTCGCCGCTTCGGCACGCAGTTGGTGGCGGGCATTGTGCTCCTCGCGACAGTGTCTCTTCTTGCATTCAGCTTCAAGGACAATTTTCGCCGGATGGACGTCTTGGAAGTCATGGCCAAGAGTTTCATGCGGGAGCGGCAGGCGCATATTGCGGCCGGGGATGCCCTGGAAATCTTGCCGGAACTTGCGCCTTTGGAAAAGGCTTTGACGGTCTATGACCACCGCCGTGATCCATTCTTTTCGCGGGGGCTGGGCCTTTATCAGGGTGATGCTTTCGAGGAGTCCACCCGGCGAGCTTATCTCGGCACTTTGAACGCGCGCCTTTTGCCGAGGGTGCGGCAAATGGCCATGAATGCCATGGTCGAGTCCTTGGGTGATCTGGGGGCCTTGAAGTCGGCTCTCCGGGCTTATTTGATGCTTTGTCAGCCTGATAAGCTGAGCGAAAGGTTTCTCAAGGGGTGGCTGGAGAACCGCTGGTCCGAGATGTACCCGGGAGCCGTGGACGATCAGGGCACGTTGATGCGGCATATGTCCTTTCTGATTGAAAACGGTCTTTCCTCCGCCTCGCCGGACGAACAGGCCCTTGCCAAAGCCAGAACGGCCTTGCTCAAAAAGCCATTGTCGCACCTCGCCTATCAGCAGATGAAGGAAGAGGCTTCCGAGGGCGACCACTCGCCGTTTACTTTTCATGCAGCTTTCGGCGGCCACATCTCCGTCTTTTCCGGGGATATGCATGTCATTCCGTATCTGTATACGCAGGAGGGATTCCACGACTACATCATGGAGCGCTGTCCCCAAGTCATTCAGGAGTTGACCGAAGACAGCTGGGTATTTGGCCCCAAATCCATGCTTTTCAGCGCCCTCGACGTGGAGAAGATTTCCAAAGACGTCCGCGTATTGTATTTTCGAGACTATACGATCCACTGGAGCCAAGCGCTCCAGGCTCTCCGTGTTTTTACACCGCAGAGCATGGTCGGCGCCTCCGATCTCGCGGAGCAGCTTGGTTCCGGAATATCGCCGGTGGTGCTGGTGCTGCGGGAACTGCGCAAAAATACGACCTTTGTCGCGCGGGAAGAACACGAGAGCGGAGTGGAGAATGCTCCGGAGGAGCAGGCGGCCAGGCAAGGAACCCGGAAATTATCGGGCGTGGCCGGGACAAAGCTCGCCAAGGCCGCCACGGAAAGCGTTTTGGACGCTGTCGCGCACGCTCGCGCCAAGGTTGCCCGGGAGGCGCTGCGGGACGCTCAGATGGTGAGTCACTCTTTCAAGCATTTCGACAGTCTGCTCGATGCAGAAGGAAATCCCGCCCCGGCCCTCAAAGAGGTCCATGACGCCATGAGGGGAGCCGGACTTCTTTTTCGACGGATAAGCGACAGCAATAACAGAAGCAAGCAGCTGATTGAGACGCTGCAGGATATCGCCGAGGACCGTGACAACACGTTGCGTTTGCTTAACCGCGCTGTGGGAAGGCTTCCTGCGCCTGTGCAAAAATGGTACTCCACTTTATCAAGCGGGGGCTTGACGCATATGCTTGCAGAAGTTGCATCTGTCATCGACGCGGCTTATCGTGACTCTGTCTTGAATGTGTATAAGGAACGGCTCAAAAATTTTTATCCGTTGAGTGTAGACGGCGAAAGAGATGCAAATCTCGCTGATTTTGCAATTTTTTTCAAGAAAACAGGGGTGTTGGATGTATTTTACGGCACGTACATCAGCCCTTTTATTTCGAAAAGTGGCGAAATTCGTCTTGTCTTAGGTCATGCTATGCCAATTTCGAAAGAGTCCATAGCACAATTGCACCGGGCTCATAAAGTTCAGGATGCATTTTTTGTTTCCGATAACGATTTGGGGATCAGCTTCGTCATTGAGCCATATGCTCTCGACGTCAAACTCAAGCAAGTTGAGCTTTCCCATGGGGACAAGATGCTGAGCTATTGGCATGGGCCAGTGCAGAGCGCCAATTTTATCTGGCCTCTCGAGGCCGGTCGGTCCCCCGGGGCTTCTCTCGCCATGACGGATGTTCACGCGGTCAGGGCGTTCAGGGAGATGCGCGGGGATTGGGCCTTTTTCCGTCTTCTGCAGAATGGCAGGATCAAGCTTATGGAAGGCAACAGATGTATTGTTGAATTGTACGAGAATGGAAAATGGGCGCAATTTCTTATTCAGTTCCGAAGCAAGGCAAATCCATTTGATCCTGATGTGTGTAGTTTTTCTTTGCCTGAAACGTTGTTTTGAATTTTTATGACAAGGCTTCGATATCTATTGCCTGCAATGACTGAGGGGCACTGGTTCGGGCTGAAGATGGAAAGTAGGGGAGCTGGCAGCGTTATATTTATGGCGAGCCTGTGCCTTCTTTTCATGACGAGTTGCGCCTGGAAAAAGGGCATCGGCCTTGATGGAGCCGGTCCTGTGACGTCGCGGGCCGTCTTGGTGAGCCGGACGGTGCTTGAGCCGGTTCGGAACTTTGCGGCCGCGCCATCGCGATCCGTGACCGTATCCCAAGAGTTATGGACCGCTCCCGCTTTTTCAAGGCTGGATGGACATCCTCGAACACCGGACGTTTGCGATGGAGAGTTGGCAGTGCAGGGATGGCTGCCGCCGGAAGAAACTGAAACCATGCAGCGTTTTGTGCGCAACCTGCACGGAAAAAAAGGGCCGTCCGCCTTCCTTCTGAATCGTATCCGGAAGTATCTGCCGATGATCATGGATGTTTTTGAAAGATACCGCCTTCCTCGGGAGTTGGCATTTTTGCCGGTGGTGGAGAGCCGGTTCGAGACCCACGCGGTTTCTGCTGCTGGTGCGGCTGGCCTGTGGCAGATCATGCCGGACACGGCGCTCAGGTTTGGGCTCATGATCAGCGAAAGTGAGGACGAGCGTTTTGACGCGCGCAAATCGACCTGTGCGGCAGCAGCCTATCTGGCCGCCTTGCATCAGCGTTTCAAAGACTGGCCGCTGGCTCTTGCCGCCTACAATTGCGGGGAGGGCGCATTGTCCAGGGCCCTGATGCGGACGGGGGCGGAAACGCTTTCAGAACTGACCGCGATATGCCGCATGGAAAGATCGGCATCCGGCGTCCTGGCCCGCGAAACCTTGGAGTACGTGCCGAAGTTTGTCGGCGCGGTGCGGGTTATGTCCGGCCTGACGGATATCTCAGGGACTCGGTTCGGGAGCGGCGACGCACGCGGTGGAACACGTGACGATCATTTTTCCGGAGGCTTGCGTGTTTTTATGCATCATGAGCAGGAGGTGGCCTTGCAGGGGGAGAGCACCATGGCTGGCAGAGGGATGCAGTGAGAAGGGTGGATTCATGATATCGGGCTCGCAGAAGGTTGCCCTCACGGTGGAATCCTGGGGCCTGACCAGGCGGGGGCGCGCGTGCCGCGAAAATCAGGACGCGTTTCTGAATTGGCCGGAACATCTGCTCTGGGGCGTGGCGGACGGGGTAGGAGGTTCCAGCGACGGGGCGGCGGCAAGTCGGCTGGTGGTGCGGAATCTTATGCGGGCTCCGGCTCCGCCATCCCTGGCCGGCCACGTTGAAAATGTCGCTCGTCTTCTGGCCCGATCCAACCGGGAACTTCGTCAGGGCGGTCTGGGCGATGCAGCCAGTACCGTCGTCGTTTTGCTGATCCACCTTGGCGGCGCGGCCTGCGTGTGGTCGGGGGACAGTCGGTGCTATCTGTTGCGTGGGAGGACGCTCCATCAGTGCACCCGTGACCACACTGTGCGCCAGCGGAAGATAGAGCGCAAGGAGCTTACGGAGCATGAAGCCGAACGCATGGTGCGCGGCAATGTGGTCACCAACGCCGTTGGGGTTCGCAGCAGGCTTTGCCTTGAGACAACGCGTTTGTCCTTGCGACGTGGAGACAGATTTCTGCTTTGTTCCGACGGACTCTCGGATAATGTCTCTTTTGAAGCTCTTGCCACGCATCTTGGCAGGCCTCGGGCCAAGGACGCCGCCCTCGGCATCGCGGAGGCTTTGGATGAAAGGGGACATTCGGATGACGCAACTTTCGTGACCGTTTTTGTTTCAGGACACTGATGAAGCCCGCAAGGAAAAAGAGGCGGCATCAAGGCGGAAGCACGAACGGCCCGGCCTGTGAGAGTGTTTCCAAGGGGCGGATGTCGAGGAGTGGCAGCCCGGACCGTTTCGTCTTTCAATCCCGCCTTGGGGCGGGCGGCATGTGCGAGGTGTGCTCCGCCATTGATCTGCGGCGGATGGAGTGTGGAGACCCGCATCCTGTCGTGGCGGTGAAGCGTTTGCTGCCGGAGTTGGCCGACAACCGCAAGGCGCAGTTGGCTCTTGCCCGAGAGTTTTTTACGTTGCGGCAGCTGATGCATCCCGGCGTTGTGCGCGTGTTTGATTTGCACAGGGAGCATTGGGGCGTTTGCTTCAGCATGGAATTGCTGGAGGGCGCTTCGGCGCATTCCACTCTTGGCGAGCATCGGTCAGGCCTGGGACAATCCGGGATTGTCGCAGGCCGCAAAATTTTCGACATTTTGAACTATCTGCACGAGCATGGAGTCACCCATGGAGATGTGAAGCCCTCCAACATTGTTTTGGAACAGGACGGGCGGCTTGTGCTCCTTGATTTCAATATCGCTCAATTCAACGCCCGGCAGGGGCTTGCCCGCGCCGCAATGTCCCGTGGGCTGGAAAAGCCTCTGCTCTTTCCCGCCTACAGCCGCCTTCATTCCAGCCCTCAGATGCTCTCAGGGGCGCCGCCTTCGCCCAGCTGCGATGTTTTTTCAGCCAGCTGCACCGTCTACGAATTGCTCTCGGGAGAGCACCCCTTCAAAATGATGCCTGCGGATCAGGCTGCGACACAAAAGTTCGAACCGGTTCGGCCGGCATGTTTGCCGGGGCGGTATTGGAAGTGGCTTCGGCGTGGATTGTCGTTTGCGCCTCGGGAGCGGCCAAGTTCAAGGCAGCTTTTGGCCGTTTTTGGGGAACGGGGCTGGTTCGCGTGGTCATGACGGCCGTCGTCCTCTTGTCCGAAGCAATCATGAGACGCGCAAACCGTCCCTCTTGCCCCATCCGCACTCCCCGCATGGACACCGATCCCAGCGTCACCCGGTCATTGAAGAATGCCACCGGTTCTCCCACGCCCGCCGCTCCCAGTACGTAGAGCAGGGGCAGGTAGTGTTCTTCCGTTGGGATGGCCTGGCGGGCGTGGGGTAATTTTTCG
>Ga0265295_1008032_pt1 | contig 11871 bp, 12 predicted proteins | sample Munlansysbiofilm_FD_192503 | JGI IMG/M metagenome (GOLD analysis project Ga0265295, IMG submission 192503) | Leachate microbial communities from a municipal landfill in Southern Ontario, Canada - Methane capture system biofilm | ecosystem: Engineered > Solid waste > Landfill > Unclassified ... | reverse complement strand
GACTTCATAGGCCCGTCAATTCGTTTGTATTTAAAAGGGTATTTACCATATTGCGAGTGTTCTCGCGCGCCCATGTGAATGTTTTATAATCCAATAGCGGAATGAGGGTACTCGGTGTTCAAATGGATCAAAGAATTATAGACAGCATCGAGAAGATCGTTGGAAAGAACGGTTATTCCACAAAATCTGCGGATCTTTACACATACGGTTTCGACGCGTCCATATTCCATAACACTCCCGATATGGTAGTCCAGCCAAGGACCACCGAGGAAGTGTCAGAGATTATGAAAATCGCTTACAAGGAGCGTATTCCTGTGGTTCCGAGAGGAGCCGGTACAGGACTCTGCGGATCAGCCGTCCCGATAAAAGGCGGTATAGTTCTAGCTATGCAGAGGATGGATAAGATCAAGAACATCAGTATTGCGGATCTTTGGGTAGATGTTGAAGCAGGATGCGTTTACAATGATCTCAACGCAGAGTTGGAAAAACACGGATTTTTCTTCCCTCCGTCACCTGGTTCGGCCGAGGCGTGTCAGGTAGGAGGAATGGTCGCCACCAACGCCTCCGGAATGAGAGCCGTTAAATACGGAGCAACAAGAGATTTCATTCTTGGGCTTACATTTGTAAAGGCAGACGGGGAGATCGTTCGTTGCGGGACAAGGACAATAAAGGACGCATCCGGATATCAGTTGGCACGTTTGATGTGTGGCTCCGAAGGAACACTAGGAGTTATAACCGAGATAACGTTCAAACTCACGACAAAACCTAAGAAATCAGCTTCGTGTCTGTGTGCATTCGACAGTGTTATGGATGCAGGTAAGTGCATAGCGGCAATCATCGCAAAGCCGCTGATTCCAGCATCATGCGAACTCATGGATAAGGTAAGTATCGAGGCAGTTAACAAAGTACGCGGAAATCCGTTGCCAAATTGCAATGCATTATGCATCGTTGAGGTCGACGGAGAGACCGATGAGATCATAACCAGAGACCTCAAGATCGTAGAAGAGGTCGCAAATGGTACAGGAGCAATTTCTGTCACCCCTTCTTATGATAAGAAAGAGATAGCAAAATGGACCGACGCAAGAAAGTCTGTAATGGTATCCCTTGCAGCATTGAAGCCTGAATGTTCATCTGTATCGCTTGCAGATGATATGGGGGTACCGGTATCGCAGGTTCCCAAGGCAGTGAAGGCATTCCAGGAGATCGCAGAAAAGTACAATGTTACTATAGCAACGTATGGTCATGCTTCAGACGGAAATCTTCATACAAAGATGGTCATCGATCCCACTAACAAGGATGAGTGGGAGAGAGGTGTCGAAGCTGTCAATGAGATCTTCGATGTATGTATCGCACTCGGTGGAACGGTTACGGGAGAGCACGGCGTAGGAATCTCCAAAGCACCAAACTTCATGAAAGAGAGAGCTTCAGAGATGTCCTCGATCATCGCTATCAAGAAGGCAATGGATCCAGAGAACATACTCAATCCAGGAAAACTGAATCAATGGGAAGGTTCGATCCTCACTAATTTGAGATATCCTTGCAAAGGATTGTAAACTTTGTTTTTAATTTATAGGGGCTAGCGCCCCTATTCATATAATGTCTAGTTATTTTTAAACGGAAATAGTCAAACACACATCGTTTCCGCTTGGAATCTGTATTGATTTTCGTATAGACATGGAATTTGTTTAAGATTATATGGTCGTATGATCACCATTCGATACACAGTATGAATTATGATTTATTGTAGAAAATTAATAAGTAGGCAGGAAATTTCCTGCCTTGTTTATGTTTATAACATTGTGTATGTTGCTGCTAGTTCTGCGACTCCGATGATTATAGCAAGAATGTAAATCGGAAGGCTCCATGTGACTATTTTGGATCCATCAAGCGGAGGTATAGGGATCATGTTGAACAGACCTAGGAATGCATTAAGCCATGCGAGTTGAAGTATTACGCTATTGGCTAGTCCTGATGTAAAGAATGTCAGGATGATCGCGATCGCACAAATAATAAAGTTCACTCCAGGACCTGCAAGACTGATCTTTGCATTTTGTTCTTGATTGATGTTTCCTCTGATATATACTGCACCAGGGGCTGCAAATAAGAATCCCATGAATGAAAACACCAAAGAAATAAGCAATCCCATCGGATATGCTCTGAATTCTGACCATGCACCGTATTGTTGTGCAACGAATTTATGTCCTAATTCATGAAGGAGGAAACTGAATGTTACCAGTATTAAGGATATTCCGAAGACTTTGATCACGTTCATAAATTTATTAGCATCGAGGTACGAGCCTCTGTACAGTATAATTGTAAACGCGATCGTTAGAATCAATACTGCGGCGAAAATATGAGCGATCTCGGTCTTGCTAAAGCTGATCTTGGTTATGGGTTGTTTGACACCCGGATCAACTCTTCTCAGATTCTCAATAGAATCACGCATGCGCGGACAATTATGTTATTGTTTATAAACATGCATCAACTAAGCCCATCGAGGTAGAAGATGGTTCAGAATAACGTTGCACACGGAAAGGAAAAATGTCAGTGGTGCGACAGATGCGGAACCCTTATCCTGGGAAAGAAGTGTTCGATCTGCGGTTCAACAGGAAGATCATTCGAGATAAACAGTCCCGGAGATATCAGACCGTGCATGGGCGATAGCCAGGTCATACTTCTGAATCTTTTCAGAGAGACATTCGGAACGTCAGATCCATTGGATGGTCGTATGATATTCTTCAACAAGATCCCAGGTGAGGATCGTACCGATGAGATAATCGCCCATGGAGAGGTCATAGGTGTTATCAGATTCGATATCAAAGAGAATAGTCTGAAGATAGAATTGAGGCAGCCTGGAGCAGATCTCCTAAGAGATATCGCGACGAAGAATGTCGTGATATTCGGAAATATATCGGGACATTTGAAAGGTAAGAGCATTCCTGGAGAGAACATCATCGAGGTGATCGGGGAATTTTCTGAAGGAGATCCGATAATCGTCAAAAAGGCACTGAAAGCAGGTCCAGGTGTTGCTTTGGTAGACAGCTCTGCGATGAAGGTTGCTGAAAAGGCAATAAAGATACGCGATCTGAATGCCAAGGCTGAAATGTGTATCTCTCCGATATCCGATAGAAAAGTATTCGTTAAAGCTAATAAAGATCACATTTCTGCATTGGAAAACATCGCGATCAGTGAGATCCGTACGTTCCTACAGGGAAGGAAAGAGCCGGTCACCGTGTCATTTTCAGGAGGAAAGGATTCTCTAGCCGCTTATGGCATAGCTATCAGGGCCGTTAAGCATCTGGATCTTCTTTTCATCGATACAGGTTTGGAATATCCTGAAACACTTCAGTATGTGAAGGAATTCGCTCAGGATAATGATATCAAACTGCATGTTGCTGAGGCAGGCAATGCGTTTTGGGATAATGTAGGGACATTCGGCCCTCCGGCTAAGGATTTCAGATGGTGCTGCAAGGTATGCAAGTTGGGTCCTATAACCGAGTTGATCGCCAACGACTACGCAAAGGGAACATACACGATCGAAGGTAACCGTGCATTGGAATCATTTTCCCGTTCGAATATTGGACTTGTATCAAAGAATCCGTTCGTTCCCAACCAGATAAACCTCAATCCGGTAAGGACATGGTGTGCTGCCGAAATATGGGCATACATCTGGATGCGCGGATTGAAGTATAATCCGTTATATGAACAGGATTTCGAGAGGATCGGATGTTATCTATGCGCTTCATGTCTTGCATCCGAATGGAGGAACACAGGCAGGATCCATCCAGATAAGTATGTAAAATGGGAAGATCACCTTCATCAATATGCAGAGGGCCGCGGACTTCCAAAGGAATATGTGGATATGGGTTTTTGGAGATGGAAAGTCCTTCCACCCAAGATGAAACTTCTTGCAGAAGGTCTAGATCTCAAGATGGAGCCTACAAAAGGCAACGATCTATCTATGAATATGCTGAAAGGGGCATCACCCTGCACAGCTGGTGGATATTCCATGGAAGCCATTGTTACTGTACCGAGAAATAGGGATTTCTCCTACGTTGAGGATGCAATGAGAGTAATCGGAGATGTGAAGTATTCCTCAGAATTCGAGATAGTGCTTCTGAAGATGCCGATGGGAAGAGCGAAACTTTTCGGCGGGGGCCAAGTCTCAATAGTCGCAGGTAGTGCGAAGGATGCACAATATCTTTTTGAAAGATCGGTAAAAGCATTGATAAGAGCTCAGTTGTGTACAAAATGTGGGATATGTGCAAAAGGATGTCCGACTCATGCTATCAAGATAGTGGATGGAGCACGCGTGGATCCAGAGAGATGCACAAAGTGCGGAAAGTGCGAGAAGTCATGCATGGTCATTCATTATTATGATAAAATAACGAAAGGACAGAATATGTCAGATTCTCGGAGTTGTAGGAACGATCAGTTTTTCAAGAAGAGTAAGTCTTAAAAGTCAAAGGTGCATCTCAAATTCATGGATCTCTTGATGATGATGGCTGCGATCGTCGCGTTCGCGCCCACTCTGGCACTTATGTACATCGTGCTTAGGAAATACACATATCCTGCAGTTGAACAGCCATTCTTTAGCGATCCAGCTTTTTTCGGTCTCTTTACTGTCGGGCTTATAGCAGGGACGTTTTTGTTTGCTGTTTATACATGGATATGGACCTCGATGATCTATGCGATCCTTTTTGCGGCCATAATATGCTTAGTGCTCGTTACGGTTCTGAATCTTAAAAGATTTCACGGCAAATCTGATTCGGTTTTTTACGGATACGGATTGGGATTGGGCGTCGGATGTACAATGGCATTCGGTATGATATTCTATCTGGGAACTGCAATAACCGGTTCGGATATCGGAAACATTGAGATCACAGATTATATAATGTTATTTATAATCGGATTAGGAAACATTTTAATTATCTCCGCTGTGGGAACTATCATAGGAGAAGGTATTGCAAGACTTAGACCCATGGAATTCGCACTCCAGGCCATGATGGCATGTGTTCTGTACTTCGTTGTAACGACACTGGCATATCTCAACAGCGATAACAGTATTCTGTTTTATGCAGGGCTAATCATCGGATTGGTCTTTTCTGCTTCATACTTCTATTACGTAATGTACATCAAACTATCAGAGGTAATTAGAGATGTACTGAAAATGGAAGGCAATAAGCGCAAGGATGTTCCAAGGTGATCATGCACGATATTGACCAAGTTTGAATTCTGATACCAAACAGAGTTCTAACATGGTATTCAGCATTTTATTTGCATTTTTAGGATCTATCTGCTCTATCTCTTTGATGGTGAATGTTCCATATATTTCTGAAAGACCATTCACGAGGACATTGAGTTTCTCGTAGGTGTCGCTACAGTGTTCATATTTGTAAATAAGCGTAGACAGAGGATCGGCATCAATGATGCGATGTTTGTCTTTTTTTTCGGGAGTGAATCCTGAAATCTGTCCTAGAGCCTCTCTTACAACGTTCTGATCCTTGTCTTCGAAAAGAATATGCATATGTCTGTGTTCGGAAGTTGCCCCGCAAAATGGGCATTCTGATGTAAGACATGACAGGTCAGCGATCCTATATCTCTTGCATGTGTTGCAGATAACAACCCCGTACATGTAATCACCGATATTCTGTGAATACCAATGATGCTACGCAGCATCCGTAATTTCCGATAGGGATCCGTAACTCTTCAGTAAGGAAATGTATTTCTCCGAATTCCACATCTCTGATCCTGGACATTTCTTCCATTTTACATCTGAGTTCGGATTTAAGGCATTGTGCGGAGCCATGAAGATGTCCTTCGGCTACATAGCCTCCCTTTCCATCTTTTCTGAATGTGTATGCAATACCAGCTGCGATTACTTCGCCCTCTTTTCCTCTCATCTGAGAGAGTACACAATGGGTGATTGCGCCCATTTCAAGTTCAGGCTTATCAATTCTATTTGCTCCTATTGGGATCACGGATGATACTGCTACTAGATTTTGTTCTGCGATTTCTGCATTTTTTAGTGCGAGATCGAATGCATTCAGATCTGACACTGTGCTTGTTGCTTTACCAGAGGTAATGAAGAATTTGCTTGGGATTAGGTTCATGAGATCATCCGTAGAGCTGTTGACTGCCAGCTGTTTGTTCGTGTTCTGCCTGTGCTTTGATGTTCTTTTTTATTTCCTCTGCCTCTTTGTACAGTGGTTCCTCATCAAGTTTCAGTCCGGGAATTATTTTTGTAAGAGGTTCAAGGACTGTCGCTGCGGATCCTGGATCCGGCAGTGCAGGGTTTGCCGGACACATAAGAACTGTGAGATCCGTGTCGGATCTTTGTCCCTCGAATAATAATAATCCAGTAAGTCCGCGTATCAATCCGTCTTTTAATTCACGAAGGTTAAGCTTTTGTATCTGATCTCTGCTGGCCTGGACGGTTCCACAGGCTATGATGGTGTGGTCATCATCATATTGCGGTACGCCTTCCAATACGATGGTCTTAGTTACTCCGTATTCTTTCAATAATCTAAGGATCGCACGTGCAAGATCATGGCATTGTTCGGGCTTCGGAGAGATTTCTGATGTTATAACCAGTATGTTGGAATATTTTTCCGAGTTTTCCATACTGCATCCATAAATGCGTATAGGTGGATATGGGATGCCGTTCTGAAGAAAGGCATACGGTGGAAGATCAGATGCCGTCATGCCTGCGATGACATTCATTTTCAACTCTCTGCTTATGTAACTTGAGAGAATAGATCCGATCAGACCTACACTCGGAAACCCTACGATCGCTATTGAGTTTTCGTATTTTTTCTCGTTATACCTGATAACTTCGAAGTCAGACATCAAACCTAACATATAGCACTAAACTATTAATTTAACGTATCATACCGATGATTATTATGAGTGGAAATAACATTTCATTTGCAAAAACCGATGGCGGAGTCCCAGTTGTTACCGAGTTTATACCCGGCTGTGAAAGTTCAGGATACATGATTGCTGTGGGAACAGGGTCTAGGGATGAATATCCGGAAATCTTCGGGCTTTCCCATTTATTGGAACATGTAGTTTTCAGGGAGACCAAGACGCGTACATCATATCAGATGGCAAAGGAGATGGAAGGGGCCGGAGGAGAGCTCAATGCATTCACAGGCAGGGAATTAACTGCGTTCTACGGTGTGACCATCAAAGAGACCAAGGACGTGGCCAAGGAGATGGTGTCGGATATTGTCGCGAATCCACTTATAACTGATAACGATGTAGATCTTGAAAAGAAGATCGTACTTCAAGAACTCAGCATGATCGAGAATGAGCCAGAGTCATATATTCATGATCTTTTTTCACAGAATCTCTGGAGAGGACACGCTCTTTGTCAAGATGAAGGTGGAAAGATCGAGATAGTCAAAGGTCTCGGATCCAAAGAATTGAAGGAATACTATGATGAGAGATATGGTATACCGAATCTTGCAGTAATTGCAGTAGGAAATGTAGATATCGAAGATACAAAAGCATGGGCATCTGAGAAGTTCGATGGAATGACTGGAAAGAAGGTCATAAAGAGAACTGCACCGCCTATGCCTAAACAGTACTATAAATTCGTGAAGAATAAGTCGGAACACTGTCACACTGGAATAGGTTTTCCAGCGTATTCTCCTGATGATCCGAATCGTACCCCAGCATTGCTTCTTGGAGCAATTCTGGGTTCAGGAACAAGTTCAAGGCTTTTCCAGAACGTAAGAGAGAAGAAGGCTCTTGTTTATTCCGTATATACAGCCGTGGAACAGAACAGTGATTCTGCTGCGATGGTAACATACATGTCATCTACTGATGCGAATGTTGTGGAAGCTGTAGAGACTACCGCAAAGGTCTTCAAAGATATGAAGGACGGCGGATTGGAGAAAGGTGAACTTGACAGAACAAAGAAACTCATCAAGGGAGCTATTGTAAGATCCATGGAGTCTACAGAACATAGGATGTACAGACTCGGAAGAGACTTTATGCTTAATGGCAAATATCGTTCATTGGAAAAACGTCTTCAGGATATAGAGGATGTTACTGAAGAGCAAGTAATGCATGTAGCAGACGATCTGATCAGAGCAGACAGACTCAATATAACCGTTCTAGGACAGGGAAACAGGGATATCAAGAAGTTTGATCCGGTTCAGTTGGACATCTAAGTTCATTCATTATGTAAAGTACGGCATCCTTAGCATGTTCGACAGCAGCGGCCACTTTTTCGGTCATGCTTTCACTCATGGTTTGGATGTCCTCTACTTCTACAGCAACAAATCTGACAGATTCCGGCATTATGTCAGGATCCATATCCCTTCCCATTTTCATAGCTGTTGCAAGATTAACATCGTGTGCAGAAGCCTCTTTTATCGTTGAATCGAAATCTTCAGGATTGAATATCATTACTGTGCCAGGTTTGTATTGATAAGTCTGAATGGCATCTACTATTATCGCGAATCTGTAGCCGTGTATCATAGGAAGGATCTCCAACCCCCCTATTGCTTCTTGCAACGTGTCTACATCGGGAAGGTGTAACTCTTCGATTGCTTCTGCTATTTTCAGGCCTATGGCATCGTCGGTCATAATGGGGCTGCCAAGTCCTATGACCAAGAATCTATTTTGTAATTTATTGCTGGTCATTTCAATTCTCGTCTTTTGGGTGCACAAGGTCTGCAGGTGCATCCGTAGGTATAGATGGTTTTTCGTCGATCGTATCTGCGATGTACATTCTGTCCAACGGAATTGTCATGCACATTCCGCTTTGGGGAGTATTAAGGCCGCCCACTTCTATCGCTGTTTGTAGTACTTCATCCAACTTCGATGTATGAACTACTGTTATGATCATCTCATCCTCTTCTTTCAATGTGATTCCCAGAAGGCCTGCTTTATGTTCATTTGGAATATTACTTCCGTATAGTATCTGACATTTTCCGACGACCTTGTCGGATATGGAAGCCACTACAGCCGTACTGAATCCTTTCCGTACAGAAAGGATAATTAGGTGCATATCTGATTTATATGTCATTTTATCACGAACTTTCTTTGTATTGTTTTCTGCATTTAACTACCCTTATTGCTACTCCTAGAATAGATAGTGAGATAATAGGTGCTAATGCTATCATCGCTATTATTCCGAAACCGTTTATTATGGCATCAGGTCCAGTATATTTTGCGCTGGCCATTCCTATGTACATTGTCATTATTATTGCGACTGATACAGGGCCTGTGGCTACACCGCCAGCATCGTATGTTATTCCGATAAGACTCTTGTCCATTATCCATAATAATATGATGGCAATACCATAAATCGGTAAAATATAATATATTGACATCGCGCCCAGCGACAGTAGATACATTCCTGCACCCACAAACGCAGAGACACCGACAGCCATTATAATCGTTATGAGTTTCTTTGAGAACATTCCTTGAGATGCATTTTCCACTTGGGATCCCAAGATATTCACGGCAGGTTCCGAGATCATAACCAAGAATCCAAGTATAATACCGATTGCAAGGACGACCAGATTACAATCGTTATTGATCAGATATATTCCGAGATTTTTTGATACGGGCATGAATGCCGCATAAATTCCTGTAAGGAATATTATCATTCCAAATGATGCCATCAGGATACCTATCGTCATTATCCTGAAGTCTCTCCAAGAGTATTTTAGGAAGAATTTCTGGAATATGGCGAATATCGCATATAGAGGAAGTACGGCTGAAAAGACGTCGATTGTATCTTCAAACATCTCTCCTAGTATGCTGCCTCCTATGTTGATAGTCGATTCGCTGGCTATTATAGCATCAGATGCCATATTGGCGGTAGTGGACGTATCGATCAGCAATCCATATACGAGTACTGTGATCACTGGCCCTATGGATGCCAATCCGACCATTCCGAAACTATCCAGATCTGATCTGGAGGCAACCACCGAACAGATACCGAGACCTAATGCTATGAGGACAGGTATTGTCATAGGTCCAGTGGTGACACCTCCGGAATCGAAAGCGATACCCATGAATGTATCGGGGGTTAAGATCGCTAATATGATTATGACAAGGTATCCGATGGTCAGTGGAAGGCGCAGGGATATATGTTTCAATATTCTCAATGCGGCAATCACAAGAAAAACAGCTACTCCTGTAGCAATAGCTAGCACAAGCGCGGTCTGATTCACTGTCGGATAAAGGTCTGCTACCATCCATGTGAACACATTCACATCCGGCTCTGCTATGGTTATCGTAAAACTTATAACGATTATGACGCCGATTATGAATAGAATGGAGTTCCTTTTTGGCATCTGTGATCCTATGGCAACCCCCATAGGCATTATACCTATATCCACTCCGCGTAAGAACAATGTGAATCCGATAATCACCAAAATACAGCAGACCAGGAAGAAGAAGATGTTCGAGATGTCTGGTTTAAGGAGTAGTATGTAAAGTACGAACAACAGGATCACAATCGGGACGGTTGTTTTGACGACCTCTCCAAATTTTAGTTTAAAATCCATGCATTCTCCGAACAGGTATATCTTTGGGTCTATTAAATCATTATTTCCGCATCATACAAAACCTATTCTATGTTATGTGCGATTACACATAATGTGGATCTCACCGTAAGAACGGAACAAAACATAAATGGGCACATCGTCACGAACCGTCAGTTAGAGGTATTGGTTGCTGTTGCTGAAAAAGGAAGTAAGACAGCTGCGGCGAGGGCGCTAGGAATATCTGTACCGGTCGTTCATAGGTATATCCAGATAATAGAGGATGCCGCAGGTACTTCAATAACCAAATCCACGCCCGCAGGTACAATACTGACTGAAGAAGGCAGGAGAATAATAGAAACTTTCACATCTATGGAATTGAGATGTTCTGATGATCATCCCTTTACTATATGTTGCAGTCCTGTAACAGAAGACCTCATGATGTCAGTTCTGTCTGCATTGAAGATGATGGATGTAGAGTTGGTCATATCTGATGATAGGCACAATCTCAGGATGATGAAAGAGAATCTTGCTGATTTTGCGATAATCGACGATCCTCTGTATCTTTTCGATGGAGATGAGTTTGAAGGTATCGAGATAGGATACATGGGAATGGTCCTCGTAGATAACGGATCTTCATTCATACGTTACCGGTATGGTGCACAGAGGGTTGCATATATGTTTCTGGATACCATGGGAAGAAGTTATTCAGTGGATTCAGAAACATTCTCTCTTCCCGAATTATTGGGATCCAATAAGAGTTTTTTCGTCGATGAGTTTTTGTTGATCAGAAAGGGATTAAGGATGAAAAGTGCTGTCGATCCTAAGATTTTAAAGCATGCTATAACTGCTATCTACCGTAAGGAAACCAAGATAGTTTCCAAACTTGTAAAAGCATTGTTAGCTAGGCACATCAAATAATGTATTACCTTAAACGGTAATATCAATATATACCAATCTTCAGATTTTAAATACGTTAACTGTTTTGTGCCTCATAGGTGAATATTACGGAGATAAAGCCAAATCCCGAATTTGAAGCAGAAATTGTAGCCGCAGGTGGCGAAGATGTTAAAATGTGTTTCCAATGTGGAACATGCACAGCCAGCTGTCCTTCAGGAAGGCGCACATCATATAGAGTCAGAAAGCTCATGAGAATGGCGCAGCTTGGGCTCAAAGACCAAATAGTCAACAGTGAGGAACTCTGGGAGTGCAGCACATGCTACACCTGTGTAGAGAGATGTCCCCGTTCAGTTCCGATCGTCGATGTTGTAATAGCATTGAGGAATATTGCAGTTGCAGAAGGTCACATATATGACAACCACAAGAAGACCGCAGCAAGCTTCTACAAGACTGGTCACACGGT
>Ga0265295_1008031_pt1 | contig 11872 bp, 19 predicted proteins | sample Munlansysbiofilm_FD_192503 | JGI IMG/M metagenome (GOLD analysis project Ga0265295, IMG submission 192503) | Leachate microbial communities from a municipal landfill in Southern Ontario, Canada - Methane capture system biofilm | ecosystem: Engineered > Solid waste > Landfill > Unclassified ... | reverse complement strand
CCGCTATCGGGAACTGGGAATCAATCGACATCGCAAACTCATATCTTAAAATTAAAGCATTATATGTTGGCGATGAAATGCAAAGAAGTTATCAAAAAGTATATGCACAGTATGGAGCGTTCGCATTCGCACAGCTTGATGCTTACACAGACCAGGCATCACCTATGGCGGTTGAACTTCAATCACTGGATGCAAACACATTACCATCAAACATCGATGTTGAGATGGCTTTACTGGATAGCAGACTTTCGATGCAACCATTCGACGGTTTATCTGGTGAGTTTAGAATCTACTCGATCGAACTAAGAATTAACTACACTTACAATGACGAGATATCTCCTCTCCTAGATGGCGCAGGTTCTTTGGTTGCCAGTAAGAATATTTTAAAAATTAATACTTCAGGAAAAAACGAAATTTCGCCAGGTGTTTTTTCAGTTTATAATTCATATGGTATCAGTATAACTTTTGATAAATCATCATACATATTTGAAATAAATGGAACTGCATCATTCGAACATTTTGCATATTTATTTGATTACCCAATTGTTGAAAAAAACAAGTCATACTCAAGGACAGCATTTTATATATCAGGATTTGCTTCACAAAATATTGTTTGGAGTATAGAATCGTATCCAACATCAAATAATGATATTTATTTTAAAAATTCTGATGTAACAATAAATAATTTCATCACAGCAGATGATGATATATTAGAAGGAAAAAAACTTAGGTTATATTTTGCTTCAGGATCTGTTTATACAAATTTCAAAATCAGGCTTCAATTGGAAAATGGACCTGTTTCATCAACCACCTGGATGCACCCAGATTCAATCTATTACTCTACCGCATCCATCCAGCATGACATGGCACCTGATAGCGTATCTACAATTATGTCTAATGTCTATGCATATGATGATGTAGATGGTAATATAACTGATCGCTTTCAAGTAGTGGACACAGCTAGAGAGTATGCAGCAATATTGGCAAACAAATGGAAACTGAACGTCAATGAAGTATTGTCAGCATATGATTCAAACACATTGAATGAAGTTATTACAAATACGATCACATTAACCAAAGCCTATGTAGACACAGAGTTCGCAACGTATCAGCTTAATACATACTGGTATGCACTAGCAAATGACATCCTAGTACCATACAATCTAGTAACACCATACAAGTTTATGGCGTATGTCGGTGATGATTCAGGAAACTACTCATTTTTGGAAATATCCGTATTTGTGAACGATGCAACAGCACCGACATTTTCGGATAGCAATCCGCTAAGCATCGAGGTATCTTATAAGACAACCTATGACCTGGCAACATGGGCATCAAATCTCGTCATCACAGATAATGTCGATTTAGATGTTGATAGGTCCATTTACACAGATAATTACATGGGCAATAAGTCAACGCCTGGCACATACACAGTTATAGTAAGAGCCGTTGATGATACAGGCAATATTAAAGATAAAACCTATAACATCATTGTTATTGATGACATAGTACCAGTCTTTAATGGTCCTGAATCTATATTCAAGCCGCAGTCATCCACAATGACTATTAGCGATATTAAGTCACGTTACACCGCATATGATGAAATATCAGGTAACGTTACAGCACGAATTACGATATTTGAAGATGGTTACACAGGACGTGGGCATCTAGTAGGCACATATACAGTCATATTTAGAGTGACCGATTTAGTAGGTAACTACACAGATGTTACAGTCTTAGTCACTGTATCTGATGACATACCGCCAGTCATTTACGTAGCGGATGGATATTTCATCCAGGTATCATCAGCTTACACATTAACCATCGAGGGTATACGTGATATTTTAGTTGCTACTGGACGATTAAATATCGTATCCGCAACCACTTACCAGGTCATTGTAAATGAGTATGAGGGTAACGAAAACTTACCAGGCATTTACACGATCAGTATTAGATTCAGTCAGACATCTGGTGTCACTGAAGTACACTCGGTTGCAGTCAATGTTAAGAATGCATCTACATTACCTGATGGCGTGTTCAACCCATCAAGTAGTGGCAGTATTTATATCTATCTAGGTATCGGCATAGGTGTTATTGTATTATTTTTCATATTTAAAAAGAAACACTAAGAAAGAGGTATAAAAAATGAAAAAACTATTAATGGTGATATTATTCGCCCTGGCATTATTCATACCAATTTCATACATACAAGCTGAAGAACCTATATCACAAGTTAGCAGTGAAACTGTCACCCTGATTGATAAAGGTAAAGTAGGCTTTTCTAACGTTACACTAGATATGTCTAACTACATGAGTATAGGTTATCAAACATTAATTATGGGTTCATCCACTACATACACAATCGATCTAACAAACGTCTTACAGTTTTTAGATCATTACAATGTATCAAATGTTAGTAACGTTTATATCCAGTTTGATTTAGAAGCGGTTTATACAGGCTTAACTGAAGCTGAATATCAATGGCTTTCATCAAATGTTGACTGGGACTCAGCTACAGAACGAGTGAACCTAGGCACAACGATACCTACTTCAGTGACTGCTGAGGTATGGTGGAATATCATCGGGCAATCTGGTGGCGCACCATCAACCACTACAGGATCATTAAGAGTTAGAACGATTAACTTTGTTATCGAGTATACACAACCAATCGAACTATACACACAAATATCAAGCTGGAATGATTTGCCTGCAGGTCAAAATACATTTAATGATTTTGTAACCTATACTGATTTTCAAAATGAGCCTACACTAACTACCGTTGCACTAGAAGAAATTAACGGTCTACATGACATTTATTTCGATTTTAACGAGATAGATAGATACGTTGCAAAAGGTGTTACTTTACCATCTGTTATCACAGATAAAACAGTTAAGTTTGTTTGGTACTTTGCAACAGTAGATGAAAAGTATTTGTGGTTTTTCTATGACTTAGATTATTCTAACCCGATGAACTCAGACTTCTTAATCTGGAACTTAGTAAACGGTGAGTTTAGAGAAGTTATCACAGGTACAGTTTACGGTATGCCATACGCAACCGGTGATGGTATTAGCACATATAACATGCTTTATACAGACTTAGTTATCCCATGGGAAATAGATTCTATTGTATCAGTAAAAATGAGCTACTCATTCAGGTACCATTACTTGATAGGTGGTTATGGTGACTGGCAAACAGTGACTTCACAAGATTTATTCGAGGGTGCAAAAACAGATGTTGATGTACCTTGGTGGAATCCGTTCGCTAGATTGTTATATGATGTATGGTTTGATAACTCTAATGTTACTCTATGGGATGTTGACCAAATAGTTGATGTTACAACCAAGTATGATGCCGATAAAAAAGCACTATTCACAAACTACATCAATGAACAAGCAGAGCTAAACTTGGCCATGGTAGATATATTCCCTGTAGGTTCTACAGTTGCACAGATATTCTTAGGTCAAAAAGATAAGTTCGGTTCAAATGGTGTTGAAGCAAAAGATGTGGTTGTATTAGAGATAAGGTATGTATCTGATGGCGTTGAATATTCGTCAGTTTATCCAGATCAGATTATCCCTGACCCCGACCCTACATTTTCAGAATCACCGGATTTTCTTACATCACTATTTAATGAGTTTTGGAAACTTGCATCAGCACTATACATTATTTTTTGTTTAATTATCGGTTTTACCGCTACTAAGTTCACATTCTGGGCATTACCAGTTAAGTACAGCGGTAAACCATGGGTTTACATCTTATTAGTTTTAGGTTATGCTTTCGTTATTTATTCATCATACAAACCACCTACAGTGGGGTGATTAAATGTGGCAATTAATATGGGAACTAATTAAGACGCTTTCTACTAACTGGAAACTAGCTATAGTTGCACTAATTATCATATTTTTAATCGGTATAATCAAACCAATTAAACGATTTTTAGGTTCAGTTCGTGATGGTATATTTGAGTTGTTTAGCTTATCAGGCATCACAATTTTTATCTTACTTGCTATTGTAACGTTGATATTTCTATCTAGTTTTGGGGTGATTTAATGAAAAAGAAGTTCAAGAAAATTATGATCATAGTTGTGCTAGTAGTTATAGCTGTAATCGGCTATGAGTTTTTTCTTACTCCTAACGATAACACCACAAACACACCTATACCACCAGCTACACAAGATTTCGATGTATCAGCACTTAACAATCAATTAGTTTTGATTAAACATACTTCAGCTTCTTATATTAACTACGGTTCAGGCGTTGTAGTTCGCCAGGATGATACAAAGACCTACATATTAACTAATGCACACGTATTAGATAACCTAGGTTCTGTAGAAGTCATAAACGGATCACTGCAGGTAGTTGCAGCTGTTGTAATTGACTCATGGGACTATGAGCTAGATATGGTCTTATTGTCTATACCTAGGAGCGATAACTTAACACCTATTACATTCGCAAGTACCTATGCTGTAGGTTCACTCGTGTTTGCTGCAGGATATGCAAACCAGGTATACGATATTAGCGCAGGACTTATTACATCGATCACATCAGATAAGATTAATTCGAATGCATCTATTCAGCCTGGGCAATCAGGCTCTGGGTTATTTAATACCGAGCTAGAGCTTGTCGGACTTAACAAACAATTTGTAGTAGATTCTAACGGTGCATGGTTATCTACAATCAGCATTAAAGTAGAATCAATCACTGCTTATCTGGGTACTATTTTCGTATGATCCACTGGACCGATAGATTATACAATCGATTTGATGATCTATATGCACTGATTGATTATCATGTCGATGCATTCGTAGAGGTTTATCATAAGAAGCTAAACAAGCTTTATAATAAGTTCGATAAGGTTATTTCAAAAATAGTTGATATACCAATGATTTTTTATGGTGTATATCGTTATGCTACATGGCCTACTAACTGGATATTTCTTATTGCATGGAAATACATCAAACGCCTATTTAAGCCGCTTGATTTGCTAATGCGTAAAGGCATTCATATTATCATGTCAGAGCCTGGCGGTGGTAAAACGCTGTCGGCTTATACTACTATTGAAATGTACTATGAGAAGACAGGTTATCCTGCAGCTATTAATAGTGAGTTCGAGAAGCCTAGAACGGATGAATTCGGACGCAAGTTTACCAGGCATCAGCTATTCAAGTTTGATGATATATTTGGTGTGAAATTGAATAGAGGTAAACTAGAGGGATATCAGAAGAAACGATTCAATTCTAGAAAAGTTAAAATCATAGTCTGGGATGAACTTCACATGATATTCAATCCTAGAGAAAATAGATCATCGGTTTATATGTTGTCATGGAAGCCATGGCTTATAAACTTATTACACTATCGTCATGAGGGTTTTCATTCTCATATTTGTTTGAGTCAGCTAAAGGTTGACGTTCAGCTAGCGGGTATTGCTTCATATATTCACAAACCTACAACCATCATCGATGTGAACTATGGCCTATGGATGGCTACAGGTCAATTTAAGATGGTCCCAGTTAAGATTAAGTATGAAACGTATAAATATCGTGATGGTAACTTAAAACTTTATAAAAAGTGGTCTAGACACATCGATTACAGACATTTAGAGTATTACGAAACACTAGCTTTAAGAAACACAAGAAAAGAGATCCCTTTATTAAACTAATAAGCCATCAATGGCTTATTTTTGTATAGTAAATAGTAAATTATTCAGGTATCATTAGTTTGACTGTGCTATATTTCGCTACCAGGACAAGTTAAGACTAAGGGAGAGTATTTATGACGATTAATGAACTTGTGCGAGTTAAGTTAAATGAAGTAAGACTTAACTATTCAATCGGAAACTTTAACTACTACAAATCGCATCTGATGCATTTTTTGAAGTGGTGTAATGTGAATGATGTAATCAATGTTGACGACCTTAATGACAGTAAGCTAGTTGACTACATTACAGATTTAAAGAAGACATGTGAGAATATCACAATCAATAAAAGAATTGGCATTTTAAAAAAAACGTTTCAGGCTTCAAGTATCCCCCACGATTACCTGATGAGCATTAAGAAGTTTAAAGAAACAACAAAGACTTATGACATGGTAGAATATGATCTACTTATTAGAATCAGAAGACATGTTTTATCACTATCAGATAACGAGAACAACTTAACCATCAAATGCATTTTATTGCTTATGATTGATACAGGCGCAAGAGCTAATGAGTTGATCCATATTGAGAAGAAAAACGTAAAACTAGACTTACAAGAAATACTACTCACAACAACAAAAACAAAAGAGAATCGTGTTGTTTATATTCACAAGGACACAGCTGAACAAATAAAAAAAATGATGGCTTTAAAGACCAATCATAAGTATTTATTGCATCATATTGGAGTGAATAGACCAATCAATTATTTTGATATAGACTGGTTGATGAAGCACTATAGAAAGATAATGAACGTTGATAAACTGCACGCCCATATGTTTAGGCATACTCTGGCATCAATCATGTTAGAGAAAGGAGCGGACATCAAATCAGTGCAGGACATCCTTGGCCACAAAAACCTAGAAACCACACAGAGGTACATCCATAGTAAAAAAGACCATGTTAAAAAAACATTCTTTAGTAACTTTGATTTTAAAGAATAGAGGGGGCAACCCCTTTATTTTTTTCCATCAAATACTTCAGACATAATGATCTGATAGTGTTGTTTGAAGTCTAGCAAATCATTAGGAGTGCATCCATATAGTTTGCATAACTCCATAATCTGATTAGAATTAAGTAACGATTTGCCCGATTCTAAACGGTGATACTGTGTTTGTGTTACTCCTAGATAATTCGCTACATCAAGCTGTCTTAACTTCTTCTTACTGCGGAATTGCTTTAGAGTATTCATTATTCAACCTCCTACATATGAGTTAAAATCATATTTATTGTTGACAAATATATGAGTTAAAAGTATACTAAAGGTAAGTTATGAGTTTAAATCATACCAAATCTTTAAATAAAACCTGGATTACCCAGGGGAAAGGTTGCGAAAAGCACATGTATAAAATGAATAACTCAGAATATAATATGTACAATTTCTTTCTAAAGATAATTGCTTTGATGTCAGGATTTACGCTTATTCTTATTTCAGGATTATCAATATATAGAATAATTTTTGGTGGTGAAGATATCGACATTGCATCAGAAATAATGCCAACAATCATAACAGTTTTAATGTCGATGATTTTAATCGATTATCTTAATTTAAGAAGAATCGTTTTAAAAGATGGAAAATCTGACGGAAATAAAAAGTAACTATTGTTTGTTTTTATAAATCTCATAAGCTCCAGATGCAATGATTGCAAAAATTGACATATCAAATAAGAATTTTGATGTTTCATGCAAGTCGAGTAAAAATTCATAAGAGAAATCATCTGGGTTTAAGTTTCTACCTAAAAAGAACGTCAAACCACCGAAGATGAAGAATGTGATCATAGAAAGTCTTAATGGGCTGAAATCACCATCTTTGCTAACAATATTGGCTATAAACTTAAACATAGAATCACCCTTTCAATTAAACAAATCAATCCTGGTTTATCGATGTTTATACCAGGCTCAGTCATTTTAAATAATGGCAGGGACAACAGGATTCGAACCCGTACTAACGGTTTTGGAGTCCTCGAGAACAAACAACATCGCAAATGTGATGTTTTTTTATTTAATGAGGTAACTATATGGAACGAGTAAAAAACGATCTAGTCCATACCATCTCAGATAAACCTGTAGGGTATGTAAGACTCTACAAACTTGCATTAAATCACTTCAACCAGGATGAAGCTAAAACAGATGCCTGGTTACTGAGTCCTGATGGCGGATTCACATATAAGCAGTTAAAGCGAATCAAGTACTTGATAAAGAACCGTAAAGAACGATACAGAAAAGAAAAAGCATATAGCCCGTCTTAGTGTCTTACGTGGGGTAAAGGTAAACATCGCAACCTTATCTTTACTCCACGTAGGCTACTAAGCCGAGAAAGGGTTGCGAGATATGCAAGAAGATAAAGACTTTCAAACGATTTACAATGAAATGATGGACGTATTAGGTAATGCCAGTGATGAAGAAAAAACAGAAGCTGTCACTGAACTACTGGAAACAGGAAGCGTTACTCTATACAAGAAACCTTTTATAGCTCACGTTTTTTCAATCAGCGCTTTTAGTCATACGATTGCAAACGATGAACCAACAGAAATTGATATCGATTTAGATGATCTAGAAATAGAGGTAATCGAAGATGTCGAATAATATTGATCTCAAGCAATTTAAGAATGGTCAACACATTCAAGTTATAGAAAACGGGGTTTGGAAAGACGCCTTAGTTATTTATGTTGACATGATTCACGGAGTACAAAGAGTTTATGCACATTACATGCCAGAAGATCAAAACGAATGCGGTCCTTATGGTAACACGAATTTTTTCTTAGCATCTGAAGTTAGAGAACCATCGAATGCTAAGTATCGAAGACTTGTAACTCAGCTATTGACTACCTTTAAAGAAGACTTATCTTCAGGTGGTGAAAAATAATGGCAATCATGACACTAGAACAAATTGTAAATGATACCGATTTAGCACCATCACAGAAAGCAAGACTACTTGAAGCTGTAAGAGTTGCTGAGTCAGTAAGAATATTTGAAGACCTTACTGGAACAAAGAAAAAGTACCTGGTATTTAAGGATGTTACTAAGCCGGGTAAAATAACAAAAACACTAGAAATTTATAATACAAACAATGAAGCACTGGGGCTTATTAAATGGTACGGTCCATGGCGTAAGTACACAGCTGATATATTCGGCACATATGATAAAGGTTGTTTAACTGAAATCGTCAATCAAATCAATGAGCTAGAGCGAGAACGAAAGATAATAATTATGGATGAGTTAGGGTCATATGCTCCTATTTTCACAGATAAAGGAGTATCCAAAGATGAAGAATAATAAATACATCATCCTGGTAAGCAAGAATAAACTTGCTCCTGATTGCGAGAACAAAGCTGAACCAATTACGATTTGCGGTTCGCCACTCGTTTATAATTCACGTAAGAAAGCACATAAGGCTGCTAAAATGGCAATCGAAAGTGATACCTGTTATCAAGAGTTTAAAAACGGCCTTAGAAAGAATAACATACAAAAGGTCAGATTTGCAAAGGTTGTACAATTATGAGCGAATCAATTAAGGTAGGTTCACTACTCCTGATGTCCAAAGCTGATAGGATAAGAACTAAAATCAAGATCACAAAAAAAGAGATCGATTTAAACCTTTATTTTGAATATGACGACTTCACAGTGTCATACATACCAAAAAGAGAACTCACAGAAGCTGAGCTAAAGGGTAGAAAGTATATCCTAGCTTGTCTAGAAAATGAGCTCATGACTTTAGTACCATTTTAGGAGGTTGCGACATGATATGGTTTATTGTATTGTTTTCGGTTATGGTCCTTATCATCTTAGGTCTATTGATTACGATTATGTGGTTACTTGATCAATTAGAGAAGCTTCAGTTTGGTCTAATTGATACATCTTTTAGATCCTTTATAGAGAAGCTAAAAGCTAAAGAGGTATCATCAGATGCCAAGAAATAAGTACATTTACAGTGTATACGATCTAAATTTGAAAGCACATATAGGGTTCTTCAGTTCTCTAAATAAGGCAAGAGAATTCGTTTTAGCTAATGACATTAACGCATATGATAATAACTGGTATCCTGATATCTATGGATATAGCGGTAAGCAAAGTTCATACAGTAAGTATTCATCTGATAATGTTTACAGAAGTTATGGGAATCATACTCATATTTACATCCGTATAGAACTAGATAAAAACGGATACCATTCTACACGTCGAGAAAGTTAGAACAATCATCTTCAGGTGAAAGTTATAACATTCAATGCACCAACGAAAGGACACACTATGAAACCAATTTTAAGACTAATATTCACACCAGTTTTATATCCCATTGCATATGTAAAAAATCTAAGGAAAAAACATCACCAAATGGGTGAAGAACTACTATTTTCAAGAACAATTCGTGAGAAAGCATATGAAGAGTTTCTGGGGCTTACTAAACCCGGTACAACAATGACTTTCATTATTGGTAAATACTATAAAAATAAGATATTAAGCACATCTGAGGTACAAAACATGATGAATGTGAAGAAGAAAACAAATAAAGATTAAATATATTCACAGTCATATGGAAGAAGCTGTCACTTCTTCCCTCTCCATGGATGTGTTAGCGTAACTAGGTGCAAGTCCTGGTACATCCACCAAAAATAAAAAGGTAGGTTGCGAAAATGAATAAAATTAAACTACTTGATGAAGTAGGCTATATGGAAATATTGCTAGCTTCAATGTCTAAGGATGATATAGACAATATCCTATGGCATGTTGAATCATTCTATAGTAAGTATAAGAACGTCAGGAATGCAGTCTTAAATGCAGTACTGATTAAGGCTATACAGGCCACCCAGGGCGAGTCAGACTTCTTCAGTATGGCATACCTGGATAAGATATACGATACTTTTAGAACCTATAAAGTAAACTCTGCAGCTACAGCTTGCACATTCTTAGAAAATAAGAATAACCACTCATACAGTAAGAAAAAGAAAACAGCATTCGTCCCTGAATGGATGCCTGAGTTTGAAGAACTATTAAAGAACGGGTAAAGGAGGTACATCATGGCTAAGTATATGATCATCGGAAACATGAGTTTTGAAACAACCGAATATAGTAAGACCTGGCTAGCTAATGGCCTGGGTTTTACTTATGTTAAAGTCTTCTATGAAATAGCACGTGAATATGCACACTCTGGTAAGGTTACGTTCTCGAATGAGTACTTCATTCGTGCTGAAGAATCCGACCTTAAAGGTGCAAACATCCAAAGAACCGAAAGAGCTATTCAATGGGCATTCGCTAAGCTTGAAGAAGCGGGCCTAATTGAACGAGTTTATTTAAACGATAAGAAAACACATCGTACTGAAATTAAAGTCAATGAGATGGCTTTACTTGAAACCCTGGGTATGAAACCAGGTCAAGCTGATTCTCTCGATCGTGGTAATGTTAGAAAACATATAAGACAGCAAATGCCTGCCTTTTTAAAGCCGTCTAAAATCAAGAGCTTAATCAGACGTGTGAATCATGAAAAGAACGATGCTAAGCGTAAAGAACTGCAAGCACAGATAGACTTAATTAACGATCAGTATCGTGTGTTTGATGAGTACATCACCAAGTTAGTAGAAAAGAATCAAAAGTATGTGTCAGTCCGTGAAGTAAATACTAAGTCTGAAGTCAGTGATGAACGTATCGCTATGTTACGTCAAATACTGCCATCATGGGGCGTTAAGCCCTATATGGAGGTTACACTCTAATATATAACTGAAGTTGCCTATAGGCAGCTTATTTGAACGTATAAAGAACCTATGAATTGATGCCTAACAACCTATAAAACTATCAAAAAGACATTGTGAACCCATGACACAGTGTCTTTTTTTACTTCTTATATATATTAGATTGCACCCAGGGGAAAGCCCCCTTTTCTACCTAAAAATTAGTTTTCGTGCAACCATGTATATTGATTTCACCATAATATTAAGCCTATCTTTGTCTATTTACATATCCAAAGGATAGTCTTTTTATTAAACCATATGGCCGCTTATGTAGATACATCTTTAATGATCTTCACGTTCACGATGATGGGACTTAGTGCTTTATCTAGCATCGGCATACTTGTTATAGTCTATTAACCATTGAAAGCAATCTCGATTAAGAGAGTAACAAGTCAAAACCGTCCGTAAACGGTATGACGGGTCCCTTTAGTCCCGTCCCTCTGATAAACCCTTAAG
>Ga0265295_1008030_pt1 | contig 11875 bp, 11 predicted proteins | sample Munlansysbiofilm_FD_192503 | JGI IMG/M metagenome (GOLD analysis project Ga0265295, IMG submission 192503) | Leachate microbial communities from a municipal landfill in Southern Ontario, Canada - Methane capture system biofilm | ecosystem: Engineered > Solid waste > Landfill > Unclassified ... | reverse complement strand
ATTGATAAACCAAACATATTCCCCGCTCGCCATTTCAAGTCCCTTATTCATGGCATCATAAAGTCCGTTGTCGGGCTCGCTAATGCTTTTTTGAATATGTTGCTTGTGTTTTTGAATAATGTTTATAGTATCGTCTTTCGATCCACCATCAATGATAATGTATTCAACAATAGTACTGTTTTGTTTCGCAATACTCAGAATGGTTTTTTCTAAATATTTATCACTGTTGTAAACAACGGTAATAATACTAATGAAAGGATTAGGCTTCATGGGTTTCAATAATGTTGTTGTATACCTTGATGTATTTTTGGGCAACTGCTTGTTGGTTGTATTCTTCTTCCACTTTGCGACGAGCATTGGAGCTCCACTGGCTAATATTTGGACTTTGAATGGCTTTTAAAATTCCGTTTGCCAATGTTTCTGCAGAAACTTTATCGACAATGATGCCCGTTTTTTCATGTTCTACCATTTCAGGAATGCCTCCAATGTTGAAAGCTACTACGGGCGTGCCACAAGCCAATGACTCCATAACCGTGTTGGGTAAGTTGTCCTCCAACGATGGTAGAATAAAGAGATCTGCCATGGCGTATACTTCAGCCATTTTTTCTAGGCTACTAATTTGTCCTAAATTAATTACAGGAAAAGGGATTTGGTTGGGATCAAAGTCCTTGGCTTTGCCAAAAACAGCAATCGTCAGCTTTGTTTTTATTTGATTTTTTTCTTTTAATATTTTTAAAGCATCGAGTAAATAGACAAAGCCCTTCCGTTTGTCGTTAATGTTTGCTGCTCCAAATAAAAGAACAAAATCTTTAGTAGGTATTTGTAGCTTTTCTCTGATTTCTGTTTTATCTTTGGGTTTAAACTCAATTAATGAGATGGGGTTTGGAATATTTTGAATGTTGGCATTTTGCAACAAGCTTGATTTTCGAGCTGTTTTTGCAAGCCATTCGCTACAGCAAACAATGTTTAATTTTTTCTCTTTAAAAAGAGATGCTTTTTTATTCCAAACTTTTGAGGATAAATCATTTTTTGATGGATTTTTTAAAAAAGGACAGTGATGACATTTTGTTTCAAAGTTTATGCAATCGCCAGCATAGTGGCAACCACCTGTGAAAAGCCACATGTCGTGAAAAGTAAATACATGGTTTTTTTTCTTTTCAAGAAGATTGTTAAGTGATTTTAAAGATAGAAATCCACCATTAATCCAATGAATATGAACGATATCTGCTTCTTTTATCCATGGATGATTGCTAATATCAACACCAATATTGGCGGGTGAAAAAGCGAAACGGACACTTTTGTCTTTTTCGTGAAAAACAAAACTGAGACGCTCATACATAAATCGAAAAAGCGATGCATATTTATTATATTTCGACTTTTTAAAAGCCTGAATTTGTACTATTTGGCTTTTTTTGGTCATTACGAGCATGCGAACATCAATGCCTTCTAAAGTAAGGGCTTCCATGAGTCGCTTGCAGGCAATGGCTGCTCCGCCACCGCTATCGCTTGTATTGATAAGTACTACTTTCATCTTTCTGCTAGAATTACAGTGTTGAAATACAATTTATTACTTCGGGGTGCAATGATGCATAAAGGAATTGAAATTAGAGTTAAAGGGAAGATAAATAGAAGTTTATCAACAAGTTTGCAAATTTATTTTTTGTATAAAGCAAGGTTCTAATATAGTTGATGAAATATTGTGCAATGACTGCGAAAAAGTGTCCCGTTTTTTCTGATTTTAAAATTGTAAACCCATGTTTTTGAAGCAAATGTTCTATCCCAAAATGAGTAAAACGGCAGTTGTCGTATGGTGTTTCGTGTTCCTCCCAACTAAACGGAACGGTAATGAGGATTTTGCCTCCTTTTTTTAAAACTCGAAATAGTTCAGGTACAATTTCTTCATGATTAAAAATGTGTTCTAAAACTTCTGAACTGAAGATATTGTCAAATGATTCATTGTCAAATGGAAGTTTTTTTCCATCGTAATAAATGTCTACATCTTCTTTTTCATGATTGTGAGCTTCATTCTCAATATCTACTCCAATGTATTCAGTAGCATTTGTAAAAAGCATTTTATATGGTTTTTGTCCACATCCAAAATCCAGGATTTTACCTTTTAATTCAGGAGCGAACTTTTTAATTCCCCGAAGTAAATACCAGCGTACCATCAGAAATGGATTGATAAAAAGACTTATCAAATTTGGATGGAAAAGCTGTTTTTTGTATAATTGGTTTAATGTCATTTTTTTAAACGGATTGAATAGTATGTTCCAAAATATTTGAGTCTATCTATTTTATATTTAAATCTTTTGCCACTTTTGCCATTTGCTGTTAATATACGTCAAAAGCCTCTCGAAAAATGGAGGTTTAAAAATTCTATTAAAAGTATATAAATCAGCCATTTCGTTTATTTTTATTTCGGAAGGGTGGGTAAGAGGAAGTTTCATTTCCTTCACCGGAAGATTTGCAAGTCGCTTATTGGCTTTGGCTGTGTGAGTGCTTTGTTCCCCAAAACCGACATTAGAAATCAAATTTATATTTGGTAAAATGATGACTCCCTGATGACTCAATATGGTATACATCCATTGATAATCCCAAGTGTCAATTTTTTTGTCGTATGATTTTTGAAAGCGTTTCATCCAGTATTTTTGGATTTTGCGTTGTTTAAATACATGCTGAATAAAATTTTCTTCTTTTTTCTGAGGAAATGATTCCATGTTGACATCATATTTTTCCCATGCTCTCCGCCATGAAGCCCATCCCCAAATGTGATTGTATCTGGAAAAATAATAACTAGCATCGCCTCTTTTTATGCCATTTTGAAAATTATCACCACTGATAAGCATGATTTCGGGAGTCTCTTTATATTTCTCTAGCAACTCCTCGCAGTATTGAAAAAAGCTGGGATGTGGCAAACAGTCATCTTCTAGTACAATGCCTTGTTCTTCTTGATTAAAAAACCATGTAATGGCGTCGCTCACAGCATTTCTACAACCTAAATTTTCTTCCCGAAACAGAGTTTTTAACTCACATTCCCAATCTATTTGGTCAATGATAGAACGGCATTTTTTGCTATTGATTTGGTCGTTTTCATTATTCTTGCGAGGTCCATCAGCTGTAATATAGAGTCTTTTTGGCTTTACGCTTTTAATCACATCAAATACCCTCTGTGTTGTTTCTGGTCGGTTGAATATGATAAATAATACAGCAGTATTAAGCATGGCTCTTTTTTTGTCAAAAGTACAAAAAAGCTTTCAAACTATCAAAGATAGGAAATTGCATGTTTTTAATATTTAATATGTGCAATAAATAAAGCCTTTGTTGGAAATTATAACAAAGGCTTTATTCGCATTTCAGCATCGTTTTTGATGGACGGCTGTTAGTTGAAGTTTTTTATGGCAACCCTTCCTGTATAGTCAATTCTGTTTAAAAGGATTGGTAATTTTTGTTCTTTAATATATTCATCAACCGCTTTTCTGCAACCTTGCCAATGCCCATAATCATCGATGATTAACACTCCGTTTTCGATTAGTTTTGGAAACAGATAAATCAGTTCGTGTTTTGTCGATTCATACCAATCGGTGTCCAATCGAAGCAGTGCAATTTTATTTTCGGGCATATTTGATGGCACTGTATCTTCGATTTTCCCTTTAATAAAAATTAAGTTGTTTTCCGAAAAGCCACTCTTTTTTAGATTGTTTTTCACATCGTTTAAATCGGCTAAACACCAAACTGTGTTTTCTTTATCATTCACGTTGTTGGCCAATTGCGTGCTGGCATTCTCTCCATTGTATGCTAAATCGTGGATGGATGGTTCGGCCATTCCTTCAAAAGTGTCATATAGATATACCTTTCTATCCACAATATTCCGGTTCGAAAGCATTTTTGCCATCAACATAGCACTTCCGCCTCTCCAAACACCACATTCTACAAAGTCACCTTCAATGTTGTTTGTCAAAATATAGTCAACAGAATTGTACAAAGAATACATTCTTTCCACCGATGTCATAGTGTAAGGACTACATAATGAGTATATTTCCCAAAACTCCTTTTCGTTCATGTCTGGATATAAGTCTGAGTTTTTAGTAATCGAATATCCCAGTTTTTTGATGATTTTTAAAAGTAATTTTTTCATGAAGGTTTTTGTAAAAGTTGTTTGTGAGCTTTGTCTCCGCAAATATAAACTTTTTAAATAGAAATCTATTTAATTAAGTCAATGCTGCGTTGAACAAATTCTGTCAGACTTTTGCCTTTTAAAATATTTTGCGACAAAAGAGCTAAATCTACAATTTGCTTAGTGAGTTTGCTTTGACGTTCTTCATCAGCTTCATTTACAATCATTTCCACCAAAGGATGGTTGGTGTTTACCACCAGATTGTAGTTGTCCATTTCGGGCATAAACGATTTTTGTCCGCTCATGCTTTGCATGTCTTTCCAGCGACGCATAAATTCGGTTTGAGTGATGACAACAGGCATATCGGTTTCGCTCATGTTTTCGGAAGTCACTTGAAATAATTTTTCGTCAATTTGTTTTCCGAAAACCTCTTTCGCTTTCTTAATGTCATCTTCCGATAATTTGGAAGGCAAATCTTCTCCTTTTTCAATTAATTTGTCGATAATATCGGAGTCTACTCTCGAAAAGCGAGTTTTCTCCAGTTTGCTTTCAATATGGTTGATAAAGTGATTGTCTAAAATACCATCCATTAGCAAAATGTCATAGCCTCTGTCTTTCGCATTTTTTATGTAGCTGTCTTGAGCATCTATGTCATTGCTGTATAGATAAACGAGCGTTTCGTCTTTGTCTTTTTGCAAAACTTCAATGTGTTTTTGGTACTCTTCGCTGGTGAAATATTTTCCATCAATGTTTTTAAACAACATGAATTTACTGGCTCTTTCATAAAACTTCTCATCGGTAATCATACCATATTTTATGAAAACGCTGATGTCATCCCATTTAGATTCAAAATCTTCGCGATTGTTTTTAAACATCTCTTCCAGTTTGTCCGCTACTTTTTTGCTAATATGTCCCGAAATTTTCTTCACATTGCTATCGCTTTGCAAATAACTTCTGGAAACATTTAAGGGGATGTCGGGAGAATCAATAACTCCATGAAGAAGCGTTAAAAAGTCGGGAACAATTCCTTCAAGTTGGTCGGTAATATATACTTGGTTGGAATATAAATGGATTTTCTCTTTTTGTACTTCAATGGTTTTTCGAGCTTTAGGAAAGTATAAAATTCCGTTGAGGTTAAATGGATAATCAACATTCAAATGGATGTTGAATAGGGGTTCTTCAAAACTGTAAGGGTAAATTTCGCGGTAAAATGTTTTGTACTCTTCTTCGGTAATGTCCTTTGGGCTTTTTTTCCAAAGTGGATTTGGGTTATTGATAATGCGTTCCACTTCATATTCTTTCGCTTTTTCTTCGCCTTCTGGTGTTTCCCATTTTTTCTCTGTTCCAAAACGAATGGGAACGGGCAAGAACTTACAATATTTTTTCAGAAGATCTAAAATACGATATTCATCCAAAAACTCGGTGGCATCTTCGGCAATGTGTAGAATGATTTCTGTTCCACGGTCGGTTTTGTCAATGTTTTCTAATTCAAATTCAGGGCTTCCATCACAACTCCATTGAACTGCTTGTGAACCTTCTTGCCATGATTTGGTGCGAAGAACAACTTTTTCGGCAACCATAAATGCGGAGTAGAAGCCCAAGCCAAAATGTCCGATAATATTTGCTCCATCCACTCCTTTAAATTTTTCCAAAAACTCTTCGGCACTCGAAAAAGCAATTTGGTTGATGTATTTGTCAACTTCTTCAGCTGTCATTCCAATTCCTCTGTCGTGAATCGTAATGGTTTTTTTCTCTTTGTCGAATGAAACATCAATGGTCAAATCACCAAGTTCGCCAACCACTTCGCCAAGCGACGACATCGCTTTGATTTTTTGCGTTGCATCAACAGCGTTGGAAACTAATTCTCTCAAAAATATTTCGTGATCGGAATAGAGGAATTTTTTAATGATTGGGAAAATGTTTTCAGTTTGAACATTTATTTTACCTTTTTGCATATGATTATGTTTTTATATTTTTTATACATAAAGTCAAAAGGTATACCATTATATGTTTTATGACATTTTGTCATAAAACAGGTTTAGAAACAAAAAAACCTGCCCAACTTAGGCAGGTTTTTATTGATAATTCATGGTTTTTAATTATTATCTATTTCAATATTTATTAGTTCTATGTTTTCTTGTTTTTTGTGGTCTAATCCAACACTTTTTCCAATAAATTCCTGAAGGTTGCTATTGCGTTGGTCTACATTTAAAATTTCACTCATGCTTTTATCAATAAATATGTTTTTATTTGAAGGAATAAATACTTGCAATTTTACATTTTGGTTTCTCCAAACTTCTTCTTTTAGTAAAGTGTAATATGGGTCTATGAAAAGAGTATCGCCTATTTGTTCGATTTCAAATTGAATATTTTTGGCTCTTTTTGATGCCAGAATAGTGTTTTTGCCTTTTGAGAATTTTGTGATGTTTGTCCTAAATTCATTCTCATTATTCGTGATAATTGAAATTTCAGGAATTCCAAACAATACCTTTTCGTCTTTGGTGCTGACGATATTCCATTTTCCGGTGTAAAATTCAATATTGTCAATATTTAGTTCGTTTGTCTCTTTTGCCTTCACATAAAGCGTATTTCCTTTTGTGTTTTCAAGTGTAAGGGTTGACGATGCAGAGCCTTTGTTGGTGAAATCATTTCCTATGCCAAAGGCAACAATGCCTAAAAATACAGCTCCGGCAAGCCACAACGAAAATGCGGATAATCCCAAAAAACGTATTTCAAATTTCCATCCAAAAATAAGTTTCATCCCGTTGTAAATAAGCATGACCAATGGAATTCCAATGGCCAATATCAATCCGGTCATCAATAGGCTTTTTTCGGATGTATTTGAAATAAATGCATCTGCAAATTGAGGAATCGAAATGCTGTTAAGTCCCATGGATGTGACGACAAAGGTATTGTCAAATGCAAAAAAGGAAAATGAGAATCCAACCAACATAAATATTCCAACCATAATAAAAATAATTCCGAACAAGATGCCAAATGCCCTAAAAACATAACTCATTGCCTCTAGAAACGAATTAAAAAAGCGTTCTAAACTTGTTTTTGGTGGAATGTTTCGCGATGCTTTATTAAAAGCTTCACCAGCCTCGTTTCCATAATCTTTGATTCTACTGCCGAGGTCGCTTAGTTCTTCTATGATTTTTTTCTCAATATTGTTTACGTTCACTGGTTCTCCTCTCATTTGCAGTTTGTCAATCGAAGTTCTGGCTTCAGGAATGGCAATCCATAAAATGATGTACACCCAAAATGAACTTCCACCCACAAAGAAAAAGACTACAAATAAAACCCGTAGAATTACAGGGTCGATGCCAAAATAGGCTGCTAAGCCTGAGCAAACGCCACTTACTACTTTATCGTCAGGATTTCTGAAAAAACGTTTGCCCACATTTTCGTATTGAGCGGATTCCTTTTTTGGCGGCTCTTCGGTTGCTGTTTCTCCCTTTTCGTCTTCTATCTCTTCGGGTTCGCCCAATTGTTTGATAATTCCTTCCACATCAAAGAGGGTAATTACTTGTTTTTGTGGCGAAATAAGTTTTTGCATCAATTCTGAAATTCGAGATTCGATGTCGGAAATAATCTCATCGACTCCTTCATTTTTCGAGAAATGATTTCGTAGTGAATTTAAATATTCTTGCAATCGTGCATACGCATCTTCATCAATATGAAAAATAAGCCCGTTTATGTTAGCAGTGAATGTTCTTTTCATGATATTATGGATTGGTTTTCTTTGTTTCTAATTTCAGTCACTATTTTCGACATTTTATCCCAAGATTTTTCTAATTGAGCAAGGTATTCAGATCCCAATTCGCTGATTCGGTAGTATTTTCGAGGCGGTCCCGATTTGGATTCTACCCATTGATAGGTTAAATATCCATCATTTTTTAATCGCATCAGCAGGGGATACATGGTGCCTTCAACCACAATTAATTTTGATTCTTTCAGCACTTCAATTAAGTCCGAAACATACGCATCTTGTTTTGAAAGTACTGATAAAATGCAGAGTTCCAGGACTCCCTTGCGGAATTGACGAATGTTTTTATCTTCTTTCATTCGACAAATATAATATATTTTCAGTACTATGTACTACATGGTACTGAAAAATTTCAAATATTTTTAACCGTACACGTGAATGCTCTGCATTCCGGAGGGCAAGTATCTGATTCCCATCCAAGTAATGATGAGTACAATAAACGATAGGGCTAAAATCCAAAGCAGTAATCTCTTTTTATCAGAATGAGCATAATGCAGATGAATGGTGATAAGATAGAAAAGCCAAGTGAGCAAAGCCCAAGTTTCTTTGGGATCGTAAGTCCAGTAATTTCCCCATGCAATTTTTGCCCAGATGGCGCCCATGAGCATTCCTAAGGTTAGCAAGCCCATACCGGGGTAAACGAGTTTCATGGCCAATGAGATTTCTTTTTCTAAAGACGACCGTTTTTTATGCAAGGAATACATTCCGATAAGAGCCGATAGACAAGCCGCCGCCAAAACGGCATACGAAATCATATAAATAACAACATGCGGGATAAACCAGGGACTTTGAAGAGCCGGCATCAGGGTTTTGCTTTGATATTCGGGGTGGATAATATCCACAATTAGAAAAACAGAAGCCATGATGAATCCTAGCAAATACATGTGTGCACTGCGAGTTTTTAGATAGATAGACCAGGTTATCCAGGCAACAAATAGCGAATACCATAATCTGGTTTCGGCCATAGTTCTCATCGGGGGTCTTTCTAATTCAATCCACAAAAGGGCAAGGAATAGCAAAATGGCAATATTCCCAAGAACTGGAAATACAATTGAAATCCACCGAGTATGTTTGTTTTTTGGTTTGAATAATATAAAAACTCCAGCAATCAGCCAAGTGCCGATAAATGTAAAAGTCATTGTTAGCAGCCATTTCCAAATCATAATTGTTTTGTTTTAGATGTTTTTTTTGTAATAACTTTTGCAAAAATAAGCCAGCATGCTCCCACCATCATGAGGAATATGCCGCTATAGACATAAGGCAACCATGGGTCGCGAACCACAGAAAAAACACTGTATGGTGAGTCTTTTCCATACTGATAATCGAAACTATGTTGATAAATCGTCCAGCCTTCGGCAGAAAGAGGTTTATTTACGGAAATAGTTTCTGCTTTGTCTTCGATGCCAGATTCGGTGTATAATAAAATTTCCGATCCATAATAGGAGGGTTCGGGATCTAACAAAACCAAAATGCTGTCGGGATGTAAAAAGATGTATTTACCAGGGAACATATGATTTCCTGGGCTCAACCAATCTTCCGCAATTTTTGTATTATTATTAAATACAGATGCATGCGCTGCGACTGTTGTTCCAGCGGTGTTTGGACGGTTTATGACCGAGTCGCCGATAAAAAACGCATCGTGATAGTAGTGGTCAATTACAATATTGTAACTTCCAATTTGTAGTTTTTTGTTTTCAGTCACTTCTGCAAATTGATCGCCTTTTATTTTGTATGCCTCTCCTTTATTGTTTAAAATGGCCATTTTGGGTGGGTGATATTCAGTTACAAATTTTTCAAGCTTTATGGCAAAAGGAAGTTCGATAATTTCTTTTGATGAATTTTCGGCAAACCAAACCAATTGACCGGTGTGAACTGGCATTGTGAGTTGTTGTTTGTCGGCAAAACCGAGAAGGGCAGTTGTCATTGCCAGCCATAATCCAAAGTGATTGATGAAAAAGGGGATATTTCGACCTCTAAAAGGGGTAATTCGACGAAGGGTGCTTAGCCCGAGCACCAAAATGAAAAAAGCAACAGCAAGAGCGTAATACCAAGTGTAAATCACAGAATTAAATCCTAAAAATTGTATGATTTTGTTTTCCGTAGATCCTTGTGGAAAAATAGCAATAATTGCCACCACAAAAGTGAAAAGGGCAATGGAAGCCAGGGCTGCATTGGCACTTGAGAGCCATTTTACAAATGTTTTCCTTTTAAAGAGAAACCAAAGAGCAAGGGTAATGAAAAAAACTTCTGCAAAAACATAAAGGTTCACCGGAAATTTCAGTTTTGTGTACGGAAATTGTCCGAAGATAAGTTGTAGAATTAGACCGATGATGAAGATTGAAATTCCAACGATCAGACTCCCTTTTAAACTTGTAATTTCAGCTTTTTTGATCTTCATATTTTAAAAGAATGGTTTATGTCAAAAGAATACACAAATATAAAAAAAGGAATCACATTGTGATTCCTTTTTTTAATTCTAAAATTTTATTTTCAGAATTATTGTACTTCGTTAGCAGTTTCATCAGTTGTTGCTTCTTCAGCTACAACTTCTTCTTCTACAGCTTCTTCAGCTACAACTTCAGTTGCTACAGTTTCTTCTACTACTGCTTCTTCGGTTTTGTCACCTGCACACGCTACAAATGCGAACATGCTAATTCCCATTAATAAAAATGATAATTTTTTCATTGCTCTTGATTTATTTAAGTTAAACATGGGACAAATATAAATGTTTTTTCTTATACAATCATAAAAAATGCTAAATAAACGTTTATTTAACACAAAAAAGGACTGCATTATTTTGCTGTCCTTTAAGAATATTGAATTTGGGGTTAGATGCTTATTTAATCAAGAAAGGATATTTGTTAAAGTTTTTAAGAGCAATGGCAGTACCTCTGGCAACGGCTTTTAAAGGGTCGTCGGCAATATGAACATCAAGTTTTGTTTTCATCGAAAGCCTTTTGTCCAAACCTCGAAGCATTGCACCACCTCCGGTAAGATAAATTCCAGTTCTGAGAATGTCGGCAGAAAGTTCAGGTGGGGTGTTTTCGAGAGCATTCAAAACAGCCATTTCAATTTTTGCTATTGATTTGTCAATTGCTTCTGCAATTTCGGTATAGTTGACAATGATTTCTTTTGGAATACCCGTTAATAAATCGCGACCATGAACGGGAACGTCGTCGGGTGGATTGTCCAATTCTTTGAGAGCTGAACCCACTTCGATTTTTACTTTTTCAGCGGTTCGTTCACCAATATATATATTGTGTTGTTTTCTCATATATTCTTCAATGTCAATATTGAAGTCATCACCGCCTGTTCGGATTGATTTATTGCTAACAATGCCTCCGAGAGCAATAACGGCAATTTCGCTAGTTCCACCACCTATGTCAATAATCATATTTCCAGTGGGTTCCAAAACATCGATGCCAATGCCGATGGCTGCTGCCATGGGTTCATGGATGAGTCTAACCTCTTTTGCACCCGCTTGTTCTGCTGAATCTCGAACCGCTCGTTCTTCTACTTCTGTAATTCCGGAAGGGATACAAATTACCATGCGAAGGGCAGGAGGGAAAAGCGAGTTTTTAGTTGAAATCATTTTAATCATTCCACGCAGCATGTATTCAGCGGCTTGAAAATCGGCAATAACTCCATCTTTTAATGGTTTTACTGTTTTGATATTTTCGTGTGTTTTGCCATGCATCATCAAGGCTCTTTTTCCAATGGCAATAACTTTATTGGAACTCCTTTCTATGGCAACAATAGATGGCTCGTCTACGACCACTTTATCATTGTAATAAATAATGGTATTGGCAGTGCCAAGGTCAATTGCAATTTCTTTAGTGAAAAATGAAAATAAACTCATTTGTGTTCAGTTTTTTAATTTACAAAATTACATTATAAAATGCGAAATATCATCCATTTTTTTATTGTAATATTGGGTTTTACGAAAGATTAACGCATTTGTTTCATTCTTTGTTTTTTTATTTAATGTCATA
>Ga0265295_1008027_pt1 | contig 11876 bp, 8 predicted proteins | sample Munlansysbiofilm_FD_192503 | JGI IMG/M metagenome (GOLD analysis project Ga0265295, IMG submission 192503) | Leachate microbial communities from a municipal landfill in Southern Ontario, Canada - Methane capture system biofilm | ecosystem: Engineered > Solid waste > Landfill > Unclassified ... | reverse complement strand
AACCGGGTACCTGCCTCAGACGTACTGAGGGGAAGAATGGACAGGAGCCGTATACGAGGCCCGTACGTACGGTTCTGTGAGAGGGATGAGGCGAGCTTGATCTGCTCGCCTCACCCTACTCGATTATACTTTTCTTAGCAAGTGAAACGCTGTTTCAGCGAGGCGTTCGATTGCGGATGATGCGCATGAAGAGCACGCCGAGAATAGACAGGCACAGCCCGACGCTAATGCTCAGATAACCGAGCGCCTTGCCCGAACCCCACCCGAGCACGTCCTCCCCGCCGAAGAAAAAGAAGAGCCCGAGGCCGGCGAAGGTGGCGAGGCCGCCGACGATGTAGAAGGCGAAGGCACAGATGGCTAAGATCAGATCGGTGTCTTTGGTCATGGTAAAATCCTTCTTGAGGCAGAAGAGGTTCTGTCCACCGAGGGACGGGGTGATTCAAACACAAGGAGGTGATTTTGTCCAGTATCGAGGTTTGCTCTTGTTGCCGGAAAGTATTTTTAGACAATTGTCCACCAGTTAATGAGGGTATTGAAAAAAATACTATTTTTCATGGGTTTACCCTAGATAGAAAAGATTGTTCAACGACCGTTTCACAATTGACTTTTGTGTTTTGCTGTGATAGTCAGGAGGGATGTATATAAAAAAAATACACAGTGCTTCCGACCGCTGCGGAAGTCCTGTTGGAGCTACACTCTTTTGTACGAATTGGTTACGAGTGATACACAGGTGGAAGAAAAATTAAACGATGTCAGGAGGTTTTCTATGCACCATGTTTTGCCCCGATTGATGATGGCCTTGGCTCTGCTGTTCGCTCTGGTTGTGTCTGCGGCTGCGGAAAGTGGCTTGGCCATCGATCCCAAAGCTTGTCTCGAATGCCACGAAGATGTGGTGTCTATTGACGAGTTCAGCGCCTCGGTTCATGGGCAGAACGCCTGTACCAGTTGCCATGTCGAACTGTCTGATCTGCAGGGGCATATCGACGGGACCGTTATGCCTGAGCCGGTCAACTGCGTACGCTGTCACAAGCAGCAGACCGCCGAGCACTATGCCAGCGTGCATATGCTCAACGATATCAAGTGCGCCGATTGCCATGTCCAGATTCACACCCTGACCTCCTGGAAGGGGGAGAAGCAAAAGGCGGTGGAAACCTGTACCGGTTGCCATGACAATCATGAAAATTACTTGGAATCGGCCCATGGCCAAGGGGTGCTGGCCGGCAACCCTGATTCCGCGGCATGCCACGACTGCCACAATCTGCATGAAGTCAAGCCCCTGGGGGATGCCAATTCCAAGGAGAACCGCGAGTTCCACACCAGCGTCTGCCTCAAGTGTCATGCCGACGAAGAGATGATGACCCGCAACGACGTATTCAATGTCGCGGTCGAAACCTACATGCACAGCTATCACGGCAAGAACTATCGTTTGGGTTATCCCGAACTGGTGGCCGGTTGCGCCGACTGTCACACCTCACATAATGTATTGCCCGCTTCCGATGTGAGGTCGAGTGTGAACGAAGAGAATCTGGTGGCGACCTGTGCCGTTTGCCATGAAAAGGCGACACCGCTCTTCACCATGTACTATTCCCATGGTTCCCACGACAAAGACAAGTATCCGATCCTTTACTACACCTTCGTCGCCATGACCACGCTGCTGGTTACGACTTTCGGGGTTTTCTGGATCCATACCCTGCTCTGGATGCTTCGCGGCTTCGTTGAAAACCGGGAAAAGAAGCGCGAACTGATGGAGCATGGTTTCGAGCAGCACGTCAAAGATCCGCATAAGATGTACCGTCGTTTCACCAAACGCCACATTTTCCTGCACTTTCTGGTGATTGTCAGCTTCCTTGGTCTCTCCCTGACCGGTCTGCCCCTCAAATTTGCCGACCAGCCGTGGGCCAAGGTTTTCATGGACTTCTTTGGTTCCGCGGCCAATGCGGCCTATATCCACCGGATCTGCGCGGTCATTACCTTCGTCTATTTCGGTGCCGCGATCTACATGTCCATCAACTTCCTTTTCATTCGCAAGGACATTCCTGGGAACTTCCTGCAGCGGTTGTTCGGGCCTGAGTCCCTTTGTCCCAACTTACGCGACATTTGCGACGTGACCAACATGGTCCGCTGGTTCCTCTTCCGCGGTCCGAAGCCGACCTTCGAGCGCTGGACCTACTGGGAGAAGTTTGACTTCATCGCGGTCTTTTGGGGTATGTTCGCCATCGGTGGCTCCGGTCTGATGCTCTGGTTTCCAGAGTTCTTCAGTTTGTTCCTCCCCGGCTGGGTCTTCAACGTGGCGACTATCGTCCATTCGGACGAGGCGCTGCTGGCCACCGGCTTCATCTTCACCGTCCACTTCTTTAATACCCATGGTCGGCCGGAGAAGTTCCCCATGGACTTCGTTATCTTCAACGGCGAAATGCCGAAAGAAGAGTTTATCCACGAGCGTGGTGACCAGTGGAAGCGCTACGAGGAAGCCGGGACTCTGCATCTTTACGAGAAGCCGAAGACGAGTGGTATTCTTTACGACTTCCTCTTCAAGACCTTCGGTTTCACAGCGGTCTTTATCGGCCTTTCGTTGGTTGTTCTCATGATCTACGCCTTCATGCACGGTTCCCACTAGGTCACCGCGCGGTTTCTCAGGTAAAAAAGAAAAGGGTCGCCGGTAACGGTGACCCTTTTCTTTAGGGTGTAAAACCACGGGATTGCAATAGAAAAAAATTAATCCGTCGACTTTTACGTGAGACGGAAAGGTGATTTTCAGGGACGGCGCAACCTGCTATATGATGCTTGCCGAGGATGAGGAAAATTCGAAAATCTTCCGCATCTTGTCGGCTGGTTGGGCGGTACGAGCAAAAGACCAAAGCAAAAGACCAAAGCAAAAGACCAAAGACCAAAGCAAAAGACCAAAACTAAAAACCCCGTCATTCTTGAATGGCGGGGTTTTTTCCGTTAGTTGCCGGCATTGATTCTTGACCGACTTCTTCGTCCTGCGGGGCAGAACGACTAATCCCCCCTTCGGGGGCAATGATCCTTATGTTATGTTGTAAGTCTCTATTTCCTTATCCTCCTTTCTCTTGGATTTATTTTATCAAGAACATTGCAATTATGCAATAGGGCAAGAACGATTTTTGATCTCATCAAAAACGGATGACAGCCGAAGCCCAAGTGAGACCGGCGCCAAAAGTGACCATTCCCACCAGATCGCCGGGATGGATGAGACCGGCGCGGGAGGCTTCGTCGAGGGCGATGGGGATGGAGGCGGAGGAAGTGTTGCCGAAGCGGTCGACATTGATGTAGACCCTTTCGGCGGGGATATGCAAGCGTTTGGCTACACCTTCGATGATACGCAGATTGGCCTGGTGGGGAATAAGCAGTTGCAGTTCGTCCGGGGCGATGTCGGCTTCGTCCAGGACTTGCTGCATGGCGTTGCTCATGGCTGTGACTGCATGGCGAAAGACCTCACGACCGGCCATGTGAATGGTGTGGAGTTGGGCCGCGACATTGTCGGGGGTCGGTGGATTCAGGCTACCGCACCCGGGGTTGTAGAGGAGTTTTACATGGGCGCCGTCGCTGCCGAGGCAGGTGTGGATAATGCCGCGCTCGCCTTCGGCGGCGCCAAGAACGATCGCACCGGTACCGTCGCCGAAAAGGACACAGGTGTCCCGGTCCTGCCAATTGACCATGGAGGAGAGGATCTCGCCGCCGATCACTAGGGCCTTGCGATAGCCTGAGGTGAGCATGAGGCCCTCGGCGATCTGTAGGCCGTAAAGAAAGCCGGAACAGGCGGCGGACAGGTCGAAGGCGACGGCCTGTTTGGCACCGATGAGATCCTGAATGATGCAGGCGGTGGCGGGAAATTTCATGTCACCGGTGACGGTTCCGAGGATAATCAGATCGATCTCCTTGGCGGAGACCCCGGCAGCGGCGAGCGCGCGGGTCGCTGCCAGGGAAGCAAGCTCGGAAAGGGGGGTGCCGGGCGCAACGATACGACGTTCGCAAATGCCCGTGCGCTCCATAATCCACTGATCGCTGGTATCGACCATCTGTTCCAGGGCAGCGTTGGTCAGAACCCGGTCGGGAACAGCGTGACCGGTACCTAGGATCATGACATGGGGTTTTTTCGGCATGGTGCATCTCCCGGCGGGTTGATAATAAATCAAAATAGCACTTTAACCCGCTTGGCTCAATACCTAGCTACGGGTATCCCCTTGTCATTGGCCGCGGGAATACCCGTAAGCGATCAGGATACGGGGGGAACCGTCTCTGTCTGTGGCGGTTGCGCGGCAGGCGGCTTTTCCCCGTTCTTGACAAAAAGGTGGACATCCTGCTGGGGAAAGGGAATTTCAATCCCGGCGTCGCGGAAAAGCCGGTCGATGCTTTGGAGCAGAGCGCTGCGGACTCCGAGCATGGAGTCGGCGTCGGCTACCCAGACACGCAACTCGAAATCCAGGGAACTCGCGCCAAAGGCCGTGAAAATGGGGGATGGCGGCGGGTTCTGGAGAATCAGTTCCTGCTCGTTTGCCGCTTCGGTGAGTAGGGCCAGCACCTTGCCTACATCGCTGCCGTAGGCGACCCCGACGGGAATGACGATCCGGGCGATGCTTGAACTCAGGGTCCAGTTGGTGACCTTCTGCGAGATGAAATCCGAGTTCGGCACGATGATTTCCGCTCGGTCGGGGGTTTCGACGATGGTCGAGCGCAGACCGATCTTGCGCACCGTACTCCATTTTCCGTCAATGACTAAGGCATCGCCAACCCGTACAGGGCGCTCGAAAAGAAGGATGATCCCGCTGACAAAATTGTTGACGATATTCTGCAGACCAAAACCGATACCGATACCGAAGGCACCGGCGAGGAAAGCGAAGCTTTTCAGTTCGACCCCGGCCAGGCTCATGGCGAAGAGGGCGCCGAGAAAGATGATGGTGTAATGCAGCAATTTTTTGATCGCGTCGCGGATGCCGCGATCCATATCCCGATGAGGAAAAACCTGGGCTTCGAGAAAGGAACGTAAAAACCAGGAAAAGGTAAAGGCGAAGTAGAGAACTAGGCAGAAAAGGGCGATCATGTTCAGCGAGACGGTCATCTCGCCGACCTTAACACTCATGCCGGTGACGGCATCCCAGGCCTGTCCCGCCGAGTTGTAGATGCCCCAGACGACAAAAAGCAGCAGGAAGCAATAGGCACCGAGAAAAATTTTGACAATGGTCGAAAGCCGGGCAATGAGATCATCGCCGTAGCGGTAGAAAAATGGACGGCGAATCACCACGGGATGGGAAAAGACATAGCGGATGGCGCCGTGGGCAAGGCGCAGGGTCATCAGCAAATAGAGGCTGAGAAAGACCGTACCGACCGAGGAGTTGATCAGCCGCGAGGCTAGATTGCTGTAGCCGCTGGCCTGGGCGATAAGGGACACGAACAGGATCGCCGCTCCCCAGCGCAGGATCAGGGTAAACCAGTCTTTGCGTCCTTCATGGGCATTTTGGTTGGCCTTTGCGAGCAGCAGCAATACTGGGATGCCAAGCAAACAGAGGGCGGTCAGATAGAGTCGGTAGAGGGGCGCGGGAAAGGTGATCAGCTGCAGTACCTGGGTGATGGTGAAGAGCGTCGCCAGCAAGTAAAGCATCAGACGCTTACGGGGATTTGAGACCAGTCCAGTGACCAGGATCGCCGTGGAGAGGACGGCCAACAGAGTAATGCCCATGCGCCAGAAGGAGGGCATGGTGCCGTAGAGATAACTGAAGGAGATAACCGAAACGAAGATGCCTGTGGCCCAGGGGTGATCGGCCATGAATTTCCACTCGTCGTTGATCAGTTCCCCCTTGCGGTGGCGAAGAATGAAAAAGGCCAAAAGTAACGTCGTTCCCACCTGCAGAAGCGCGACCCAGGGTTTTTCGAGCAGAAAGTCCCATTGAATTTTGCTTGCATCGCGGATGCCGGCGACGGTGGTGGTGATAAGTTCGGGAGTGTACTGAAGGTAGAAGTCTTTGCTGATGAACGAATGGGTGGTCTTCTCGAACGTCTGTTTGCGCAGATTGTTCAGCGACGCCTCGATCCGGTTTTGCACGTCGAGGAGGGCGTTTTGCTGGGTTGAAATCTCATTTTGCGCATCGACCAGCGGTGCCGAAATCTCCTTGGCCCGTTCCTGGATTTCTTGCGCCTGAGCGATGCTGTCGGCAAAGGCCGATTTCGGAACCTCCGCCGTTGCCCCATGCAGATCTTTCCGCCAGTCCTTCCAGAATCTTTCCTGTTCTTTCCATGCCTGCCGGATGCCTTCCAACTTGCCGATACGCTGCGAAAGCGTTTCGATGATCTTGCGCTGGGCACCCATGTGGTTTTCCACCGCTCCGCGCATCTCCAGCAGGCGGTCGAAGGTCCACTGTTCGATTTCGCCGAGAGCGGTGAGCCGCTGCATGATTTCATCCTGACGGACTTTGACGCTATCCATCTCGCTCCTGATCTGGGTCAGGTCGGCAAGGGGCGTTATTTCGGCTTCCGTTTTCAGGGCGCTCTCGGAGAGTTGCGAAGCCATGGGGATGATCTCGGCAACGCCAGGGAAGGTCTGTTCTTCGGCGGTTGCCGCCGGTGCGGGAGCAGGTTCCTGCGCTAGGGTCAGGGAGGGGAAAATGAGAAAACAAAGGCAGAGAAGGCGAAAAAAGATCATATGAAAAATATCCGTGGCTAGCTGAAGGAAACGGAGAAAAAGCTCTGCCCAAGGAAGGGCACGATCTTATGTGCCTTCCTTGAGCAGAGGGGTCGAAAACAGTGGGTGGACAGAGGTATTACACCCCGGGAGAGGTCAGGACCGGGCGCGGGGTCCGATCCGTTTGTGGCGGCAACACCGGATGTTCGATGACCGGTTGTTCGCCGGTGAGGGTTTTGAGGAAGGCGGTGATCGCTGAAGATTCCTCTTCGTTCAGGGCCATGCCCAACTGCGACGAGCCCATGATACGCACCGATTCGATCAGGCTCCAGACCTTGCCCGAATGGAAGTAGGGCGGGGTCAGAGCGATGTTGCGCAGGGGGGGGGAACGGAAGGCGTACTCGTCGCCGGCGGTGTTGGTCACCTGGAAGCGTCCGGTATCCCCCTCGGGGAGGAGTTCGGCTCCGGGTTTTTCCACAACCCCGAAGGGGAAGTAGCCCGTTCCGCCAATGTTTACGCCGCTGTGACAGCCGACACAACCCTTGTTGATGAAGAGGTCGAGACCCTGGGTTTCGATCGCGGAAAGGGCTTTTTTGTCCCCTTTGAGAAAGCGGTCGAAGGGGGCGTTGGGGGTGAGCAGGGTCGCTTCGAAAACCTCGATGGCGCGGGCCATGTTGTCGAAGGTGACGGGTTCTTTATCCTTGGGGAAGGATTTTTTGAAGAGCTCGACATATTCGGGCATGCTGTTTAGGGTGACCAGCACCTGCTCCGGAGTATTGTTCATCTCGACGGAAGCCTGAACCGGTCCCTTGGCCTGTTCCATCAAATCCTTGGCGCGGCCGTCCCAGAACTGGGCGGTGTTGAAGACGGAGTTGTAGGTGGTTGGCGCATTGCGCGGTCCTTTTTGCCAGCCGTGACCGACGGAGGTCTCCTGCATGTCGGCACCGGCAAGACCGACATTGTGACAGGTCTGGCAGCTGATTAGGCTGGAAGCCGAAAGGCGCGGTTCGAAATAGAGCATGCGGCCGAGGAGAAGTTTCTCCGGGGTGGCGGGATTAGCCGCCAGTTCGGGAGCGGCGGTGGGAATCGGCTCGAAATAAGAGCGGCTTTGTTCGAGCAGGGTTTCCTGGCCGCCCCAAGAGAGGCCGGCTGTCCATGCGGCAATGGCTAAGGAACTGATCAGGATACGTAGGGTCATCGTGTGTTCTCCTGTAAATGAGGGGTGAAAAAGTTATTAATGTTTTAACCTAAAGTGGGAGATTGTCAAGACGAAGGCTTTGGGCGGGGCAGGTCATTCCCAGAACATGCGCAGAGGGTCGGCATCGACGTGGCGCAACATACCGGCCAGATTCAGGCTGGGTCTGCAGTTAAGGTAGAAGGCCCAGGTGCGGCGGTCGCTCAGGTAGTAATGCAGGGACCACTGGGTCAGTTCCGCATGATAGCGGAACTGGGCGATGGGGCGTATCGTGCGCTGACGGCAAGCCGGGCAGGAAAATTGTTCTTCGATTAGGGTGGCGCGGACGCCATTGATCCGGTAGATCAGGCGAAAGTGTCGCGAATGCCTGGCGAGAGGTCGTCCCGCGCAGTAGGCGCCGAGGAGTTTATCTGCAGATTTGCGTAGAAGTTCGGGGAGTTCCATCGGCACGATCAGGGCGGGCAGCAGGCGCAGAGGGAGCGGAAGAGAGAGGTGCTCAGGTAGCGATCGCCGCGGTCGGGAAGAAGGGTGACAATCACGCCGGAGGTCATGCCGCGAGCGACCTGCAAAGCTCCGGCCATGGCCGCACCGCTGGACATCCCGACGAAGATTCCCTCTTCAAGAGCCAGGCGCCGGGCGGTCTCGAAAGCAACCTCGTCCTCGACGGTGAGTTTCTCGTCCAGTTCCTCTTCGTGATAGATCTGCGGGACAATCGCCTCGCTCATGTTTTTGAGACCTTGCACCTTGTGCCCCAGGCGCGGCTCAATGCCGACGATGCGCACCTCGGGCTTGGCCTGACGCAGAAAGCGACCGGTTCCCATGAGGGTTCCGGAAGTCCCCATGCCGGCGACGAAAACGTCGATTTCTCCAGCCGTTTGTCGGAAGATCTCGGGCCCGGTGGTTTCGTAATGGGCCAAGGGGTTGTTGGGGTTGACGTACTGGTTGGGCATGTAGTAGCGGTCCGGGTCGTCGATGAGAATCTGGTGCGCCAATCGAATGGCGCCATCGGTCGCCTGACAGGCTTCGGAAAGGACCACTTCGGCACCATAGGCTTCAAGAACCGCACGGCGTTCGATGCTGACGCAGCCCGGCATCACCAGTTTGACCCGATAGCCCCGGGCGGCGCCAATCATCGCCAAGGCAATGCCGGTATTGCCGGAGGTCGGTTCGAGAATCGTCTTCCCCGGAGAAAGCAGGCCGCTTTCTTCGGCTTTTTTCACCATGTACCAGGCCGGCCGGTCCTTCACCGAGCCCCCGGGGTTGTTTCCCTCGAGCTTGGCAAAAATTCGAACCGGCAAGCCGGCGGCGAGTCGGGTAAGTTCCACGAGGGGAGTGTTGCCGATCGCCTGGGGCAGAGAGAATTCAGCGGCGGGTTGCATCATGAAGATCCCTTGGGCAAAGCGGTGTCGCGAAAACCGGGATTATCTTACCGAACCGTTGGCGGGAATACAACGAATGATTTACTGGAGGCGGAGGCGGGCGGCAAGGCCGCCGAAAAGGGCGGAGCCGCCTTTTCACAAGGCACGGCACCGCCCTTTGGCAGGGGATTAGGGACGTGAGTAGACAGAGTTGCCGGCCCCATTCTGATCGGCCAGGGCCGGGAGGTTCAGCTTTTGCTCCAAGGGCATCGCCATGTCCAGCAGAATGCGGCGCGACTCACCGACATAGGGATCCTCGGCCAGTTCCTTGAGCCACTCCTTCTCGCGCTCTACCTCATCCAGTTGGTGATCCTTTTTTTCATCGGCATTTGCATCTTCCATGCCCATAGCGCCGTGACCCATCAGTTTGCTGGTGCGCAGCTTTTTCTCCTCTTCCCGCTCCTTGCGCACGACCTCAACGGCGAGGCTTTGGCGGGTTTGTTCCCGACGGATCTTGGCCCGCTCCGTTTCGGTAAGGATTTCATTGAATTCCTCGTTCGCGGCGACGCGCTCGTGGCTCCGGTCGACCAGGGGGGGCAGGGCCAAAGGGGGGTTCCAGGGGGTGAAGCTGGTGCGTTCAACGCTGTCCCAATGGAGGGAATTATCGACGTACTGCTCGCCGGCTTCTACATGGCGCAGGGGATCGGGGAGGATGATGTCGGGAACGACGCCACGGTACTGGGTCGATTCGCCACTCACCCGGTAGAACTTCTGGGTCGTCACCTTCATGGCGCCTAAGGGGCGGTATTTGTCGAGATTGATGAAGGGCAGATTGGCGTCGAGGTCGGCCATGGTCTGTACCGTCCCTTTGCCGTAACTGTGCTCGCTGCCGATAATCACCGCCCGGCGATAGTCCTGGAGGGCGCCGGCGAGAATTTCCGAGGCCGAGGCGCTGAATTTGTTGATCAGTACCACCATCGGCCCCCGGTAATCGATGGCGGGATCCTGGTCGGAAAGGACGTTGATCCTCCCGTTGCGGTTCTTGATCTGCACCACCGGGCCTTTTTCGATGAAGAGTCCGGTGATGGAAACGGCATCGGTGAGGGCGCCTCCCCCGTTGTTGCGCAGGTCGAGAACCAGGCCGTCGATACCGGCCTTGGTCATCTTCCGCAATTCCTCGCGCACGTCGTCCGTCGAGTTGCGACCGTCGCCGCCGCGCACGGTATTCTTGAAGTCGCGGTAAAAGCTGGGAATGCGAATGTACCCGAATTTCTTTGAGCTCTTTTCGTCTTTCAGAATCGTCCCCTTGACGAAGGTCTCCTCAATCTGCACCACATCGCGGATGATGGGGATGATCAACCGGCGGCCGTCGGGTTTTTTCACCGTCAGGCGCACCTCCGTTCCTTTCTTCCCGCGGATCAGGCTGACGGCGTCGCGTAGGCGGGCGTCGGTGACGTCTACCGGCTCGCCCTTGCCTTGAGCCACTTCGAGGATGATGTCCTCGGCTTGCAACTGCCCTTGACGGCTGGAGGCGCTACCGGGGATGATGCGAATGACCTTGATGTAGCCATCCTCCTCCTGGAGGGTGGCGCCGATCCCTTCCAGCGAGCCGCTCATGCTGATGTCGAAATCTTCCTTCGTCTGGGGCGGCAGGTAGTTGGTGTGGGGATCGAAGGCCCGGGTGATGGCGTTGAAGTAGCGGTCGTAGTGATCCTGCTCGGTTTCCTGGCGCATGCGGTCGAAGAAGTCGGCGTTGCTCTTGCGCACCTTCTCGCGGGCGGTTTCGAGCAGCTGTGCCTCAGTTTTGGCCAGTTTTTTTCCCTCGGTTTTGGCTTTTTCCTCTTCATCTTCGAGCAGGTTCAGGTAGCGGACCAGAACCTGGAATTTGAGAATTTTCCGCCAGCGTTCTCGCAGTTCCGCCTCGTCTTTGCAGAAGTCGAGTTTTTCCGGGTCGGTTTCCAGGCTTTCATCGACGGAGAAATCGAATGTTTCTTCGATCAGTTCGCCGGCCAGTTTCTCCACCTGGGCCAGACGCAGGGACATCATCCGGGCGCCGAGGGACGCCAGCTCCAGCCGGCCACGATTGATTTCGTCGTCGATCCGGGTGGCGAATCCTTCCAGCTTGTCGGCATCCTCCTTGAGGAGAAAGCGTTTCTGGCCGTCGAGCTGTTTGAGGTAGAGATCGAAGGCGGCGCGGGAGAGGGTGTCGTCGATCGGCTTCTGGCTGTAATGGTTCTGGTTGATCTGGCCGCGCAGGATGAAGCTGAGCAAGCGGGCGCGATTGATGTCGAACTCCTCGGCGGGCAGGGCGGCGAGGGAGGAAATCGTGGAGAAGATCAGGGCGAGACAGACGAACAGGAGCTTTTTCATCGGGGAGGACATGGAGTTTCCTTGCATGGGAAGAGCCGGAGCGGGGTCCGGATCAGGGGTTGTTGCGCGGCTTGTTCATTGCGACATATGTATAATAGAGTATCATGAGCGTAGTGATTCTGGTCAAGGGGTAAGCATCGGCTTTTCAGGCTTTTTCCGTTGGGTCACGAATTTTTTTGCGAAAAAGGGTGATGCAATCGCGAAAAAAGCTCACGCGGCTTGAGGCATGAGCCAACCAATTCGGTTGTTGCCGGGCCGAAAGGCCTCGGCAAAATGTCGTAGATATCCCCGCAGCGGCCTTAATGGCTCTTTGAAA
>Ga0265295_1008023_pt1 | contig 11879 bp, 9 predicted proteins | sample Munlansysbiofilm_FD_192503 | JGI IMG/M metagenome (GOLD analysis project Ga0265295, IMG submission 192503) | Leachate microbial communities from a municipal landfill in Southern Ontario, Canada - Methane capture system biofilm | ecosystem: Engineered > Solid waste > Landfill > Unclassified ... | reverse complement strand
AAGATAAAGCGCTTGTAAAAAATCTTTGTCAAATCGAACGCATGGTTATAAAAGCAACGCAATCGCCTCTAACCTATGACACGGAAACGGTAGCAAGGGATGTGAGACGAGCGTTTGGGAAGTTGAAGCAGCTTATATAAAATTTGTCCGGTTTGTTCAGATGTGTTTGATTATTCAAGAAGCTTCTTTTACGAAACATAAAGTAAATTTGTGTCACGTGTGATAGTGTCATTTGAGCTGTCTTGCACCTTAGTGAAACGTTGCATAAGTATTTTACTTCTTTCAATGCAGTTTCTAGGTTTTAGTGCTAAAAATTATTAAGGAAAATAATGAAATACAAAGAAGACCCTCATTTGGAATTTTTACAAAATGTCAGCTCGGAAGATTTAGAAACGTTAGTACAAATATTAACAAAATCTAAGACTGAAGAGTTAACGAAAAGAGAAATATATAAAGAATTTTATCAAGAGCATAGTGTCTATTGGCAAGAGATAGCTGCAGAACTTCAATATTTTGGTGGAAACACAATCCTTAATGTGATTAGAAGAGAGGGTGTGTTGTATGCTGAAATTCTTCAGGATGTTTGTAAAGTTTTGGGTGTAACAACAAAATCAGATGCAGTTGAAGATATAGAGAGTTTATTGCTATCTAAGAAAGAAACTGACTTGAAGGAAAAAACGAAACAGGTATTTAAGGGCTTGTTAGAATATTCCAATGTTCTTTCATCGCCGTTTGCCTTTTGTGCCAAAAAATTAGCTGATCCTGCGTATAGGGTCACTATAGATGCCGTATATGAAATAGCACATTTAAGAAAAAAGTATGCATCAAGCTTTAAAAATACAAATGCTGCTAAAAGTGAAAGTGAGACTATTAAAGAAGAGGTAAACTTAAAATACATTGATAGTTTGATAATTACAGATGCAACTGATAACATAACATTAGCAGAATTAAAAATCATTGAACAAGAGTCGAATAATGGAATTGATTTCAATGGTGGACATATTGATTCTATAAAACAATTTGTAGCTGATATCTTTAAAGGCGCTCTAAGTATGCCAAACCAAACCGTTAAACTTGTTTTTAGTTCTGATGTACAAAAAGGTTTGGCAAATGGAACTTATACATTGGGAAAACAACGTGCTTTTGCAATTCACTCTTCAAATGGAAGATTCAAAGAACATGCGAAAATAATCTCGAGCGGGCAAGGACAACAACTATTTACTGGCGGTTACCATTTGCTCAGTATTGCAGTGGCTCAATCGCATTTAGCAGATATAGAAAAAAGTTTAGACACAATAAAAAACTTAATCAGTCAAGTTTTAGATAAGCTAGAAGCAGACGACAAAGCCAATCTTAAGGGTTCTATAGAGTATATACAAAATATAATTTACTTTATAAAGGATAATAATTTCAAATCTGAATTAAGTCAAGAAAAAAGGCATCGCATTGAAGACATAATTCGTAATGTATCCATTTGGAAGCATAAACTGTTAGCGGAATTAAAAACATTAAATGACAAAATTCAAGACTTTGGAGATAAAGATTCTTTTGGAACAAGAAATACATTTGACGAATTAAAGAAATATACAAAAAATATAACACCGCTCGGCGAAAGATACAAATTGCTTTTAGAATTATCATATCTTTTGTCTTCTTTAACAACTTTTTTAGATCCGTCGCATCAAACATTTTCTAGAATCGATTTGAATTTGGAGGAATTTCATTCATTGTTCAAAAAATACAAGGAAGTTGTTAAAGATAGAAGTAAAGAGTTGAAATCATATCTCAACATGGATGATACGCTTGAAGAAAGAAAAAAGGTAATAGACCTTTTATTAAATAAGAATTGCGTCGTACTAGATGAAACAACTATGTTTTATCAAAAAAAATTTCAAAAAATTGAAAATTTGTTGGATAGAACCAATTCTTTTAATTCGAGTATTCTGGTTGCATTTGATGAGAATTCAAATGTTGAAAAATATGCAATTAAGTATTGTTTAAATGATTAAATTGAAGCAATACTGCTGTTTAATGAAAAAAACATACCAATAAAAGGAAGTCTTTATGTTAAAAATACAACGAATATATAGTGAGTATCTGAAGGATATAATAGTATTACAAGAGGCTCAAAATCTTGATACTGTAAAGCAAAGAATATTAATAAATGAAATAGTTAGTACTGAATTAATAGTGCCCGTTGTTGGCGGATTTAGTGCTGGAAAAAGTACATTGATTAATTCGTGGTTGGGGGAAAATGTATTATCTACAAACCTGACTCCTGAAACAGCATTAGCGACTGAATTAAGATACGGTATTGATAACTATATCGAGGCAGTGAAAGATGATGATAGTTTTGATAGATTTGAATTAAGTCAAAGTGAAGAAATTAAAAAAAGCGCATCTAAATATCAATATTTAAGACTTTATTTGAAAAATGAAAAATTAAAATCAATTGAACCTTTAGTTTTAGTTGATATGCCAGGATTTGACTCTCCATTAGAACTTCATAACTTAGCTATAATGAATTATCTTAATAAGGGGATATACTTTATAGTGCTTTCAAGTATCGAAGATGGTAACTTAACTAAAAGTACACTTCGAGAACTTGAAAATATGTCAGAGTTCGGGAAAGGTTTTTCATTTTGCTTAAGTAAAGCAAACTTAAGAAGCGACAATGATGTTAAAAGTGTGCAGGAAAAGATTCAAGAACAGCTCAATGATTATTTTGAATTTAATAAAAATGTGATATTGCTCTATCAAGATGGTGGAAATAAACTTGAAAAAATCCTAAATGAGATTGACCCAGAAGAGCTATTTGAAAAAATTTTCAAGCAAGAACTTAAATACAACTATTTAGAAGTTGAATCAAGTATTAATACGATAATTTCTGCTCTTAAAACATCAAAAGAAGATGTAGCTAAAGCGCTTTTGGAACTTCAAAACAGTATAAAGAAAATAATTTCAAAAAAAGAAAGAATGATAGAAGAAGCTGAGTCAAAATATTCAGAAAATAGCGTTGAAAATATCATCAATGGAGTATCAAGAGAACTGATGACAAATCAAGAGTTTTTAGTTCAAATGGTGATTTCTAATAAAGAAGCGTTTTCGCAAGAGATAAATGAAATCGTAAAAAACACTCTTATATATCAAGTAAAAACTAAGTTAAATGAAGCAAGTAGCGATATGATAAATGATTTTAGTATTGAAATAAAAGATTTAGGAAGTCGTATTCCATCTTTTGAGCTTGGAGAGAAGTGGATACAAACTATATCTGAGTCTACTAAAAGTCTTTTAAAAAATGCACAAAATGGTTTAAACAATATTGTTTCTTCTAGAAAAAACAAAGAAAATGATAGTAATAATATGTATAAAATTATTACAGGTACATTGGCTATTACTACATCAGTTGTTAATCCAGTTTTAGAGGTTGTTATTTTACTACTGCCTGAAATTATTGCATTTTTGACTGCCAAATCACAAGAAGCAAAAATGCGACAAGAGATGCATGCTAAATTTTCTAATGAAATCATCCCATCGATAAAAACAAAAATAAGAACTGAACTTCCATCGCTGTTTAATTCTCAAATCAACACTATAATTAATACGATAAGTGAAAAATTTGAGGAGCAGTTACAACAAAAAGAGATCGAGATAGCTAAAACTCAAGAGGAAAAAGAAAAAAATATCAAGGAAATTGATACTCAACTAGAAGAGTTAGAAAGTACAAAACAAACAATCAAAGAATTAGCAACAAAAACATTATATAAATGAGAACTATTATGAACATTATAGATTTAACAGATAAAATTGAAACCGTTGTAGTTCAAAACGATTTAACAGATATTGCATCAGTTTTAAAAAATAAGTATTCTATTACAAAAAGTGAAGATATTCAAAAAAGAATTAAGGCAATGGAAGATGATAATAGAATTTTAAAACTCGGAATACTTGGGCGAGTGAAAGCAGGAAAAAGCTCACTGCTTAACGCTTTAGTTTTTGATGGGCAAGATGTTCTACCAAAAGCAGCTACTCCTATGACAGCAGCATTAACAGTTTTGCAATATGGAGAAGAGACAAAAGCAGAAGTTGATTTTTTTACACAAGAAGATATTGATAATATAAGACAAATTGCGAATCGTTATGAAGAAAAGCTAGAAAATATAAAAACTCGTGAATATGAAAAGCTTAAAAAAATAAAGCTTAAAAAAGAAAAAGTCGAAAAATTGTCTTCCGAGCTAGAACAAGAAGTTAAACAGAAAGCTTCAGATATAGCACAAAGAGAACTTAAAATAGATGACAATCTTTCGTCTGCTTATGAACAATATCAAAAGATAAAAAACTCTGGAGTCACTGTTCGAGAGCTAGAACAATACAAGTCTATAGCAGCGAATGATATTACAGAGATCAATAGTAAGCTATTTGATTTTGTAGGTTCAAGTGGAAAATATATGCCATTCACAAAATCTGTTACAATAACAATACAGCAAAAAAGACTAAAAGATATTCAAATTATCGACACTCCTGGTGTTAATGATCCAGTAGTTTCAAGAGAAGAGCGGACAAGAGAGCTTTTAAAAGAGTGTGATGTAGTACTTATAGTCTCGCCATCAGGACAGTTTTTAAGCAGTGAAGATTTAGAGCTTATGGATAGAATCACTTCCAAAGAGGGGATCAAAGAGTTGTATTTGGTAGCATCACAAGTGGACAACCAACTCTATGGTAGTGAAAAAGACAGTATCTTAAGTAGTGCCGTAGCTCAGATAGAAGCAAAACTGACAAATCAGCAAAAAAGTGTCCTTAATAGCTTAAAAAATAGTAACCCTGAAGTTGGAAATACATTTGATAAACTTATAGAAAAGAGAGTGATAGCTTCTTCTGGTATTTGCTATAACATGTACAAAAACTTCGATACCCAAAATGATTGGGATGCAAATATGAAAAAAGTGTGGGAGAATTTAAACCTACACTATAAAGATTTTTTCGCTGACAAAGACACTGCTAAAGAAAATCTTAAAAAACTAGCAAATATAGAAACTATTGAACAAATAATAAGTAATATAAGAGATCAAAAAGATGCAATACTAGCGAAAAGAAAAGAGGAGTTTTTAACAGCTAAGTATAAGTCTCTCATTGATTATAAAGAATTACTTGAACAAGATATAAAAGAACAAATCCAAAGAGTAAAAACAAGTGATATAAATCAGCTTAGACAACAAAAAGAGTCAATTAAACAATTTAAGAGCACAGTTGTTAGTACAACCAATGAGGTATATTCTGACTTAGTAGAGCGACTAGAGCTTGATATAAAAATAAGACTTCAAGATAAACTAAAGTCTTATTTTAAACAATCAAAAAAAGATGTACAAGAATCAGAGGGGACAGATACAGAGACTTGGACACATGATAAAAAGAAAGGTTTTTTAGATATTTATATTTTTGAAGATAGGTATGAACAAAAAAAGCGAACTTTTACAACTGTAAAAGCAGGTTTGATTCGAAACTCTCTTGAAAATTTAACTGATGAAGTTGAGAGTATAATAGATGTTGAAGCAAAGCAATATGTCTCAAATTGGCGTAAAGAAATAATTTATAAAGAACTTGTTAGTACATTAAGAAGGGAAGTTGGTGATGCAAATCTTGATGTTAAACTTATATCTAAAACAATAAAAGGTCTATTAGAATCAGTAGTTTTTTCAGATATTAGCTATGAAGAGAATTTTCCAAAATCTTTAAAGAAGAGTGGGACACTTAAAGAGAGTGAAGCAGAAGACTTTATTAATGAAGCATATAACTATGTCAGTGATTTAAAATTACAAGTTAAAAAAGATATTCAAAATTATATAAGTTCTTTGATAGGTACTCTCAGGCAAGAAAATATTGGAGAAAATATCTTTTCTAAATACACCAAAGAGATTGAACAACTTGAAAATGATATCGAGAACAAAGAACTGACTTTGGATAGGCTAAATCATATACTTAAACAACTAAGAGCGATCAATGAGTAAAGAAACTATCGATACTATTAAAAATAATGTGGAGCAAATAGGAAGTTTTTTTTCATTTTTTAAGAAAAGCAAACTAACAACGGAAGTTTTTTTATCTTTAGAAAATATAAGAGTAGAATTAGAAGAGATACCAAAGCTGAAGGAAAATTTACAAAATAATAAAAATAAATATGATAGTCTTAAGAAAAACTACACCAACCTAGAAACTACTTTAAAGAAACTACAAGAAAAACATGAGTGCTTATTAGAAGAAAAAAAATCTATTTCTTCTACGCTTGAACATGTAAAAAGTAAACAACTTTTAGTGTCAAGCCTTTTATCCTCAAAATCAACTAATGAAGGGCTTGAAGAATATAAGAAAGTTTTAAATAATGATTTTATGGAATTTGCAAACGATGAAAAGTCACTGGCTAATGAAGCAGAAGCAATTTTAAAACTACAAGCAATAGAAAAAGAGTTAGAAGTCATTACCGCTTATCCTGAGCTACACAAAAAAAATACGGTAGCAGTAGGAGGAGGCTTTAGTGCAGGAAAATCAGAATTCATAAGTAGTTTTTTTAATAGTGAAATCAAGCTACCTATAGGCATGGCACCCACCACAGCTATACCAACATATGTTATGAATACAAAGATCAATCAAGTACTAGCTTGTAGTCATAATGGTGGAATTGTTGATTTGCAAAAAATTGATAAGGACTTTCATTCAAAAATTTCTCATGAATTTATAAAGTCTTTTGATTTTAATCTTAAAGAAATCATGCCACAAATGATAGTGGGTACTCAGTTTGAACATGAGCATATCTGTTTTATTGATACTCCAGGATATAATCCTGCGCAAATAGATGATGATTATTCTGAGGACGATATTCATACCGCTAAAGAGTTCTTGAGCAATGCATCTACACTTATTTGGTTGATTGGCGCAGATGCAAATGGGACAATACCTTTGAGTGATTTAAGTTTTTTAAGTGAACTCGAACTTGAAAACAAAAATCTTTATATTGTATATAATAAAGCAGATTTAAAACCTCCAAGTGATATTAAAGATGTTTTAGAAGAGATTGAATCACGTTTAGAGGATTATGAAGTTAAATATAAAGGCATATCTGCTTTTAGCGCTACAAAAAAGCTAGAAGAAGATTATAAAAAACAATCTCTTTTTGAATTTATTGAAGAATGTAATTTTGAATCTCAAGTACATGCAGATATGCTTAAGAAGCTTTATGATGTATATAGTATGTACAGACAAGCAATACTTACTGACATAAAAGAGAAAGAAGCTATACAATCACATATAAAATCAATTTCACTTGATCTACTCGAAGAGGGTTTTGACGATACAAGTAAGCCAGCATTTCAAAAACTAGATGAACTAAGTGAAATCTTTACTACCAAAACGCAAGAGCATAACTTGAAAACTCTTAAAAAGGTTACACAACAACTAAAAAGAGCTATTGATAAAGTGTTTGAAAATGAAATAGAAATAGATTTTGAAGAGTTGAAAAAACATGAGATTGAGATTAATTTTAAAGACATGTATTTAAATGAAGAAGGAGCAAAAAAATGATCCCCCAAAAACCCTTTAAGTACGTCTGCCCAAAATGCGGATATAGCAAAATAGTTAAACCTAAAAGCGATGTGTTAAACGATGAAGAGATGTTGCCGTTTTGCCCTAAATGTGAAACGGTGATGGAACGCAAAGCACTGAGCACTTTTGATAATATTATCAACATTTTTAAGTAAACGAAAGGCAATAGATGAACGAAGATAACACGATACTAGAAGCTTATGAAGAGCTTTTATCGTATCACGGGCAAGTGTATGGAAAAGTTGGAAGCGTAGCGTTGGATAGATTTGTAAATAGCTTTGATGAGACTTTTAAAACTGCATGTAAAAAGGCAAAGGGCTTTTTTGTAGAGTTTGCAACCCATCCCGATACGCCAATGTTGCGCGTGCATGATTGTTTAGAATATTTAGAAGAGCTAAAAGCGCCCAATGTCGAGATTCTTTTTGCACTGACCCAAGAGAACAGATACGATACAACAGATATAGGCTATAAGATAGTGCTGAGCGGTATAGAAGCCTAAAAATGCACAATCTTCTCATTCTTTATAACCCCTACTATCAAAACGATGTAATCGAGCAGCATTTGAAAGTTTTGATTGAAAACGAAAAAGTTGCCTTTGGGAAGGTTCGCTCAAAGCTTAAAAATGTTGAACACGGTTTCGAGGATGTTTTGCAAAATATCTATTCGCAAACCTCCGCTACAAATCCTATGCAGCTTTTTTTAACCGATTATGCGAATATGTTTGTCGCAAAGGTGATTGAAATAACAAATGAAGATATGTCGCATATAGCACCGCCGTATTACAAAGAGAAAGGTTTGGAGGTTGAACAGTGGTTTGTCATTGGCGATATAAAAGAGTTGGTTCGTAACGATTTTGAGACGGTACGCGACCACTATCTGGCAAACTTCACTACGCCCAATTTCGGTAATCATACCTATGCGACATACGGCAACAAGTACGTGTATCCGCTAGTGGTAGAGATGAAGCAGCCGGTAAATTATTTTGAAGACAGTGATCAGCTTTACTACCCAAACGTGTTTCAAACCAAAGAGTTTTTGGAGATTAAAAACAATCTGATACTTTATAGTTTTGGAAAAATTTATATCAATTATATGCACCCCGATACGATGAACAGCATCATTTCGGCGGAGATGGAGTACCAAGCTAACTGCCACAACCCGCTTTATGATATGAGCAGCGTCGTGATCAAGTATGCTAAAACGATTGAACAAGAGATCTATCTGTTTATGAAAAAACTTTTTATGTTTTTAACGCAAAAAAATTCGGAAATTTTGAAGATTGGCTATAACGTGCAGTCAAAAGAGTACGTGCTCGAAGATATTTTCACACATAAACCAAATTTAGGCACCTACAAATTTTTGCTCCGACACCTGCTTGTTGAAAATGCACTTGAGAGCTATTGTAGTAAAGGGTTGAAGTTTTACATCTCAAAAACGGTTCCTTACTACATCAATATGATTCAAAACATACGCAACGAAACCGTACATGCCAAGCCTCCCGTACATGAAGACGTGGAAAAATTGCGAGAAAAAATTATAGGCGTATCGGGGGAGAGTATGGTATTAGAGCTTGTAAAAACGAGATACAAAGAGTTGCATTAAAAAGTTGTTATAAGGGTGAATATTTTTGAAGATGAGTAAGCAATAAACCAAGGTTTACAACTGTCAACTATTGAAATTGACACAATAAATGAATTTGTATAATTTCCGATATACGGATATAATGTTAATGCTGATGTTAAAGAGGAGGGGAATATGACAACCGCTGAAATCACGAAGATGTTTCAAATTGCCGATAGCACCCTTAGCGATTGGGAATCCAATCCTAAACGTCAAAAGCTCTTTACCCTCCTTCGAACTATCAGCCTTGATGAGGCTGAAAAGTATTTACAGCCTAAAAATATACCGCCGAAATTTAGCCCTAAGACTCGTGTCATCAAACTTCGAAAAGAGTGGTTTACCATCGATCTTTTGTGGTCGCGGCAAGATCATTCGCTTATAGAGATTAATAACCTTATTTCCATTTATCTCTCAACCCCAAATCAAGAGGACACACAAACATTGATCCGTCTATTTGGCATTGAGAGAGTCCGTTCCATCTTGATGAAACTTAGAGATACAATGCCGCTTGAAGATTATAACGAGGCTTTAGAGCAGATAGAATTTGCCATAGACTCGGAAACTTATTTTAAGAATCATCCCTTACCTGCACTCGAGGAACTTTTACGCCATCCTAAAAAGCGTTATATGACCTATCTAACCAAGCAATACAGTGCCGATGAGTTGGTAAAAATGGCTCAAGAGAGAAAAGTACCCTTTAGCGCCCTCTTTCAGATTAAAAAAATGGTAGGATTGAGTGCATGACCCAAGCCATTAAAGAGATTTTACCGATCATCCAACATCACGAGATTTTCAACAAACATGATTTCAGACTGGTGGGCGGAACTGCTCTTTCGTATCATATCGATCACCGCATATCGGAAGATTTGGATTTTTGCCTCACACAAGAACTTCCACTAGAGGATATTCAAGCATTCATAGAGTTTTGCGTTGAGAAATTCGGGATGGACAATGTCGATTACATCGAACCCTCACAAGCGATCAAAGAAGATTTTTTGCTCGGTGGGGACAATGTCGAGTACTATCTCCAAACATGGATGGTCAACGGTATCAAAATTCAATTTTTCGACGGCGGAAGCAATACGGGTACAAGAGAATTTCTTGCCAATGATATGTATACAACTATGGGGAACATTAAGATAGCTTCGTTGGAAACGATCTTTAAAATGAAATCGTTGATGTTCTACAAACGAACCAAGTCACGTGATCTTTATGATATGCTTTGCTTGTATGCGCTCAATGATGATCGTTTTACACCCGCTATGACAAAATCGCTGATTATGAAGCATGAACCGCTTTATGGCACGGAAGAGTATTTCCAAGTGATGTGGAGTGAGAGTTTCAAAACAAAAAAATATTTGGCGGAACGTGACGAAGGGTTAGCGGGATTGGTGGGTGAACTCCAAACGTTTGAGGAGATGCGCACGAAATTGGTAAAACTTTTTCAATTTGAGCGTATATCCGAGCTTCGGGTTGTGGGCTTGGAAGGGTGAGGTTGCTGCTATCATGACTAAACCTGCCCACACCAAAGAGCTTGCATCTGCCCTTATCGTCGCTTGCGGCGTATTTGCCCTCTCGCTTCTCTTTTTTAACACTACCCAAAGCACTCTTTTGGGACTTATTGCCCTGCTTGTGGTACTTTGGACGAACGAAGCGCTTCCTTTGGCGGTGGTGTCTCTCTTGCCTATCGTGCTGTTTCCCGCTTTTGGGGTGCTTAATACGGCGGCGACGGCGCATAATTATGCCAATCCCATCATCTTTTTATTTTTGGGCGGTTTTTTGATCGCCATAGCGTTTGAGAAAACCCATCTGCATTTGTGGATCACCAAAAAGATGCTGCGTGTTTTTCCCGCTACGCCGCGGGGGATCATCTTCTCGCTTGTCATTACCGCGGGGGTTTTAAGCTCCATCCTCTCTAACACCACCACCGCGCTGCTTCTAATCCCCATAGCGCTTTTTATCACGGAAGATACGAACCTAAAGATGCGTTTTGCCCTTGCTATTGCCTACGGTACGAGTGTGGGGGGCATTTTGACCCCCATCGGGACGCCGCCGAACCTGATTTTGCTCGGGGTGATGCAGGAGAAGGGGATGGAAGCGATACCGTTTTTTCAGTGGATGTGGATGAGTGCGCCGCTTGTGGCGCTGATGATGGTATGTGTGGGTTTTGTGCTGAGTTACGGGGTCTCTAGGGAGCCTTTACGCGTCGAGGCGAACGAAGAGGCTTTGAGCGCGAATCAGAAAAAAATCCTTTTGCTTTTGGGCGCTTTGATCGTGCTGCTTTTGCTCAATGCACCCATCAAACCCTACTGGAGCGGGCTAGGGATGAGCGAGAGCGCGATTTTGCTCGGGGCGGGGCTTTTGCTTTTTATGCCCCCTTTTGGTATTTTGGACTGGATGGAAGACAAGGGGAAAATCCCGTTTCGCATTATGTTTCTCTTTGGTGCGGGGTTTGCGATAGCCAAAGCCTTTAGCGCGACGCTTCTTGCCGATGAGGTGGCGTCGTACCTGCTCAAGATGAGCGATTTTACCCCGTTTGTTTTGTTGGCATGTATCGCGTTTTTAATCACCTTTACTACCGAGATCACCTCCAACACCGCGCTTATCTCTATCATGCTTCCCGTGGTGTATGCGCTGAGTTTGCAGATGGAGCTTGACACTACTCT
>Ga0265295_1008022_pt1 | contig 11881 bp, 4 predicted proteins | sample Munlansysbiofilm_FD_192503 | JGI IMG/M metagenome (GOLD analysis project Ga0265295, IMG submission 192503) | Leachate microbial communities from a municipal landfill in Southern Ontario, Canada - Methane capture system biofilm | ecosystem: Engineered > Solid waste > Landfill > Unclassified ... | reverse complement strand
CCAATGGAAACAGTGATTATAAAACAGGTTCGATATATGATTTAATTTCGCCAAAAATTAGTTTGTATGGTTTTGATAATTGTGAACTCACGTTCTGGATTTATATGAATGCAGAATTGGCGAGTGGTGGCAACTATTGGGATGGTGGATATATCGAATGCTATAATGGTTCAACCTGGACAAAAGAAACCACAAGTTTACCGTATCATGGACCACTGAGCTCGGGCAATCCGTTGCGTGGCGAACTAGGATGGAGCCCTTCTTCCATTCTCAATTGGACACAAGTTACGGTTGATTTGTCAGACTATAATGAAAACCCAGATTTTCGATTCCGTATTCGATTTGGTTCCGATGCTGCCGCTGTCGGTGCCGGATGGGCAGTTGACGACGTTTCAATTACAGGCACTCCATCGTGTACTCCGCCCGCAAGTCAGGCAACCAACTTAGTTGTTGGAAACCAAACATTCAATTCAATGACGGTAGAGTGGAATAGAGGCACTCCTGATGGGGGCGACAATGTTTTAGTTGTAGCGTGTGATGTCAATGCAGAACACATCGATCCTACAAAAGGAAATATTTATGAAGCCAATGCAATTTTTGGTGAAGGTAGTGAAATAGGAAATGGCAACTTTGTTATTTATGATGGAGCTGGCACATCGGTTGATGTTACTGGATTGCAGAATTTAACATCATATAGATTTTCAGTGTATGAGTACTCGAATGCCGATCATTGCTACAATTTAATTGAATTGAGTGGAGTTGGAACAACCGAGCCAAAACCAGCACCATCGGCGCATGTTGCTAATTTTCAGGTGGAAACAATTACTCCATTTCAAATATCACTTTCATGGGTCGACGCATTAGGTTCAATTGAACCCGATGGATATACTGTATTTGCTTCTACTTCAAATACATTCGATTTACCCACAAATGCCATCGACAACGATTTGGATATGAGCGATGGCTTTGGAGTCATAAATGTTGCCTATGGAATTGAAGTGGTTACGTTTGACGGATTGGATTTCTCGACAGAATACTTTTTCAAAATATTTCCATTCACCAACCACGGAGATCAAATTCTTTATAAAACCGATGGTAATGTCCCAAGCGCAAGTGCTATAACATTAATTGATCCATGCTCAATTGCAATCATTGATTTGCCTCACGAGTGTACTTTTTCAGAGACCGTTGCTCCACAATGTTGGGATGTGATTGATAATACGAGTTCGGGAGAAGTTTGGAAATTTGGAACCATTGGATCCATAAATTTTGGTTCAGGAAACTACGCTTATCTTAATAGCGATGGTTATGGTTCAGGACATTCACAAAATTCGGATTTAATTACACCTCAATTCGATCTGTCCATGTATGTTGATGTTACATTATCGTTCAATCATTATTATAAGCATATATCAAGTAGCTCAGCATCATTGTATTATAGTATTGATAATGGAACTACGTGGACACAAATTCAACAATGGACCTCTACCACTAGTAATCCGTCAAGTTTTAGTGAACTACTCGGTGCAGTTAACGGACAGTCGCAAGTCCGATTTAAGTTTTCTTATTCGGGAAACTGGGCATATTATTGGTGCATCGACAATGTTAAGGTTACTGGAACAGTGGCTTGCACACCACCGAGTGATCAGGCAACCAGTTTTGTTGTTTCTGGACAAACATCCTCTTCCGTTGATGTTGGATGGACTCGCGGAACGCCCGATGGTGGCAACGCAGTTTTGGTCATAGCACATGAAGGAAGTGCCGTGAATAGCAATCCTATTGCAGGTACCAGTTATACAGCACATGCTGATTTTGGAGCAGGTTCAATAATTGGGACAAATAATTACGTTGTTTACAATGGAACGGAAACAAATGTTGTAGTTACCGGATTAAAAGGAAATTCAACCTATCACTTTTCGATTCATGAGTATAACACATCAACCAATTGTTACAAATCGCCAGGATTAACAGGCATTGCAACTACAACCGAAAAGGCAGAACCATCAAATCATGTCACATCATTTTCGGCAACTGGTGGAGCATCATCAGTTTTAATTAGTTGGGTTGATGCTGTGGGTGATGTTTTGCCCGATGGATATTTAATAGTTGCAAATACAAGTGGCACTTTTACGGAACCCACGGATGGAATAGCACAAAATAACGATCTTGATTTTAGTGATAATGCCGGAGTCGTGAATGTTCCACAAGGAACAGAATCGTATATTCTTGGAGGGTTAAACAGTGCCACTGAATACTTTTTTAGAATATATCCATACACAAATAATGGAACAGCAATCAATTATAAAACCAATGGTAATATCCCAGAAGTTAATGCAACTACATTTTACGATCCATGTCTTGTTGATTTAAACATGGGCGATTATATTGAGAATTTTGATGGAGTAACTATTCCAAATTTGCCGGTTTGTACCAGTGCTGAGAATACCAATGATGACAATTATGAGTGGATTACTTCTGCGGCTTATCCATATTCAGGAGCATTTCACCTCTCGATCCGATATAATGGTTCATTGGCCATGAACGATTGGTTTTTCTCGCAGCCATTGCTTTTAGAATCGGGTTTTGAATATAAAGTAACCTTTATGTATCGAGCACATTCGAGTTCCTATGCCGAGAAACTGGAGGTAAAACTCGGAACATCAAATAGTTCAGAGAGTATGACCATTGCGCAAATTTACGATAACAATAATATCAGTTCTACTTCCTATGCCCAAGCGGAGGCTACCTTCATCGTAACACAGAGTGGCACATACTATCTTGGATGGCATGGATATAGCGATGCGAATATGTATAATCTATATATCGATGATATTTCTGTATCAAAAGTAGGAGATTCGAATACAGCTCCTGTTGTCGAAAATCCAATTTCCGATGTGGTTATTGACGAAGGGTTTGAAACATTTGAAATTCCATTAGCATCCGTTTTCTATGACGCTGATGGTGACGAATTGAGTTATACCGCACTTTCCGACAATCTTTCGACAGTTACGGTTAATGTTGTTGATGCAACTTTATGGGTAACCGAAGTAGCGGTTGGCGCAGCAAACATTAGTGTAACAGCTTCCGATGGACATGGAAATTCGGTTGTTGACGTGTTTTCATTTACCGTCGATTCATTAGTATCCATTGATTCAAGAATGGCATCCAATATTTTGATTCATCCAAACCCTGCCCATAATATTGTTTATATTGATTTGAAGGAGATTCAGAACAATGATGTTGTGGTTGAAATTTTGGATATTAACGGAGCCTTGCTTTATTCTGAAAAATTAAACTTAGTGTTTGATAATCAAACGAATACTATTAATATATCACAGTTATCCGGAGGAATATATCTGTTTAAAATCTATAATCACCAGTTTGTTCATTTCGAGAAAGTGATTATAAAGTAGCGGGAAGGAGAACGTTTACTACGAACTTATTTCCTCAAACATAAAAAAGCAGATTGCTACTCGATAGCAATCTGCTTTTTTGTATATGCGTTTTGAGTTTTGTGCTCGACTAAAATTTGATTCTATCAGATGAAAAGTTCAGGAAAAAACGACTGCAACGATACGGCTAAATTTGACATAAATAGTCGGATAGCAATCGCTAAAAGAATGATTCCAAATGTTTTACGTAATATCATAATTCCGGTTTGCCCAAAGAACTTTTCAATTCTACGAGTCATTTTTAAAATAATATAAACGACAACAATATTTAAGGTCATTGCAATACCTATGTTTAAAGAAGTGTATTCTGCTTTCAATGAAAGAAGCGTTGTAATCGATCCTGCTCCAGCAATTAAAGGGAATGTAATTGGAACAATTGACGAGGATCCGCTCATTCCTGTGCCTTTAAATATTTCAATTTCTAAAACCATCTCCATACCTAAAATAAATAAAACAAAGCTTCCTGCTATGGCAAAGGATGCAATATCAACCCCAAAAACGCCTAAAAGAGGTTCCCCTAAAATTAAAAACGCTAAAAGTATTCCGAAGGATAAAAAAGCAACTTTTTCAGATTCAATTTTATTTCCTTTGGCTTTTAAATCCAAAATAATTGGAATAGCGCCAATAGGGTCAATTACTGCAAATAAAACCATGAAGGCTGAAGCAATTTCAATGATACTAAAGTCCATAATAACCAATGATTTAGAGTTAATTGTAATTTGAGTGCAAAGGTAGATTATTTTATGGCTTGATAAAATGGTTTGAACCTCTTTTGCTATATATTTTTCATTTACGGTTATAATCCCATTATAAAGTCTATTATATATTCAAAATGGAATTATTGGGTGAACGATAGCTGTTACAAAAAAATACACAGAAGGAAAATGGTACGCGGAAATATGCTACGACGGGAAAAGACGCGATAAGAAAAAAATTGTTTATAAACACATTGGAAAATAAAAGAGAGGCCTATGCTCTTTAATTCTGAAAAAAGATTATCAATCAATTGGTTATGAGAATATTTCAGCGTTGTAGAGTTTAATAACTTTGATTTTCCTTTGTGTCCAATTGGGCATAATGGAAATTCTAATTACCTTTGAAATAAAATTGGAAAAGTTGGGAAATATCGTAGAAAACAGTGGTAAATAGTTGCCATTTTAGTTTTTTAAATACCCTATTAATCATAATGATAAAACACAAACAATGTCGGTCAAAGTAGGTATAAATGGTTTCGGTAGAATTGGTAAACTTGTTTTTAGATTCGCTTTCGAGAACCCAGATATAGAAATAGTGCACATAAACGATAAAATGGATACCGATATAATGGCCCATTTGTTGAAATATGACAGTTTGCATGGCAGATTTAAGGCCGATGTAAGCCACGATGAACATAATATTATCGTTAATGGGAAAAAAATCCTTGTTACTAATTTTTCTCATGCAACAGAAATTCCTTGGGAACAAAGCAATGTGGATATCGTAGTAGATGCCAGTGGGAAATTTCTGAACAAGCATTTGTTAGAAGGACACCTACAACATGGAGTTAAAAAAGTGATTTTAAGTAGTCCTTCAGGCGATAATTCCATTGAACGAACAATTGTTATGGGCATAAATCAACACGAAATTTTGCCAACAGATACCATAATTTCCAATGCATCGTGTACAACCAATTGCGTCTCCATGATGATTAAGGTGCTGCAAGATGAGTTTGGAATCAAAAGAGCCTTCATGAATACCGTCCATCCTTCTACGAACAATCAAAACATACAAGATGGATACCATACCGATTTTAGGAGAGCACGTTCGGCAACAAAAAACATTATTCCAACAACTACTAGTGCAATAAAGACTACGCAACTTATTTTCCCATCAATTAAAGGTAAATTTGATGGATTTGCAACACGCGTCCCCGTTGTAGATTGCTCTTTTGTGGAATTAACCGCAGAAATCGGCAAAAAGGTGAATGTCGAGGATGTTAATAACGCATTTAAACGTTATGCAGAAAAGGATTTGAAAAATTATCTCGAATATTGCACAGATCCCATTGTGAGTAGCGATATAAGTAATAACCATCATTCAGCCATATTCGATTCCCTTGTTACCAAAGTATTGCTCGACGACCTGATTCAAATATTAGCATGGTACGACAATGAAAGTGGATATTCAGCCAGAATCGTAGATTTAATTAAATACATCTCATAAATATGGATAACGTGATAAAATCCGACGCATTAGAAGCCAATCTGACACAAACGAAAAGTGTAGAGTATGTTATTCCTGATAACCACACTTGGTTTTTATCGCTTTCGGAAAATTACTGGGGAATACATAAAAGTACCCAAGAGTTTTTATTAGAACTACACCACCCATATTCCAATCGAAAAGAGGTAGTTGAGTTGTTATCAAAAATTGCATTGTCCGATTTTTGGATCTACAAGGGCATCGAGGAACAGGAGAAGGCAATCCGAACACTTTTGGGAATATTTGATCTATTGCTTGAACAAAAACTGGCCGATGATCTCTCCAAACGATTAGTTTACATATTTCTCGATTTTTTCGACAAAAACCATGATAGTTTTGTTGAATTTGATTCGCTTCCCACGGAATTTATTCGAATTCTAGATGCAAACCTAAAAAGTAATTTCTTTGGTTATCTGAGCAATCTGGGGTCGTTTAAAAAGCACCTTAAAAAGGGAGCCTCATGCCCAAAGATGGGAGAAGCGATATTCGCGTTCATGAAAAAAATAACCAAAGAAAACATCGATTTTTGGAAGAAAACAACCGATATAGAGAAGTGGTATGACGACAATAAAGGCAAAATGTCCCATGATTATTCGCAATTAATTCAATCGTTGGGCAAAGAGTTTTTTGACGACCAATATCAGCGAATCAACGAAGTAGAAACATGGGAAGCCCTTAATAAAGTGGCTTTTACTTTTTCTGATATAATCGATGCATTCCGGAAAAACATCGACAACTTTAAAACCTCAACTGAACAATTCAGCTATATTTTTTATTTAATTCACCTTCCGGGCATGGTCTATCATCGTAATTACCTGCTCATTGACTTAAATAATGCCATAAAAAGAATAAGCACCGAACTTAACGAGGAGGAGTGCATTCAATCCATTGACGACCTTTTTGTGCTTTTTGCCGATTTCCAACATAGCCACGTGAACTATATTTTAGACTCAATTCTCACCCTGGGCAAGGAGATCATAAACACCCAAAATGGGAGTCTTATCCATTATTACGAAAACCGAATCATCCAATTTGGATTTATAAATCCAGGAGTTGCTTATTTAACCAATAACTGGGAATTAAAAGTAAACCCAAATCACATTAAAAATATTCGTGTTTGGCTCGATTTAATTGAGTATGACCCAGAGACAATGAAAAAGCTTCTCTCCGCACTCATCATTAATTTACGAATTGGGGGGATATTTATTTTTGATACCGACCTGTTTCAAAAAGATGTGACTAAACTCCTTAATTCTAAGATATCGCCTCTGTATAAGCAGATAAAACAACTCACACGAATATTCCCCATCTATTTCAATGAAATTGGAGCCGAAGGGTTATTGAGAGATGTAACAACAAAAATAGATGAAATAACACACCGGAATGATAAACTGATCCATTTTCTGCGTAAGCAAATCCATACCGAAGGAAATAATTCCCACATTCAAATCACGTACGATATCATACAGTTTTGGACCGATCTGGATAAAAAACGGTTGAAGGAAATAGTTCCTAAAAATGTATATTCCACCATTGATGTAAAAAGTATTTGGGTAACAGGCGTACATACTGTAATTAGCGAATTATGCCAAAATAACAATTTATCCCTCGATGAACTTCTGAAAAAAGATAAAACTGAACTTTCAGAACTCCTCAAAGCCATTAACCACAACGATCAGAACGACACAAAGCGAGTTTCTTATATTGTTGAATTATATCAACTTCTGAAAGAAAAATACCTATTCGAAACTACCGACATTGGCATAATCTTAAGGCGATATAATTTAATTGATAATGCGGAGATTGAAAAACTGGAAGCCCTTCTGGATTCTAAAAACAATGTAGAAGCGCTCAAGTTGATCTACTCTTTCATGGTACATCTCAATGAGATTATTTTTAATCCTGTAAAAAGCGAGGGTTGGGAAAGCATTTACTACAAGCGACACATTGCATTTGGGATTCCGTCCATGTACGGACAATACCGCGAAGATAAGTTTGAAGCCTTGGGATTAACTTTCCGGCTTGAACGCATTGCGTCAGTTTTGGTCGATAGCATTGTTACAAATATAAATACAGAGTACTTTACAGCAAAAACATTAAAAGATATTTTCTCGGTCATTCAATTATTACGCGAAGGATTAAGTCTCGATGGTATTTATGATCAAGGACTTGATTCGAATCTAAAAATGTTGCAACACAGTTTAACTTCGGGAAGTTTTACCATAAAACAATATATAAATATTTTCATGTTTATGGAGGTTAGTATCAAAGAGATTATTAACAAATACTTTATACGACCCTACGATAAAACATTGAATGTCATTGTTCCTCAATATTTACCACAGGATGAGGATATGCCCAATGATGTTCACAAAAAAATTGTGCTACAGAAATCAGAGATGTTCTATCGTGAACTATTGTCGTCTGCATTTCTTATTCAGGCACTCGATAATTTCATAGGTCGAGTACTGGTTAACCTTAGGAAAATGGTGAGCGATTTGTCCGAAAAAGAGACACAAAGCATCATGACCTACGATGTTGATATGGTAATTAGTCCTCTTTATCAAGAAACATTACCCATTGATAATCAGGTTTTTTTGGGTTCAAAGGCTTATTTTCTTAAGAAACTTTACCTGAATAAATTCCCAGTTCCACCTGGATTTGTAATAACAACCGAGGTTTTCCGACGCATAAAATCGATATTGAAAATGCCATCGTTAAACGCAGAAATTGACAACCTGATAAAACATTACATTTCAGAACTTGAACAAATAACTGGTCTGAAATATGGAGATTCCGAAAAACCTTTGCTATTAAGCGTGCGATCTGGAGCTGCCATATCAATGCCTGGAGCTATGAACACCTTCCTGAATGTTGGACTAAATGACGAAATTACAGAAGCCCTCAGTAGACGAAATAACTTTGGTTGGACATCATGGGATTGCTACCGTCGATTGTTGCAAACATGGGGAATGTCGCATGGGCTGGAACGAAATGATTTTGATCAAATAATGATTGATTATAAACAAAAACACAACATTATGCAGAAAACTGATTTTTCGCCAAAAATAATGCGGGAAATGGCCTTTGCATATAAACAATTTCTTGTAGATAATAACATTCAATTTGAATCAGATCCATTTTTACAGATTAAAAAAGCCATTATTTCGGTCTTTAATTCTTGGGACACTCCACGCGCAAAAGTATATCGAAAACATCTACAAATTGCCGACGAATGGGGGACAGCAGTCATTGTACAACAAATGATTTTTGGAAACTTACATAAAAAATCAGGATCAGGGGTTCTTTTTACCCACGATGTACATGAAAATGCATCGGGTATAAAATTAGCTGGCGACTTTTCATTCCTTAGTCAAGGAGAGGATATTGTTGCTGGATTAATTAGTACATTGCCCATTAGTGAAAAACAGCGCGTTAAATACTACCAGAAAACTCCTTTTTCATTGGAAAGTGCATTTCCTAAAATATTTGGAAAACTTCAAGAAATTGCACACGATCTGATTGACATTCATGGCTTTGGTCATCAAGAAATTGAATTTACCTTTGAAACCCCTGAACCTGAAGGGCTATACATTTTACAGACTCGCAACATGTCTATTGTTAAACAGGATAAAATGGAGGTTTTTGATACTCCCGAGAACGACATGATCCGTGTGGGCTGTGGAATAGGTATCGGAAATAAGGTGTTAAATGGGGTTATCGTATTCGACAAAGAAGATTTTATGCTTTTGAAGCAGAAATATCCAGATAAAAATGCAGTGCTGGTTCGACCTGACACCGTTCCCGACGATATTGAAATGATTTTTGAATGCGAGGGACTTTTGACCGCACGAGGAGGAGCAACATCTCACGCTGCCGTTACTGCATCTACATTGGGAAAAACCTGTGTAGTTAATTGCAGCGAAATGGTGGTGTATGAAAAAGATAAAAGGTGTATTATTAATGATGTTGTCTTTGTAGCCCACGACCCCATTGCCATTGATGGTAATAAAGGAGTTGTATATAAAGGTAATTATCCAGTAAAAATACAAGAGTTGTAATGTACTAACAATCTAAATATATTTATCATGGCAATCAGTATTAATGAGAAAAAACTGTTGGGAATTAACGGTTTAGGTCGTATCGGAAAATTAACACTCTGGTATCATTTAGTTTCAAAAAGTTTTGATGGCATTGTAATAAATGTTGGTCGCAGTGTCGGTAAAAACTTAGAGAATCTTGTGCATGCTATGACTACGGACTCAACGTATGGCTCCTTAAGTCTTTTTTTAAATGGACATTCAGGAAAAACAATCAAGATTGAGATTGTTGATAGTGAAAACGGAGAAATTGAAATCGATGGCTTTCCCATTAAAATTCTGACCAAAGAGAGAAATCCGCAAAACATTAATTGGAAAAAAGAAGGTGTAAGAGTTGTTGTGGATTGCACCGGCAAATTCTTGGATCCTACCGTGCCCTCAAACGACCCCAAAGGAAGTATTGCGGGACATTTGGTAGCAGGAGCACAAAAAGTGATTGCCAGTGCACCATTTAAAATTAAAAATGGAACCGCCAGCGATGCCGATGATTATCCTACCTTGATTTATGGAATTAATCACACAAGTTTTAATCCCACAGAACATCAAATAATATCGGCGGCAAGTTGTACAACAACCGGATTAGCACACATGATAAAACCATTGCTCGACGATAAAGAAACCAGTAATATTCTTACAGCATCGATGTCAACGGTGCATGCGGCAACAAATACACAAAGTGTACTCGATTCTGTACCATCCTCAGGAACTACTGATCTTAGAAAAAACAGATCGGTGTTGAATAACATCATTCTTTCGTCAACCGGAGCTGCAAAAACCCTCGAAAAAGTTATTCCACAAATAATTAGTTTCGGTTTTATGGCCGATTCTATTCGAATTCCAACAACATCGGTATCCCTTATTTCTTTAAATATTACCTTTAATTCAAGACTAGATGAGAATGGAATGCCATTTATTAATGCTGAGCATGTGAAAGATATCTATAAGCAAGCCGCTATTGGCTCGCAAAAAGATTTGTTGCATTTTTCAACAAAACAAAACGTGTCGGTTGATTTGCTTGGATTTCCTGCTGCCGTGGTTATTGAAGGCAACGAAATTCACACCAGAACCGGATTTTTGAAAATTCTACCTGAGGTGCTATCTTCCCTAGGTATTAATAATATGAAGGAAGTGAATATTCCTGTTACCCATGCTAAAATTATGGGCTGGTACGATAATGAGTATGGAAGCTACGTTACATCGTTAGGAAAGTTAACAGAGTATGTTGCTTCGCATATTGATTAATGAATTATTTAATACGATTGCCTGTTACAAATAACGACAGGTAATCGTGTTTTTTTAACAAGATAGCAGTAATCGTTGTGTTGGTATGGGTTGCATCGTTGAACATTGATAAACAAGCGTACATAACGAAGGAAAACATTCCGCAGAGATACACTAAGTAGGCATGTATTTGCATGGAGAAAAAATTATTGTATCCCTTTTCAAAAATTTATTAGCGAATTTGGATGCAATTATTTTGAGTGAAAATAGAAACAATACATGATAAAATGCGAAAAGGTTTGTTAATAAGTGTGGCATAACAAACCGTTTTTTGGGCAATAATTATTAATTTTGTAAATAAAAGCACCTATGGATATTCAAATTGAACTTGTACTTTTAATTGGCTCAGTCCTTTTTTTTCTTAGTATTTTGGCTGGGAAAGCGAGTTCTAAATATGGTGTTCCTGCATTATTGTTGTTTTTGTCCGTTGGGATGCTATTTGGAAGTGATGGATTGGGTGTTGAATTTCAAAATATTAAAGCTGCACAAGCCATTGGAACAATCGCTTTATGTATCATTCTTTTCTCAGGGGGAATGGATACAAAAATTGATGAAATACGTCCCATAATTTACCGTGGATTGATCCTTGCTACTGTTGGCGTTTTATTAACCGCAATTATTACCGGAGTATTCATTTGGTGGATATTAGGCATGACATTGCAGTCGGCTAGTATTGGCTTTGTGACGTTGTTGCTGTTAGCCTCAACAATGTCGTCAACCGATTCGGCTTCGGTGTTCTCAATCCTAAGATCCAAAGGGTTGCATCTAAAAAACAATCTACGACCAACCCTCGAACTCGAAAGTGGT
>Ga0265295_1008021_pt1 | contig 11884 bp, 6 predicted proteins | sample Munlansysbiofilm_FD_192503 | JGI IMG/M metagenome (GOLD analysis project Ga0265295, IMG submission 192503) | Leachate microbial communities from a municipal landfill in Southern Ontario, Canada - Methane capture system biofilm | ecosystem: Engineered > Solid waste > Landfill > Unclassified ... | reverse complement strand
AGAAGTGATCATCAAACGCGAGGGAGCTACAAGCATTCCTCTAAAAGGGAAAATTGCGCCGGTACAGCCTCAATATCCACTTTCACATCCGATTCTTGAAGAAGCGGTAGCCCCGAATCCCGCGATCTATGAGTCTTCCAGTGCATTTCCCGCAGATCCTGCCAAAGGCTTGCTTACGGAATTTCTCTCAGGCCATCCTGTGGCATTCGGAACTTTTTGTGCATTTGACTATTACCCCTTGCGGGATGAATTGATCTTCTACAAAAACGTGACCGTGGAGATCAAATATGTAGCCCAAGAACGAGCTCAGGCGGCTCTTGATCTTCTTAAACAAGATTCCTTTACCGCCCAAAGACTGCACAATAGCATCGACAATCCTCATACCTTACCTCGGTACAATAGTTTTCGTGACGGTGGAGTAGAATACCTGATGATAATTGATGGGAACAAGCTTGGCAACTGGCAACCTCTGGCGGATTATTATGAGAACTCCGGCATCTCCGTGATGATCAAACCGGTTTCAGAAATCGCTGCTTCCGGGACAGGGCAGGATCTTCAGGAAAAGATACGTAATTACATTATTAGCATCTATCAGGCAAATCCTTTGCGCTATGTTCTCTTGGGTGGAGATACTGACGTAATTCCCCACCGTGGCTTCTTGGTGGATATGGGTAGCGGCGGCGAACGCGATACAGACATCCCTGCAGATATGTATTATTCCTGCTTGGATGGAAATTGGAACAATGATGGTGATGCTTTCTGGGGAGAAGCCATGGAAGCGGATTTGATGCCGGAGCTTGCCGTCGGCAGGATTTGCTACAACGATGATGCAGAGATTGCTAATCAGATCAATAAAATCACCCTGTATCAAATGCTTCCGGTGGAAAATGAGATTACCACTGTTAGCTTCATCGGCGAATGGCTTTGGGATGGACCCACCTGGGCAGGAGATTATATGGACGAGATGATCGGAAGCTCTGCCGCAAATGGTTACAGCACCGTTGGCGTTCCCCAGAGTTGGGATATCAGCACTTTGTACGACAGAACTTACGGTTATGCCGATGCGTGGGGACCTGCGCAGGTAAGACCACTACTCTCTGAAGGGGCGAACTTGGTAAACCACCTTGGTCACTCTGCTACCACATATAACATGAGGCTTTCCAACAACGGAGTTACTGCCACTACCATCACAAATAACGGAGCTACAAACAACTTCTCGATCTACTTTACCCAAGGCTGCTACGCCGGAAGTTTTGATAATAGAGATACCTCTCCCGGAAACTATACCTCGGATAGTATTACAGAGAAGTTCACTTCAATTCCCACGGCAGCCGCGGGTATGATCTCCCACTCCCGCTATGGTTGGGGTGTTCAGGGCTCTACAAACGGTGCTAGCCAGAAATTTCACCGCCAATATATTGACGCTATCTTTGGCGAAGACATACACGAATTGGGCTATACCCTCGTAGATTCGAAGATAGATAACATCCCCTATATCACAAACAACCCTGTGATGTATTGGGTGAGCTACGAGACCAACCTGTTTGGATGCCCCGCAATGAGCATCTGGAGTGATACTCCACAATATATGACGGTGAATCTGCCCGAATCCTGGTTGGTGGGGCTAAATTCTTATGCAATTACAAGCAACGCTCCTAACGCCCGATTCAAACTTAAGCTGGATGGTGAACTGGTGTTTGAGACTCAGGCAGACGAACTGGGCAACATCAGCGTAATGCTTCTGCAAAACCTTGTTCCCGGGCAGTATCAGGTATTTGTAACGGCTCCCAATTTCCATCCTTTCACCTCCACTGTTTACGTGACAGCTAGCCAGATGCCATACATCGTATGCGAAAACGTTTTAGTGGACGATGAAGATGGTTTGTTGCACACAGGGGAAGAGCTCGCGATATCCACCTCGATCAAAAATATGGGTCTGGTAAATCTGGTAGGCTCTGGCACGATCACCCTCAGCAGTCAATCTTCCAATATCGAGATTCTTCAGGGTAGCTATAGTTTCAACGATGTGGCTGCGGGTGATAGCCTGGACGCCAGCGATGCCTTCCGAGTAAAAGTGGTGGGATCCTTTGCTGACCACAGTCTGGCTACTCTTGTATTTTTCGCTTCTTATGGGGAGCACAATACACAATCCTATCATCGCATTCGTCTTGCAGCACCTATCTTGTCCATGAACGGTTATCAAGTGCATGCGCCGGGACAGTATGTGATGCCTGGTGATAACGCCAGCATCAGTTTTGAACTGGGCAATACCGGCAGTGGTAATGCCTATAATCCTGTTATCTTGATCTTTCCCGATGATCCCCAGATTAGCTCCGACCTGTATGAAGTAGCCCTGCAACCAGTCTATTCTGGAGAAAACCAAAGCTATTCTCAGGTGATCCCGATCAGCATCTCTTCCGACGCAGAAATAGGTACTGCTCTAGGGATGTATTACCTGATCGCTGCCGAAAATGGAAGTAGTTTGGAAGGAAGATTCATGGTTCACATTGGTTTGATGAACTATGGATTTGAACCAGACTATCAGAATTGGAGCAGCGCGCAATTGAATCAACAGTATCTCGACCAATGGCACCGCTCTTCTACCCGAAACAATACTCCCGGCGGATTGTGGTCTATGAAGTTTGGCGGACAAGGCAATGCCCAATATGGCTCCAGTGCATATGGTGCTTTGATATCACCGGAAATTGCGGTTACCTCCAACAGTACCTTGAAATTTTGGCACTATATGGACGCGGAAAATCACGACGACTATCCGAATCGGGCATGGGACGGAGGTATGGTACAGATGTCTCTAAATGGTGGCACCTGGAATTCTATTGTTCCCGAAGGTGGATATCCCTATACTATCTATAGCAATCCTGCGTCACCATTCCCAACAAATACACCTGTTTTTTCCGGCACATTTGATTGGACGGAAGCGACCTTCAATCTGGGCGACGTCTCAGGAACTGCTCAGTTCAGATTTGTCTTTGGTAGTGATGGATATGTGGCTGGTGAAGGCTGGTATATAGACGATGTGAGGGTGGAAGCAGACCCAAGTGCCAATGGGGATATAGTTGTGATTCCTGCTCAGCTCACGCTGATGCAAAACTACCCTAATCCCTTCAATCCAAATACCAATATCGGGTTCTATCTGCCCCAATCAGGCAAAGTGAAACTAAGCATTTATAATCTGAAAGGTCAGCTGGTAAATGTTCTCGCCGACCGCGATATGCCTGCGGGGCATAGTGCAATTACTTGGGATGGTAAGGATTCCCGTGGGAATTCGGTTGCCAGTGGTATCTATAGCTATCGTTTGCAGAGCGGTAATCACTCAATCAGTAAAAAAATGATTCTAATGAAATGAAGAAATACTTGTTCCTAACCGGGGCTGGCATCAGCGCAGAATCCGGGATCCGCACATTTCGGGATTCCGGAGGATTGTGGGAAGAACACAAGGTCGAGGATGTTGCCAGTCCTTTGGGTTTTAGAAAGGATCCACAAAAGGTGTGGAAGTTCTACAAGGAACGCTACCATCAAAGCCTGTCTGTGGAACCCAACCCCGCTCACTACGCGCTCAAGAAACTGGAAGACCATATTGGAGACCGTTTTCATCTGATAACTCAGAATGTAGATGGTCTGCACATCCGGGCAGGGAGCAACAGAGTACTGGAAATGCACGGTAGTTTGAACAGGTGTTTTTGCTCCAATTGCAAGGCAAGATATCAAATGCAGGAGATTGATCTTCAAGCCGACATTCCAATCTGCAACAAATGTGGAAGCCAGTTGAGACCGGATATTGTGTGGTTTGGAGAAATCCCATACTTCTTGTACGAAATAGAAGAGCATCTCAAAAAATGTGACGTCTTCGTTGTGATTGGAACAAGCGGAACAGTGTATCCCGCAGCAGGTTTTGTAATGACCGCCAAGCTTTTTGGGGCACACACGATAGCGATAAACCTCGACCGTCCGGATAATTTCAGCTTCATTGATGAGTTTCATCAAGGAAAATCCGGGGAATTGATCCCTGTTTATATTGAACGAATAATGGAGAGTGGATGATGCAAGACGAGCTGTTCTTTGGCTCCGATTTCCTCACCGATGAAGAGGATGAGGTAGAAAAACTAAGCCTTCGTGAAGGCGAACTTCGCGAAGTAGCGGTGTTGTTTGCGGATATAAAAGGTTTTACCAATATCTCCAATCTCTTCGAACCGGAAGTTATTCACGGTAAGATGGATGACATCATGAAGATCTTCAGCCGCTGTATAAACTTCTATGGCGGCTTTGTGGATAAATACATGGGTGACGGGATCATGGCTCTATTCGGAGCTAAGAAAGCTACGGAACAAGATACTCAACGCTGTGTGCTCGCGGCGATCAAGATGCAAGAACAACTGCGATTGTACAACAAGTTGCTAAATAGAGAACCCGGTTTCGAGGTCGTGGAACTGGGTTTGAGAGTGGGCATCAATACCGGGTTGGTTTCGGTAGGTAAGGTAGGGGAATCCCGCGAGGGAGATTTTACCGTTTATGGTCCTCAAGTCAATCTGGCAAGTAGAATGGAAAGCAACGCTCCTGTGAATAGGATTATGATGCCGAAACGCACCATGGAAATGGTTCAGAATATCTTCGATTTCGAGAGCTACGGTTTGGTAAGCGTGAAGGGCATGGATGAACCTATAGATTGCTGGTTGGTTCTGGGGCAGAAATCGGAAGTGCATACACTCCCTAAAGCGGTGTTTATCGGTAGGGAACCGGAGCTTGAACTTCTGGAAAAAGAATATGATCTGGCAAAAGATACCATCAGAGTGGTTGGCATCAAGGGCGATGCGGGTATCGGCAAAAGTAGGTTATTACAAGAGTTCTGTAAGGGAAAACAAGATGCGATGATTCTGCGGGGAAGCTGTTCCAGCATCAGCCCTGCACCGTTCAATTTGTTCACCCGAATCTTGGAAGATTATTTCCATATCCGCCGCAACAGTTCTTCAACCCAAAAAAAAGAACAGCTAATCCAAGGACTTAACAAGCTTGCCACGAACATGAAGACATCCGCTGAAATTCTGGATGCTTTGCCCTTGATAGCTTTGTTAATGGAGATAAAAATCCCTGATCCTCGCGTGGATCAAAAAGGGAAAGACCTTTTGCATCACATCCAGAAAGCTATTGAAACTATTATTGTGGCTATGGCAGGTAAACATCAAAGCCAGATCATCATCATCTTGGACGATATCCACCTTGTAGATGACGCCAGCGCGCACATGATTGGGTTTTTGTTGGATCGGTTCCGGGAACAAGAAATCAATGCACTTATTCTAGCTCTATATCGTCTTGATTATCAGATACTGGATGCGATCACGAGTCACGAACACTTCCACGAGATCGAGATTCTACCTCTTGCAGAAGAGCAAGTTCTTGAATTGCTGAAGCACTATGCTGGGTCCAAGCAACTTGGGGATGATACCTTGAAACTCGTGGTGGATCTTTCCGCCGGGAATCCGTTTTATCTGGAGGAATGGTGCAACTATATCAGCGCTTTACCAAATGCGGAAAGGGATGAGTATCCTGTACCAGGCAATCTTCATGCCCTGATCCTATCTAGGCTGGATAACCTTCCTCAGAATCTGCGTATGATTCTACACAAAGCGGCTGTCATTGGCAACGAATTCTTTGTGGAGATCCTCCGGGAAGTGGAGTCGAGGCTAAATGATCCGTCCAATATCGAGAACACTCTGGGGATGTTGGAAGAACATTCACTCATTATGCGGCTTTTGGGGTTTGATTTCTCAACTTATTTCTTTAAGCACATTACTACCAGAGAGGTAGCCTACCAGACCCTTTTGCATCAGAACCGGAAGCTGTTGCACAGCCTTACCGCGGAGGCCATAGAAAATCTGTTTGAGGGCGATTTGGAAGATTTCGTGTTCGCATTGGCTGATCATTATGTGATGGCAGAACTTCCGGAAAAAGCTATACCCTACCTGCAAAAGGCGGTGGATAAGGCCATTAAAACCTATGATAATCCCTTGGCTCTGAAACTGGGCAAGTCATTACTGATGTATCTGGATAAAGAAGAGAAAGCAGAAGTGCTGATCAAGCTGGCGGATGTTCTCTGGCTAACAGGTAATTGGGAAGAGGCAGCGGGCTACATCAGCGAGGCGGAAACACTTGTGGAACCCTCTGGGGTACTTTGGTGTGATATCCACCGTTTTCTGGGTGTTGCCGCCTTCTATCGCGGGGATTACACAGAAGCTAAGACCCAATTTGATCTTGGTCTGAAACATGCCCAGAAGCTACAGAATACAAGGCATATCTGTATTGCCTTCAGTAATCTGGGGATATGGTATCAACATCATCGGGATTTTGATGTGGCTTTCAAGCATCATCACGATAGTCTGGAACTGGCACAGGGGCTATCGGATATGCAGCGACAGGCGAAAACTCTATCAAATCTGGGACTAATATATCTTGAACTAGAGCGGCTCGAGGACGCCTACCGTGCCTTTGAACTCAGTTTGCAGATTAGCCGGGAACACAAGTATATGCGGGATGAATCAATAGCCTTGGGAAATCTCGGTTGGGCATGTCTTCATATGGATAAACTAGATGAAGCAAGAGAATGGTTGAGCTTGAAACTCGATATGACAACATCTATGAACGATAAACTTGAGATGATCAAAGCCCTGGGAAATCTTGGCAATATCTGTTTTGAAGAAGAGGACTACGCTTGCGCTTTATCTTATTACGAACGAAGCCTTGCCCTAAAGGAGCAGTTTAGCAGCCCAGAAGATATCGAACGTAGCCGAAATGCTGTTGCGATTTGCCGGGAGAAGTTGGAATCACAGACTTAGTTATAATACTTCTGCAATAGGTTGGAGCCCACGATCAAGAGCAAACCAACAATTGTGGCAGGGTGAATACTCTCCTTGAGAATGCTCTGTATCATGAACATAGATACAAATGGAGTCAGGAAGATCAAGTTTGTGATTTTAGCTGAGTTTTCTGTGTATTGTAACGCTTTCAACCATAGAATAAAGGTGAGCCCCATCTCGAAAACCCCTACCCACATTGCTCCCAACATAGCGGGAATTAGAGTATCTTGTTTCAATAGGATCTGGCTCTGGAAAATCAGCACATGAGTCATTATCAAGATGCTGCCAACAAGGAAGTTATAGAATAGTTTAAGCGTGTTTTCCCTGTTATCCCTGAGGTTCACCATCCAGTAGGAAGCCCAAACCAAGGATGAACCTAATGCTAGTAAAGTGCCCTGTGTATCATCAAATCTCAAATCCAGCAAGTGACCCTTTGCTGAGATGATTAGAACTCCTAGAAAACTAAATAGCAAGGCTCCTAAGTCCTTTATACGAAACCGCTCCCTCATGAAAAGAACCATCAAGACCGACAAGACAATCGCCCATGTGTAGTTCAGAGCTTGGGCTTCCTGAGCGCGTAGCCTTGAATACGCTGTAAACAGGATAACATAATACAAGTACGGATTTAGGAATCCTGCGGGAGTAGATCGTCTCATATTTTGGAAGAAGCTTCCAAAGCCCTGTTTACTGATCAATACCATGATTGCCAAAAAGACGGTGGCAATCAATGACGACATCAAGAGCAAGCCTAGAGGGCTACAGTACTTGAGGGTAAGCTTGAAGGCTGTGGAAACGGTGCTCCACGCAATGATTGAGAGACCGGCGAAGAGGTAGCTGGATTGTTGTTTGGTCATGTAATAAAAAGGGGTGTCGAAGCACCCCTGAAGATTAAACTAAATCGCGGTCATTGTCCGCGAAGACTCGATAGAATCCTGGTGAATGTAGTGCTAAGAGCTGTGTTATCGGTGAACGATGCTCCCAGAATGATGAATTGGACGGCGTCTTCACTTTGATTATCCCATTGGTACCATTTCTGCGCGTAGTTGATCAATTGCTCATAATCCTTGGTCTCGTTTAACAAAAGGCAAAGCTGGGCATAATCTGTTTCATTGTGGCGGATATCGATCAGCCTCTTCAAATAGGAGATTGTGAGTTCATTCTCTTTTGCGCGATTTGCGATGTCCTTGGCATTGGTCAGCACATCAACATCCGCGGGTTTAAGTTCCAATGCTGCTTGCGTAACTTCGAGAGCTTTGGGATAATTCTGCATCTCGTAATAGGCATAGGCGAGATTCATCAAGTTGTCTGTATCAGCGGGAGTGCTTTGGCGGACAAGTTCAAAGAATCTGGCAGCTTCGGAGTAGTTTTTCACGTTGAAATAGAAGGCTCCTGTTTCAAGCTGATAATCTCTGTTTGTGGGGTCACTTTCGATCAGACTGAGAAGGATTTCTTCGGCCTTGGCATCGTTTTTGAGTTCTTTCTGATAGATGTCCTTCAGGCGGATCAAGGGTTCGTAGCGCTCCGGATTCAATCTGTTTGCAAGTTCAAAAATCTCCATAGCTTGTTGGGTGTTACCCGCTTGGAGAGAAGCTTCCCCGGCTCTGTATATGCGAGTCCATGCACCTTCGCGGCGGCGGTTCATATCGCGTATGTCCAGAGTTTCTTCGCTGGTGAGTTCTGTATAACCTTCATAAACTGCAATCGCGCGGCTATAGAGATCAAATGCTTGACTATTGAATTCTACTGCCATAGCTGGGTTTTGTTCGGCTTTGTAGAGATTGATATCTGCCATTCTGCGCAGGGAAAGAGCGTGGTCTGGATGCTCTGCAAGTACTTTACCATAATATTCTTCAGCTTTATCCACGTTCTGCTGGGCATAATAGACGCCGGCTGTCTTTGCATTTACGTTCGCCTGAGGGCTAAGCTTTTGTCTGGCAGTGCTGCAAGCACCAAGCGCTAATGCTAGAGCCAGCAGGATTATAATGAGTCTTCTCATACAAAATCTCCTGTGATATCGTTTCTCCCATGAAAATATCAGGGCAAATTAAGTCAAGCCATTTTTGCCTGAAACACAGACATCGTTATTTCTTGTATGAGATATATGTATATATGGCAGCAAGATAATAATATCTCAAGTGAAAAGAGGAAACATAATGCTTGACGAATGCCCGGCATTGGTGATTCTTGCACAAAATACAAACCTTTAATCAACGCCAGTGAGCTTGAAAGGAGAAGACATGATACCTCAATTTATTGGCCGCAACGTCTATGATTTAGACGACTACTCTCGTGAAGAGATTATGTACATTTTGGAAGCAACCAAAGGTATGAAAGAAATCAACACTCGCGAGTACAAGAAAATCCCCACCCTTCGGGGCAAAACTGTGTGCACTCTTTTCGTAGAGAACAGCACTCGCACCCGGATGAGCTTCGAATTGGCCGCCAGCCGCCTATCCGCCGATGTAGTAAGTTTCCAAGCAAGCGTTTCTGCTCTTCAGAAGGGTGAAAGCCTCCAGGATACCGTCTATACCCTCAACGCTATGGGTATAGATCTCTATTGCATCCGCCATAGTTCCCCAGGCAGCCCCCAATTAGTCCATAAATACTCCCAGAAACCCGTTATAAACGGGGGAGACGGGCGTCACGCGCATCCTACACAAGCTTTGTTGGATATTTATTCCATTTGGGAGAAGCTGGGCGACCTGAAGGGCCTCAAGATAACGATTGTAGGAGACATTCTGCACAGTCGCGTAGTACGTTCAAATCTGATTGGTATGGAGAAACTGGGTGCAAAGGTAACAGTTTGTGGCCCCAAGACCCTGATGCCAGGAAACATGGAAAGTGTATATGGCTGCAAAGTAGAATACGATTTGGGACGCGCGCTTTCCGGTGCAGATGTGGTGATGGGCTTGCGCATGCAACTTGAACGCATGAGCGAAGGCTTGTTTCCCAGTTTGGAAGAATACAGCAAGCATTATGTGCTTTCAAAGGACACTTTGAGACATGCCAAACCTAATGCGTTGATCATGCACCCCGGTCCCATGAACCGCGGAGTGGAGATTTTACCAGAGATTGCGGATAACACCAATAGCGTGATTGTGGAACAAGTATCAAACGGTGTGGCTGTTCGTATGGCTCTGATGTTCCTGATCCTGGGCGGAAAGGCCTGATAATAGAGGAGATAGTAGAATGAAAACAATTATTCGAAATGGCCGTATTTATCTGGATGGTAAGCTTGTAAAGCAAGAGATGCTGATCGATGGCAAAAAAATCGCCATGATAGCTGAGAAGATCACCGAAAAAGCCGACAAGATCATTGATGCACAAGGAGCCGCGGTGTTTCCTGGTTTCATCGATCTACATGCTCATTTACGGGACCCTGGTCAGACCTACAAGGAAGACATTGTATCTGGCACCAAAAGCGCTGCAAAGGGTGGTTTTACCGCTGTTTGCGCCATGCCGAACACAGAGCCGGTAACTGATAATATTGCTTCTGTGGAATACATCCAACTGCGTGCAAAAGAACATGGTAGCGCGCGAGTATATGTGATCGGAGCTCTTACCAAACAGAGCAAGGGCGAAGAAATCAGCGAGATGGCCACCATGAAATCCGGTGGTATAGTAGCTGTAAGCGACGACGGGAAGTGCGTTCAAAATGCCCGTTTGATGCTTTCATGCCTGCGATATGCAGCTAATTTTGACATTCCAGTAATTGTGCATCCGGAAGACTACGCATTAGCTGGCAAGGGACAGATCCATGCCGGGAAAGTAGCTACAAGAATAGGACTATCCGGAATACCGGGACTGGCAGAAGAATTGATGATATCGCGCGATATTATGCTTGCAGAAAGTGCAGGTGCGAAGCTACATATAGCTCACATCTCCACCGCCAGATCTTTGGAGCTGGTACGGCAAGCAAAAGAGAGAGGACTTCTCGTTACCTGTGAGGTTACACCCCATCACTTGGTTCTCACCGAGGAAGCCTGTGCTACTTTTGATACCAACACCAAAATGAAACCTCCTTTGCGTAGCGAGAAAGACCGCCTGGCATGCGTGAAAGCTCTGAAAGAAGGCTTGATCGACGCAATAGCCACCGACCATGCTCCCCATGCTGATTTCGAAAAAGAACGCGAATTTGATCATGCTCCTTTTGGTATTATTGGTTTCGAAACTGCATTTGCCGTGCTCTATGAGCAACTTGTACTTACCAAGCAGATCAGCCTGGATACACTGGTGGATAATCTCAGTATAAAACCTGCGAAAATCCTCAATTTGCCAGGCGGAGCACTTAAGAAGGGAGCTTTTGCGGATTTCACCATTATCGACCTGAAAGAATCAACCACTTTCAATAAAGAAGAAATCCTATCCAAAAGTAAAAACACCCCCTGGCTGGATGCAACTGTGAAAAGCAGAATTAAATTCACCTTCATGAACGGTAAAATAACCTATCAGGATAAATAAATGAATAGTCCCCAATATCGCCAGCGCGCCATCCAGCTTCGTGAGGAGCTTTCGGACGAATATTTCATATTGTGGATATGGGATGAAGCTCTCGGTGCGGCAGGTAAGCCGGGTCAGTTTTACGAGATCCGTGCCTTATCCAGCCTGGCAAACCTCCAAACCTTCCATGGCATCCCCAAATTGTTTAAACCGATAAGTATATACGATAATCAGGGGGGTAGAATAGGCTTCATGATCAAGAAAGTCGGCACCGGCACCAATGCATTATCCAGACTCAGAGCAGGAGATACTTTGGAACTGATCGGCCCATGTGGAACAGGTTTCCCTGTCTTTCGGGGAAGACGCATACTCCTGATCAGTGGCGGCATAGGTTATCCACCTTTATGGTATCTGCAAAAGGAATTAATCAACCACAATCAGATTTACTGGATGCATGGAGGAGGGGGTCAAGCGGATGTATTCCCCTGCGACGAAATCTGGACGGAGGACGGTTCGATCGGAAGAAAAGGCAGGGTATGCGATAATCTGGAAGAGACAATCGCCAAACACGAAGT
>Ga0265295_1008020_pt1 | contig 11884 bp, 8 predicted proteins | sample Munlansysbiofilm_FD_192503 | JGI IMG/M metagenome (GOLD analysis project Ga0265295, IMG submission 192503) | Leachate microbial communities from a municipal landfill in Southern Ontario, Canada - Methane capture system biofilm | ecosystem: Engineered > Solid waste > Landfill > Unclassified ... | reverse complement strand
AAAACCATCGTCATCGCTGAACACCGACTTCACTATTTGCAGGAGCTGGCCGATCGCGTTGTTTTGATGGATAAGGGGCGGATTATCAAAATCTATCCTGGCACATCCTTTTCACTTTTGCCCAAACCCGAACTGGAGCGGATGGGGCTGCGGATTCTAAAGCTTAAATCATTGTATGGGACACCCTTGACTGTTCGTCCCGCTTTTAAGAGCACTTTTTCGATCTGTGATTTTAATTATGCCTATCGCCATTGTGATCCATGCCTGAAAATTGCCAACGCCTGCCTGCCCAAGGGTGCTGTTATTGCAGTAATTGGTGAAAACGGCTGCGGGAAAACCACCTTTGCCCGATGCCTATGCGGACTCGAAAATAAGTGCTCCGGTACCCTTAACATCAGCGGTTGTGATCTAAAGTCCCGGGATCGTCTAAAAAACTGCTTTATGGTGATGCAGGATGTCAACCATCAGCTGTTTTCCGAAAGTGTTCTCGATGAGCTGCTGATTTCCATGAACGAAGAAAACGAAGCCGAAGCCCTAAAAATCCTGGAGAGCCTTGATCTGTCTGCGCTCAAAGACCTGCACCCGATGTCTCTTTCAGGTGGACAAAAGCAACGGGTTGCGATTGCCTGTGCCGTCGCTTCCTGCCGTCCCTTTATCCTTTTTGATGAACCCACCAGCGGTCTGGATTTAAAACATATGCAGCAGGTGGCAACTAATATCCAGCAACTTTCGGATCTGGGGAAAACTCAGTTTGTTATCACCCATGATCCCGAACTGATTCTGGCGGCTTGCACCCACGTTCTCCACCTGGATGATGGCGATATTAAGAAAATTTACCCTCTGGATGATGGCGGTGTCACTGAAATGCTATCTTTCTTTATTGCCGATGATGGCCTTTCCAGTGTTGAGAAAAAGGCAGTCTGAACGTGTTTATCGATGAAGCTGCTTATTTAGGCAGCAATGTGACCATTGTTTCGCGGGACCAAAAGCAGGTGGTTTACCAACTGCTGGATAAAACCGGTAAAGGTACAATGACAGCCTATCCGGTTTTTCCCGGAGTCGCCCTTCTTTATCAGGATTTTCATATAGAACATTGTTTTTCTGAATTTCTCCCCCAGACAGAAATGCTGTGCATTGACCATTGCCGGGAAGGCCGGCTTGAATGGGAAATGGACACCAACACCTGTATGTATATGGAAGCCGGTGATGTTCAGATCAATTCCCGAACCCGTCATACCCGACTGTTCCGCTTTCCGCTTAAACATTATCACGGTATTACCATTGCCATTCATATGGCTGACGCCACTGTCTCCCTGCCAGATGTAATTAAGGACTTCCCGGTGGACATCAAGAATATACGGAACAAATTCTGTGCCCGGGACGGCCTCTTTTTAATGCGGGCTGGTCCCACCATTGATCATGTCTTTTCAGAGCTTTATCAGGTACCGGAACCGATCCGGCCAGCCTATTTTAAAATCAAGGTGCTGGAATTACTGCTATTTTTAAGCACTTTGGAAATCTCTGCGAACGCTTCTGAACGTCCTTATTTCCATAAAAGTCAGATCGAAAAAACCAAAGCCATCATGAAACTACTGACGGATCAGCCAGAAACGCATTATACCCTGGCGGAACTGTCAAACCGTTTTGATTTTCCGCTGACTGCCATGAAAAATTGCTTCAAAGGCGTTTACGGAACCTCCATTTATGCCTATATGAAGAGCTATCGCATGAATCAGGCTGCCATCATGCTGCGATCCACCCGCCATAGCGTAACCACGATTGCCTTGAGTCTCGGTTATGAAAACGCCAGTAAATTTGCCGCCGCCTTCAAATCAGTGCTTGGTACAACGCCACTGATCTATCGGAAAACAGCCGTCTAAATGGATTGTTTGTTTCTAGTTGGAGTAGCGGTTGCCATTTAAATAAGATATTCTGTAGTCAGTTAGCATTGTCTAACTGACTATTTTATTTGGAGGAAAACATGAAAAAAGATAATACTGCAAAGATTTTAATGTCATTCACCGGTTCCTGCCGGGGCAAATTGATCGCATCTGTGTTTGGTGCCATCTTGAGTGTGGCCGGAAGCATTGTTCCCTACTTCGCTGTTTACCAGATCATTTGGCTATTTTTTGAAAAAAGTGCTTCGGTAGAAGCGGTTTTTTATTGGAGTCTGATCGCTTTGGCCGGCTATTTTGCAAAGGTGCTTTTTTACGGCATCTCAACGACTCTGTCACACTTCTCCGCCTACACCATTCTCGAAGAAATCCGCCTGGCGATCGCTGAAAAACTGATGTCTGCGCCGTTAGGCACGGTGCTCAACGATACCGCCGGTAAAATCAAAAACACCCTGGTGGATCGGGTCGAAACCATTGAACTTCCGTTGGCCCATCTTATTCCCGAAGGTATTTCCAATTTGCTGTTGATTCTTGCGGTTGGTCTTTTCCTGCTGTTCATTGACTGGCGGATGGCCCTGGCGGCATTGATCTCAGTTCCTCTGGCGACTGTCGTTTATGCCATTATGATGCGTGATTTCGGCAAGCGCTACGATACGTTTATGAAATCATCCAACCAGGTCAATGGGGTGATGGTGGAATATGTGGAAGGAATCGAGGTGATCAAAGCTTTTGGCAGTACCGATGCTTCCTATAAGAAGTTTTCTAACGCCGTGACTGATTTTAAAAATTATACGCTGGACTGGTTCCAGAGCACCTGGAAACTGATGAATCTTGGCGGTGCCATCCTGCCGACCACCCTGTTGGGAAGTCTTCCGGTGGGCCTGTTTCTGTACCTGGGCGACAGCCTGAGTGCTACTGATCTGGTGATGTGCCTGCTTTTGCCAATGGGCATTGTTGCACCCCTGACCAGCTTCACCGTTTTCATCAATGATGCCAAATCGATTCAATATGCTATCCAGGACGCCAATACCTACCTCAATCTTAAACCGCTGTCCGACACCCATCAAAAAATGGAACTCCAGCAACATCACATCCAATTAAAGAATGTCAGCTTTTCTTATGACGGCAATCGCGATCATGATGTCCTGCATCAGATCAATCTCAATATCCGCGAAGGACAGATGACTGCTTTTGTGGGACCATCCGGCGGCGGGAAATCCACCATTGCCAAGCTCATCGCCCGCTTCTGGGATGTCAGTGACGGTGATATTTCCATCGATGATGTCAATATCCGGGATATTTCGCTGGACTCTCTGTCTGATAAAATCAGCTTCGTCACCCAGGATAATTTTCTGTTTAACTGTTCTCTGCTTGAGAATATCCGACTGGGAAATCCCGCGGCCAGTAATGAAGCTGTTTATCAGGCCGCAAAAGCGGCCTGCTGTGATGACTTTATCCGGTTACTGCCCGACGGTTATCAGACCGATGCCGGAGTGGCCGGTACCCGTCTCTCCGGTGGCGAAAAACAGCGCATTGCGATTGCCCGGGCGATTCTAAAAAATGCCCCAATTATACTGCTCGACGAAGCCACGGCTTTTACTGATCCTGAAAATGAAGATAAGATCCAGGCCTCCATCAATGCCTTAACCACCGACAAAACCCTGGTCGTGGTGGCCCATCGCCTGTCCACAATTAAACATGCCGATCAGATCGTTGTGGTCAATCAGGGGCGCATTGAAGCAACCGGCACCCACCAGCATTTGCTGGATCATTGTCCCCTCTATCGGCAGATGTGGCATGCCCATATCCGCACGACTAACCCCCCTGCAACGAAAGGAGATTCTTGCTATGCTTAGTACTATTTTTCGGATTATTGACTGGAGTGGTGATAAAAAACCGCGGCTTTACAAGGGCTTTGTTTTTTCTTTTTTTCATTCAATTTTTGTCGGTTTGCCGATTATGGCGCTGTCCTACTTTCTCAATCGCCTGTGGCTGGATGCCATGGGAATTGAAACCATGGATACAGCGGTAGTCCCGCTGTCGATTCTGGTCATGGTAATTGCCGTCGCCGGACGCTTTCTGTTTTCCTACCTCCGGGCGGTGAACCAGGAGAGCATTGCCTTTGAGGTCACCGCTTCCGAACGGATGAAAATCGGTCACGTCCTGAAGCGGGTTCCGCTGGGATTTTTTGAAAAAAACAATGTCGGTGAGCTCACTGCAGCCATCACCAATGATCTGAGTTATCTGGAAATGTATGCCATGAAAATGATTGATACGGTGGTTAATGGGTATCTGATGGTTCTGGTCTTTATCCTGGCGTTGAGCTTTTACAGCCTTCCGATTGGGCTGATTGCCCTGTCCGGTATTGCCCTTTCCGGCCTCGCACTGATCTGGATGGGGCAGCGCAGCAAACGCAATTCAACGGTCCACGCCAGCTCCCAGGAGGAAATGGTCGGCGCGGTGATTGAATATGTCCGGGGCATTTCATTGGTCAAGGCCTTTTCGCAGCAGGGGGTTTCAGTTGCCGGGATCCGAACAGCCTTTGAAAAAAGCCGCCGGATCAATATTAAAATCGAAAAGGACTATGTCCTCTGTAATTGTCTCCATATTTTTTCTTTAAAATTGGCCGAAGTGGCGATGGTGCTTTATGCCGCCTATTCAGCCACGATCGGAACCATGGACATTGCCACCGCCCTGATGATTCTGATTTTTTCCTTTATTTTTTTCAAGCATGTGGAAGCCATCAATAATTCAACTCACGTCCTGAACATGATTGATGCCACCATGGACAAGGTGAATGCCATTAAGCAGGCCGAATTTATTGATGAAAACGGGGCCGATCTGCCACTAACCGACTATCAGATCCGTTTTGATCATGTCAGCTTTGGCTATGACCAGCGCCTGGTAATTGATGACGTTTCTTTCTTTCTTCCTGCCGGCAGCACCACCGCCATTGTCGGTCCTTCCGGCAGCGGTAAAACCACCCTCTGCAATCTGCTGGCCCGATTCTATGAAGTTAATCGTGGTCAGATCACCATTGGCAATCAGGATATTTCCCAGCTTACCTGCGATAGCCTGTTAAGAAATATCAGTATGGTCTTTCAAAAAGTTTACCTGTTTCATGATACCATTCTCAATAACATCCATTTCGGCAATCCCCAGGCCACCATGGAAGAGGTGGTTGAGGCCGCCCGAAAAGCCTGCTGTCATGATTTTATTATGGCGCTGCCCCAGGGTTATCATACCATGATTGGTGAAGGCGGTTCTTCCCTGTCCGGTGGTGAAAAACAGCGGATTTCAATGGCCCGGGCGATTCTAAAAGACTCTCCCATCGTCATTCTTGACGAGGCTACCGCCAGTGTCGATCCCGAAAATGAACACCTGATCCAACAGGCGATTTTTGAATTGACCCAAAATAAAACCATCATCATCATCGCCCATCGGCTGGCCACCATTGAGAATGCCGATCAGATTCTGGTGGTCGATCAGGGCCATATCGTCCAACAGGGCACCCATTCGCAGCTGGTTCAGAAAGAAGGTCTGTACCGCCGCTTTATCAGCATTCGTGAGACTGCTGAAAGCTGGACCCTGGGATAACAATCAAGCTGATCGGGAATTGATTAACATTTCCTGATGTAACTAAAAAAGCCAGCCACTGTGATGCAATTCACAACGGTCTGGCTTTTAATTTATTTTTAATCTACAGTCTATCTAAGCGCCTGATATTGAGCCAAAAATTGCTTTAAAACGGTCTCAATGATCGCAGTGCCGCCGATACTATCCGATTCGATATTAAGCGGCATAATCGGATCGTGGAGCGACATTCGCAGCAAACACCAACCGTTTCCGGCGCTGGCATCACAGCTCACCCGAACGCCTTCATAATTAGGGCGCACCACCGTCCAGCCCGGTTGGCTGGCGGCAAAGGCCGAGAAATCGGCCAGCACCGTTTCGCCATAGCTTTTAAAATCTTCAACCGTAATTTTTAGACGAATTTCTTTGGCTTCGACCGGTTCTTTCAAACCTTCCAGAAATGAACTAATCGGTTTGCCGGCCTGATGCAGCTCGGCAAACTTGATCAGTGCCATGGTAACCAGATAGGCACCGTCATCCAAAAAATAGTTTTCTTTGATGGCCCCGTGGCCACTGGTTTCCATCGCTAAATGAGTTTCAATACCTTCCTTATTTAAACGGACGGCCTCATTAATGACGTTTTTATATCCCCGTTTAAAACGATGGTGTTGACCACCACGGCTCTCAATATACTCGGTTAACCCAGTCGAGGTAATCGAATCAGTAACAATCGTCGATCCCGGATAATCGGCTAGCAGCATGCTGGCAATAAAGGCAATAAAGCCGTTGCGATTGATGGCATGACCCCATTCGTCAATAATCGCCGCCCGGTCCACGTCGGTATCAAAGATAATCCCCAAATCGGCCTGGTTATCGAGCACCGCTTTAGTAATGTCAGCGATGGCCACTGCATCTTCGGGGTTGGGCACGTGGTTGGGGAAATTGCCGTCGGGCTCAAGATATTGGCTCCCCTTTGTATTGGCACCTAAGGGCACCAACACCTGACTGGCAAAGAATCCGCCGGCACCGTTACCAGCATCAACCACAATCCGAGCACCGGCCAAGGGCTGATCTAATCCAGTTTTTGCTCTGATGATTTTTAAAATGTTTTGGGAATAGGAAGGCAAAAAATCATAATCCTCTACCTGTCCCCCGGGAGTAAAGCTCGTTTCGATGGTTTCAGCCAATTCTAAAATCTCAGTGATATCCTCTTTATTAAGGCCGCCATCTTTAGTAAAAAACTTTAGTCCATTGCGATTAAAGGGCAGATGACTGGCAGTAACCATCACTGCCCCATCGGCTTTTAAAACCGGATCGATAGTTGTCATAAACATCGCTGGAGTGGTGGCTATTCCGCATTGATAAACCTTGTTCCCTTTGCTGACCAGCCCCAGGGCCACAGCCTGGGCCAGATGGGGCCCCGACAGCCGGCTGTCCCGACCGACCGCAAAGGTCAGCGACGTTTGACCTTGCTTTCTTTGCAACCATGTAGCAAAAGAAAAAGCAATTTTCATGGCCATGTCCTGGGTGAAATTGACTTCTTCACCAGGTATCCCTTCAAGAGCAATGCCCCGGACATCAGACCCATTTTGTAATTTTTTCATCTCTTTAATTTCCACTTTTAATCTCCTGGTAGTGAATCACGTTTTATAAGATCGCCTATTTTAGCCAACCAGAGACGACACCATCACGGCTTTGATCGTATGCATCCGATTCTCGGCTTCATCAAAAACCCGGGAATGTTTACTGCGGAAGACCTCATCAGTAACTTCCATTTCAGTTAGCCCGAATTTTTCCTTAACTTCCCGGGCGACGGATGTCTCCTGATCATGGAAGGCTGGTAAACAATGAAGAAAGATCACCTCATCATTACCAGTCGCCTTAATCATTTCCATGTTCACCTGGTATGGTGATAACAGCTTGATTCGTTCGGCCATCTGATCTTCTTCACCCATGGATACCCAGACATCAGTATAGATGGCATCAGCACCTTTAACTCCGGCTTTAATATCGGCAGTCAGGGTAATGGTTCCCCCGGTTGTTTTGCAAAGTGCTTTCATTTCAGACACCAGTGCTTCTTCCGGGAACAGGGATTCAGGGGCCACCGCCACAAAATGCATTCCCAGTTTGGCACAACCGATCATTAGAGCGTTGCCCATATTATTCCTGGCATCTCCCACATAAGCCAGTCGTTTTCCTTTAAGTGATCCGAAATTTTCCTGGATGGTCAGCATATCGGCCAAAATTTGAGTGGGATGATCTAAATCGGTTAAGCCATTCCAAACTGGCACTCCTGAATATTCGGCCAGCGTTTCCACTGTCTTTTGTTCAAAGCCGCGAAACTCAATACCATCATAAAAACGTCCCAAAACGATGGCGGTATCCTCAATCGATTCTTTTTTGCCCATTTGACTATTGGTCAAAAAGGTGACATTAGCTCCTTCATCAAAAGCCGCCACTTCAAAGGCGCAACGGGTTCTTGTTGAAGTTTTTTCAAAAATAAGAACAATGTTCTTACCTTTTAGCAGGGTGCCCACCTCGCCTGATTTTTTCTTTGCTTTTAGTTTAGCTGAATAATCAATGAGATACTGTATTTCAGCTGGGGTAAAATCTTTTAATGTCAATAAATGACGACCTTTTAAATTCATAACGCTTCCTCCATTTATCTCTTCTTTCATCTATTTTAACTGATAATCTTTACTTTCACAAGGTAACATCGTTCATCTACAATCAATTCTATAAAACCAACTGCTATGACGATCGGATTTGTTTAAAACCCGTCCCGATAAAGGGGCATCGTCATACAGCGAGGGCCGCCCCGACCCCGTACCAGTTCAGATGCTTCAATACCAATCACTTCAATACCATTTTGACTGAGCACCTCATTGGAGCGCTCATTTCGGGTATAAGCAACAATGACACCCGGGGCAATTGCCAGCGTGTTGGTACTGTCGTTCCATTGTTCCCGGGCGGCGGCAACCGGGTTGCCGCCGCCACTTTCAATGAGGCTAATGGCTGGCAAATCGAGCACTGACTTAAGTGCCTCAATCAAACTGTCTTTTCGTTCATAATGCAGATAATCCGCTTTGCCAGGGGTCATAATGACCGTTTCCACCTGCTCAAGTATCCCCGGGTAGACAATAAACTTGTCAACGTCTACCATCGTAAAGACGGTATCCAAATGCATAAAGGCCCGGTTGCGAGGGATTTTTACTGCCAACACCTTTTTTATGCCCAACTCTGCCTTAAATAGGTTTTTAGCCAGTTCTTCAACCCCCTGAACCTCAGTTCGTTCACTACACCCTACCGCCACTGCAGTGGGGCTTAAAACCAGGACATCGCCACCTTCCACTGAAAAGAAGTTGGTATCCTGGTAAAAGGTTTTATTTGCACAACTTTTAAAGATCGGATGATGTTCATAAATAGCCGCTAAATAGCGACTCTCACGTTTTCTAGTCCGGGTGGCCATGGCAGAAATGCACATGCCATCATGAATAGCCACGGCTGGATCGCGCATAAAATACAAATTTGGCACGGGATTTAAATAAAAAGCATAGGGTTCCGGGCCTTTTAAATAATCAGTCAGCACCCGGTGCCGATCGATATGGTCGAGTTCTTTTTGCAGCACCCCGGCAATTAGGGCATCGCCCAGGGCATTGCTGTCTAAGGACATCAGGTATTCATTTAAGAATCCATCAATGTAGTTTCCCGATGAGGGATTCTTGTCGATGACTTCAGCGATGATATTCTCCCGAACCGCGGTATTTTTTAAAATATCTTTTAATAAGTCCTCGACATAAAGCACCTCGGCCCCCCGTTTTCTAAGGATCGCGGCAAAGGCATCGTGCTCCTCCTGCATCCGTGCCAGCCAGGGGATATCCTCAAACAATAATTCCTTAAGGGAATCCGGAACAATCCGTTCTAGTTCCTTTCCCGGTCGGTGAACCAGGACCTTTTTCAGCTTTCCAATTTCAGATTCTATTCTTATATTTTTAACCATCTATTTACTCCTTTTTCAATACCACTCATTATATCATCGGTGATAAAAAAATCCACCTATTCTTAACGAACTACGTTTTTCTATTTTTAAAATAGTTATTGACACCGCAAAAATTTAATAGTAAAATAAATCCCGTAATATAACACTGTTACATTACGGGGAGGTATCCGGTATGTGCGAAAAGAAACAATCCACTCTGGACAGAATCATGGCTGAAGGCAAGAAAGAATTCTTAGACAAAGGTTTTAAAGATGCTTCTCTCAGGAATATAGTAAAATCTGCCGGTGTGACAACTGGAGCCTTTTACGGCTATTTTCCCGATAAAAAAGCATTATTTGAAGCACTGGTTGATCCTGCTGTTAAAGGGTTTAAGGAACAGTTTATCGCCGTACACAAAGCATTTGAACAACTCCCCCGGGACGTTAAAATGCGGGTTGCTTATGATGACTCTTCACCTCATCAGAAAGAGCTCATCACCTATATCTATGATCATTTTGATGCTTTTAAACTGCTAATCAGTTGTGCTGAAGGCACTGCTTATGCTGATTTTATAAACAGCCTGGTTGAAACTGAAGTCGCAGCCACCCTGGATTTTATCCGGGACACCGGTTGTGACGCCCTGATCTCTGGACGGGCCTCACCCGAAATGTTGCATATACTCTCGAGTGCCTACTTTGCTGCCGTTTTCGAAATCGTTGTTCATGACATGCCTAAATCAGCGGCCGACAATTATATTGAAAACATCCGGATTTTTTTTACTGCCGGATGGAAATCAATATTATATTTATAAAACCGAGGTTCCTTATGAACCTCAAAAAAATATTTTCATGTTAGACATTTCTAACTAAAAAGGAGTTACAATGAAAGAAACAATTGTAAATAGTAAAGAAAGACAAAAGCAGTCCATCTTAGCCGACAACCTGTGGAAGGTCATGTTTAATGTTTCCTGGCCGGCCATCATCGCGATGGTTCTTTATGGCTTGAATTCTATCCTGGACGCAATCTTTGTCGGCCAATTTGTCGGCGAAGTCGCTCTGGCTGGGGTTTCAGTGGCCTATCCACTTGCGCAAATCAGTGTCGCTTTTGGCTCCCTTGTTGGCGTCGGCGCCGGTTCTGTCCTCAGCATTGCTTTAGGCAAACAGGACAAGCAAGTCCAGGAAAAGCTCATGGGTAATGTCAACTTACTCGCACTGCTAATAACGATACTCTATATGGTCATCACCCTGATCTTTTCAAAACAGCTCCTTACCTTCATGGGTGGTAGCGGCGAATCCCTTGTCTTTGGTGACGCTTATTTCAGAGCAACAATCTGGGGCGCATTTTTCTGGATTTACGGTTTAGCAGGCAATATGATTGTTCGTGCCGAGGGCAAAATGAAATCAGCCGCTGTTATGATGGGTGCCGGATTAGTTATTAATGTTATCGCCAATTATATCCTGATGGGCGTATTCAATTTCGGTGTGGTCGGCGCTGCCTGGGGCACCAACATCGGGATGCTTGTTTATACGTTAATTGGCTGGTTTTACTTTGGCAAGGGTTTTTCAACTTTCAAAACAAAAATGCTGTCCTTAAGCTGGGATAAAGAGATTGGAACAACCATCATCCGCCTGGGTCTGCCTTCCCTGATCATGAGTTTTATGAGCCTTATTCAGGCTGTTTTAGTCTTTAACGCATTGGCTAAATATGGTACCACTGCCGACATTGCCTTTTATGGGGTCGTATACCGTATTTTCACCTTCCTGATGACCCCAATTTTTGGATTAATGCGGGCTTTACAGCCGGTTATCGGGATCAATTATGGTGCCGGTCAATATGATCGGGTGATCAGTTCCTATAAAATTTTTGCGCTGTCTGCGATGTTACTGACACTTCCATTTTGGATTATTTCTATGATCTCCCCTGAGTCAATCCTGGGACTGATGCTTGCCGATCAGGTGTTTGAAGTTACACAGCTTGGTTATTTCAGAATTTACATGGCCATCCTACCACCATTGTCGATTATCTTTATGGCGATGACCCTATTCCCTTCAATCGGCAAGGGAAAACCAGCCGCCTTAATCGGAATCGCCAGACAATTGGTTTTTTATGTTCCAGTCATGTTATTTTTACCGGGAATCGTCGGTGTCGCTGGTATCTATTATGGCTCTTTTGCCATTGACGTCGTGATTGTTGTCTGGACAGCTCTTATGGTTCGAAAAGAATTTAACTTATTGCGAACCCGCGCTCAGGAAGTTCGTTTAACGACATAATTTAAAGATAACCACTTCGAGAAGAACTAAGTTCTTTGTTTACTTCAACCTCGAAACCTGTGAGCATTGACATAAAAAAAAGAAGAACCTGAGTTCTTCTCTTAATGTGGTTATTTTATGTTGTCGTTATGAAACTAACAGTGCGCCATCCGTTTCATTCTCATCTA
>Ga0265295_1008018_pt1 | contig 11887 bp, 13 predicted proteins | sample Munlansysbiofilm_FD_192503 | JGI IMG/M metagenome (GOLD analysis project Ga0265295, IMG submission 192503) | Leachate microbial communities from a municipal landfill in Southern Ontario, Canada - Methane capture system biofilm | ecosystem: Engineered > Solid waste > Landfill > Unclassified ... | reverse complement strand
AAAATGGACTGCCACTCGCGTTGATCTTATCTTTGGATCCCATGCAGAGTTAAGAGCCATATCAGAGGTTTACGGCAGCACCGACGGCAAAGAGAAGTTCGTTAAAGACTTTGTCAGAGCCTGGAACAAGGTGATGAATCTGGACCGGTTTGACCTGAAGAGCTAATCAAAAGATCTCACTTTTTATATTTATCATTAAGCCCCTTTCCCTCCAGGATTTGGGGCTTGATTTTTTCAAGTCTGGATAGCTTCGTCGCCTTTTGCATCCCTTATTCACTTTTTGATACTACGGACCTCCCGAAATCAAAAGCTCTCTGCATTGCACCCTCATCCGGACCCCAGTTACAACTAATTGATTCTCCAACAATTTCAAATCCAGATTCTTTCAAAAGATTCATAATAATTTTTGTTGAAGCATCGCTCCATCCGAAACAACCAAAAGCCGCCCCTTTTTTTCCTTTGAATTTAAGACCTTTAACCATTTCCATCAACCCAGCAGTATGAGACATAATCCCATTATTGACAGTTGGTGATCCAATAAACACAGCTTTTGATTTAAATATCTCTGTAATAATATCATTGAGGTCATTTGTTGCAATATTGTATAACTTAATATCAACCACCTGATCTTCTGAATTTATCCCTTTAACTATACTCTCTGCAATTGATCTTGTTCCATTGTACATTGTCTCATAGACTATTGTAATTTGGTTCTCCTGATATGCAGAAGCCCACTCCACATATTTATGGATTATCTGAGCCGGATTATCTCTCCATATCACTCCGTGACTTGGACATATAAAGTCAACAGGAAGGTTGAACTTAAGAACTTCATCAATCTTCTTCAAAACAAGGGGGCTAAACGGAGTCAGAATATTTGCGTAGTATTTTATCGCCTCCTGATATAACTCAGACTGGTTTACAAGGTCATTGAAAAGCAACTCAGTGCAAAAGTGCTGCCCAAATGCATCGTTGCTGAAAAGAATATTATCCTTTGTAAGATAGCAGAACATACTGTCCGGCCAGTGTAACATTGGAGCCTGGATAAAAATAAGCTCCTTGCCATTTCCCAAATCTAATTTATCTCCTGTTTTGACAGTCTTAAAATTCCAATCTCCATGAAACTGGCCTTTAAGGGATTTAACTCCGTTTTCTGTACAATAAACAGGAGTCCCGGGAATCTGCCTGAGTAGCTCAGCTATTGCACCGCTATGGTCCGGTTCTGCATGATTCATTATGATATAATCAATGCTTTTTAATTCAATCTCTTTCGCCAGATTATCAACAAACTCTTTTGAAAAAGGCTGAAAAACAGTGTCAATCAAAACTGTTTTCTCCTCTTGAATTAAATAAGAGTTGTAGCTGGAACCCTTATGGGTTGAATATTCATACCCGTGAAACTGTCTGAGTTCCCAGTCGTTTTTACCCACCCAGTAAACATTGTTGACGATTCTCTTTTTCATAGCATAAGTTTTTAACGTAGTGTAAATATAATCTAAATATCATTTATAAATTTGCGTTGCATCACAAAATTAACCCGCTATGAAAAATGAAAATTATCACTCTGCCCCATCCGGTGCAGTTTATGGTCTTGGCCTTATTGGGGCTGCAATTTACTTTATTGGTACAGCAACAACCTTTTGGATGGGTGTACTTGGTTTTCTAAAAGCTATTATCTGGCCTGTATTTCTCGTTTACGAGCTTCTTAAGTATCTAGGTGCTTAATACTTCCTTCTAGGATTTTTGGGATATCGGCCCTCCTTTACTCTCTTCTCCTGATCAATAACCTCCTTTATACTCCAAAGGCAGGTAAATCCTAGTACGCCTAAAAGAGCACAAATAGTGAAATTAGCAGATATTAAGGAAAGGGCTACGCATACTACTCCTGATATCAGGAAAACCCATATACTTGCCCTTCCTAAATAGTACTCAGATTTAACTACCAGCGGATGAAAAATTCCAATAATAACAAATGTTACTATCCCAATGATAATTCCTTCAAAATTCATAAAACTTAATTTGGAGCTAAACTAACTCTTTTGGATTAAATCCATACTTATTTTCACCGGGAGTGCCTTCAATAAGCATAAGAATTAGTAACCAGATTCCTCCTACTACAGGAATAAGAGCAACAAGAATCATCCATCCACTCCTTGAAGTGTCGTGCAACCTGCGGACAGTTACGGCCAGAGTAGGAATCAACATAATTAACATATAGAGACCGTGAATAGGGCCAAACATATCCTGTGGTGCATAAGCAAAATCTCCTCCACAGTTGAAAGTAATACCAAATAATCTATCAACAAATGCCGCTATTGCTGCTATAATAATGTTGATAATAACAAACATCCAAAATTCAGTTCTTCTTGACCTTCCGTTGAAGTCTGCATACTGCCTTAAGACCTTAAGATACCAGTTCATAATTTCAATTTTTTGAGGTTAATAATCAAGACACAATAGTATAAAAATAAGCATTTTTATTTTTAGATTTGAAGAATGAAGATTAAAGATAAAATAATTGTGGTGACCGGCGGAGCCGGCTCTTTTGGAAAGGTAATAGTTAATAGACTTATGGAACTTGGAGCGGCCGAGGTGAGAGTTTTCTCCAGAAACTCAGGCAACAAATGGCAAGGAGATATAAGAGATTTATTTGCCCTAAAAAAAGCCCTCTACGGAGCCCATTATATTATCCACTCTGCTGCACTTAAGGATGTTCACTATTGCGAATCAAATCCACAAGAGGCTATTGATATAAATGTCAACGGAACTCTTAACATACTTAATGCCGCAAAAGAGGCGGAAGTTGAGAAGGTAATAATTATAAGTACAGATAAGGCCTGCTTCCCAATGGGAACAATGGGCCTCACAAAAGCTCTTATGGAAAAGATGGTTTTAGCCGAATGTAAGAAATCATCATCGCCTTTATGCACAATAGTAAGATTTGGAAACCTGATGGGTTCTGCCGGGACTGTAATCCCACTATTCGTAAAACAGGCAAAAGAGGGAAAGAGCCTTACTGTAACAAATCCAAAAATGACTCGCTTTATGATGACAATAGAAGATGCAGTCAACTTGACCCTTGTTGCACTCGAAAAGGGTGAGAAGGGAGAGATTATTGTTGAGAGGGCAAAATCTGCCTCAATAGGTTTACTTGCAGAGAGCGCTATGCTATACTCCGGCGTTAAAAGCGATACAGAGCGTAATGATAGGATAAAGGTTACCGGAGCACGTCCCGGTGAAAAGTTATTTGAAACAATGGCAACCGCGGAGGAGATATCAAAATCAACGGAGATTTCCAGAAACGGGAAACTCTATTTAAAAATCGCTCCTTTAGGCGACGTTATAAATAGCCAGGCAGAAGAGTACAATTCTTGCAACGCTCAGCAATTAACTCCTGAAGAGATGGTTAAAATAATTCAGAGATTGGATAGCCAAGTATAATATTTCTCCTTTATCTCACTGCTTATACTGCTATGACCAGAATTATCCGACTCAAAAGAGATATTTGCACCCATATCTCTAAGCTTTTCAACAATTCTCTCTGTAAGTTCAAATGGGCAGTTTAAATCATTCTTTCCGTGAAAAATAAATATTGGGACAGATTTAAATTTTGAGAGGTTACTCTCTTCCAGAAAGTTTATTTCATTTTTATCCACCCATTTTCTAGCTAAATCCGGATGCCCTGATAGTATCGCTATTGCGCAATATCTAGAGGGATTCTCCCAATATGTTCTGTACACTCCATAACCTCCCATTGAGAAACCACTTAGAATTATCCGTGTAGAGTCTATGTTGAAATTGTCAATAACATCTGAAATTGACCTATTTATATCCTCCTGAGCATCTACTGTGGCAAAGCAGTTTGATGTCCCGGCTCCCCCCGGTGCTAGTATAATAAATCCTTCCGGGAGGATAGAGGTCCTTGACAAAACCCTGTCGTCCTCACCACTGCCGTGTAAATAGACAAGAAGTGGATAACTCTTCTGAGGAGAGTAGTCGGCAGGTAGATAGACTGAATATGGGCAAAGAGCATCTCCTCCATTCACTTTATATGCTCTTCTATTATAGCCACGCATTTGCGCAATTTTATCCTCCCCTTTCTCAAATGATTCGACAAACTCCTTGACCTCTGAAATCTTTCTTCTTGCATAGTATGAACTCTCATAATCCTTTAATGAGCGAATCAAACTTTCTGTACTATTTATATAATACATCAAAGTATTAAAATTCCCAGGTGATAAAATATTTGGACTGCTCGTTAATGATTCTCTCCATTTGTTAAAATCAAAAACAGGAAGCACAGATATATATTGATCTTCTAAACTAATATTGTCAACCACTACCCTTACTTTATATCCTCCCGGCAAAAGATATTTGGTGTCAATTGAAAGTGAACTTTCAGATAACCCTGCTTTAAAATTGGCTTTTGCCGTTTTGGTCGCAACAGTTGAGTTTTCTCCGGAGAGAACTCTTACTGTTATACTCTTCTCAACAGCCTTGCTGTTATACCCAGAAATCCTTAGTTGTAAACTCTCTCCCGCCGTAATTGTGTTTTTAACAGGCCTGAATGCTAAGCCTGATTCTCCACTTTGTGGGGCTTCAAATTCCAGGATTTCATATCTCCTCTTTGACTGTTCGCTCTGAAATCTATTATCATCTTTTACAAAAAAGAGACTCTTATCACTCTGTCCAACCGCCTTAACAAAACAGAGGTTAAACCCAATTCCGCTAGAGAGGAGTGGATTGTATGGATAAACCTCGCTCAATGGAAGTAGTAGCTCAAAAGAGATTTTACCATTGCTTTCAGCCGTTTTAAATTTTGTCTCTGAGCCAAGTCTTGCCATCCCAAGATTCACATTGTAATACCACACCATCTTATGGCTCCAACCCTCATTTGGAGAAAAAGCCAACACATAGAATTCATCCGTAGGAAGAGCATCCGGCTGAGGTTTTCCAATCATCAAATGGAATCCATCTCCATTCTGATAAGCTCTGTCCCTGTGAGTTATTTTATCTGCCGACACCTCTATGTAGAAGTATAACAATCTCTCTGAATAAGCTATATAATAGCCTGCAGAAAAATCGGGATTTGTATTACTGCTTTTCTTAACGATGGAAAACTCTCTCAAAGCGAAAGATGGAAGATGAGCGTCTGCTAATCCATCAATTTCAGGGTCTGATAAGAGATAAGGAACCTTAATTTGCGCACTTGCAGATATAAATACAATCAGCAAAAGCGATGCAAAAAAAAATCTTTTTAAAGTCATAGTTGTCAATCTATACCCGAAAGACGAGTCAAACTGCTCTATGTTGCATTTGAAATAACCTTTTTTATCTTTTTGTCAATATATTTTGAGTTGAGTAGCCTAAGTACTCCCATATAGTCAAGTTTGAACTCTAACAAATCTCCAACTTTGTATTGCTTGCTGTTATCATCCAGATCTAATACAAACATATCTGAACTCCCCCCAACAAAAGTTATTTTTTCGTCAACAGGTGTAAGATGTTTATCGTCAACGTCCAGCAATCCAATATCTATTAGGGCTCTGCAGCTTGTTTTACCAGCTAAGCTTTCGTCAAAAGTTGTTACATCTCCAACAAGATTTGTTCCCATCTCCCCATCCGGCATTTGAGGTTTTTCAATCAGCTCAATAATCTCTGCATAAAGGATAAAAACATCAGTAGCCATATCTTTAAGTGCAGTGTTATTGTAAACATCGGTTCCTAGATAGAGGGACTCCCCTACTCTAAAATGGTTAATTCCTTTTGGCAACAAGTTCTGAAATATTAGAGGAATTGTTACAGAGGAGCCACCTGAAACGAAATCAATCTTTTTATTAAACTTAGCTTCAATTAGTTGTTGATATAGACTGAGCTGAATAAGCTTATCCTGATTTGGTAAAACTCCGTACAGACAAGAGAGATTTGCACCAATCCCTACAACTTTTATACTATTTAATTTAAACACATTAGAATAAAACTCAATAAGGTCATCTCTCATTATACCCTCTCTTAACTCACCCAGCTCAATCATTATAATGATTTTATGAATCTTATTCTGCCTCTGAGCCTCTTCAGAAAGAAGTTTTATTGTCTCAATTTCAGTGTTCATACTGATATCGGCGTATTGGACAACTCCCTTAATAGCTCTTTTTGCCGGAGGCTTGATATAAATAGTCTCTACGTGTGGATTTATCTGTTTAATCATTTTAAGATTTGAAATTCTTGAGTCACAAACCTGCGAAATATCAAATTTCAACAACTCCTGGATAAACTCCCTGTGTCCACAAAGCATCTTGGTTACTACAGACCACTTAATATTATTCTCTTTAAACAGATTATCAAGATAATCAAAGTTAGTTCTAAGCTTCTCGGCATTAAGTGTAATATAAGCCATTGGATTATTTCTTTATATACCTCATTTCAAGATACTTATTTGTAAAACCTAGATTTTCATATAGAAATTTGGCAGGGTTATTCGGCTCAACGTGAAGAGCAACATTTCCCTCGGCCATTTCCAAAGCTCGCTGCATCATTCTTTTGCCAATTCCTCTTCCCCGCAACTCATTATGCGTGGCAATGTAAACAAGTATATTTTCCGGTATATAACCATCCATTCCTGTTTTATTAACTACCACTACAGATGAGATTCTACCCTCATCATATGATTGTAATACATAGCCTCCAAATGAGTCAGCCTCTTTTAATGCATAGTTAATAGCCTTTTCAATATCCTCTTTTTTATCGCCAAAATTCTCTAGATGTTTGTATAGAAATTCAACAATATCCTTTTTCTCCTCAACAGTTGGCCTGTTGTTTTCATTAAATAATTTAATCTCGCTCATAATTTAACCTCCTGTTTTTAATTATTTATTTAACAAATATAAGAATAATCGCCGGGACATAATAATTACTAAAGGGAGTATGCTTAAACTGAGAGAGATCCATCTGCAAACACAATATTTACAGCTTCAGCTCGCATATTGACGCTTTCACCAAATTTAATGAAAATAATATAACAACTCGGGATAGTTTTGCACCCTCAAAGTAATTGAATCCGGCCCGGGATTCTGTTTTGGAAGCAATCAATGGAGATTTGTTGAATAAAATGAGTTAAGGGTTAGATTAACCGGGTCGGATTCAATTATTTTTTCTCCCAAAATCAACATATTAAGTAGATGAAAAATTATGACTGTATTATAATTTATGAGTCAATCTATAAAGGCAATACAAAAAAGATAGCAGAAGCAATGGCTCACACAATTGGGTGCAAGATTGCTACTGCTAACGAAGCACTAAATATTGATCTTTCACAATATAAAACAATTGGATTAGGTTCAGGAGTCTACTTTGGGAGTCATCATCCTGCCATTTTTGCAATTGTAGAACGAATGGAGAACTCTCAACAGGATATTTTCATCTTCTCTACTAGAGGCAACCCTATGCACGGAAAGTATCACAAACCAATAAAAGAGGCTCTTCTTAATAAAAGCAAGAGAATAATAGGTGAATTTACCGTAAAAGGGTATGATGGCACCGGACCTTTTTTAATATTTGGTGGGGGTAATTGCGGAAGGCCTAATGAGAAAGATATTGAAAAGGCAGTTAAGTTTATTCGCACAACACTTCCTGAATATTGCGTAACTGACTACTATAAATTAATAAAAAATCATTTACCGGTTAAAGATGGCACGGTTAACACATATCGCTACAATCACAACAATAATAGCATCATTATTAAAGGAGATATAGTCTCAATTAATCAAAATATATGTATAGGCTGCGGAAAATGCACAACAGTCTGCCCTATGAATGTTATTGATATACAGAGCGACAAAGCAATTCCGTTAAGAGAGCTTGATTGTACATTATGCAGTTTGTGTGCGATAAATTGCAAAGAGAGGGCTATTTACATTCATTATTCGTGGAAGGATGCAATAAATGTTGCAAAAAGGCACTCTGGCAGAAATTCACTTTAACAATAAAATTTTATGAAAAAGATCATATTAGCCGTAATTGCAATTATGCTTTCCGGACTATGTTTTTCCAACACAAAAGTGACACTGGAAATAATTGGAAGCAAAGCTAACGGAACAAATCTTTATATTTCTGTTTTTAACAGCGAAACATCCTATAAAGAGAGGTCATTTTGCTACTCCACTAAAGTTTCAGCAGAGGATAATATTACATATGTGGAAATTGATCTTCCAGCTGGCGAATACTTATTTTCTATTTTTCAGGATATTAACAAAAATATGAAATGTGACTCAAATCTTATAGGAATTCCTAAAGAACCTGTGGGCATCACAAACTATGATGGCAAAGGGGCTCCGGGGAATTTTAATAAGCATAAAGTCAATATTGGCACTGAATCAAAAAAGATTAGTATTAAATTGCATAAGCTTTAGAAGATCTTCACGGCATAGAGGCCTCCATCTGAACTTCCAAAATAGGCGATATCATTTTCTACAATAGGAGTTGACAGAATTGCTCCAAGGGTGTGTATTATACGCTCAGATTCAACGTATTCTCTTCCATAAAGCTCAAATTGAGGAATAAACTTACCTTCTGCATCATATACTTTTGACGAATTCTCTCTGTTCCCCTTTGTTCTGTATAAAAACTTTATCTCACCAGTATTAATATCAACCCCTCTGAGGATTCCGTCAAAACAGCCAAAGTAAACAATATCATTAGCGACAACAGCAGATCCATAGACCCTCATAGGAAGCGGAACTCTCCACTTAGATTTTCCGGATACTTTATCTAAACAAACAAATTCGTGAGTATCTGAGGTTCCGTAGAAAATCATCTTTTGATGAATTGTTGGCGAAGAGATAACCCAGCTTCCCTCTTTTAGATTCCACAATCCTCGGCCGCTCTTTTTGTCTATTGCATAAATATTGTAATCTCTGCTCCCAAAATAAATCGCACCCTTATCAATAGTTAAACCTTTCTGAATCTCACCATTTGGAAAATATCTGTCTCCTATGGTTTTAAAAGACCACAACAAATTACCATCATTAAGATTCAGAGCAAAGAGATTACCGCTGAAGTCTCCAACATATAATGTATCTCCTTCTACTTCGGGGGTAGCGTGAATTATGTTATTGGCCTTAAACTGCCATTTAAGTGCGCCGGAAACCTCATCCACAGCATAGATATGGTTGTCGGCACTGCCCCATAAAACCAAGCCATTTGAGACTTTTGGAGAGGATATGTAGTAGTCCCACATATCTTTTGCCTTTTCACCTTTTGATGAGAACTTCCATATAAATGAGCCAGTATTAAGATCAACAGCATATAGATTACCATCTGTACTGCTAAAATAAATATTTGATCCATTTACTGCCGGAGAGGAGTGTACTGCACCATTTGTTTTACACTTCCAAAGTAGGTTTCCATCGGCCTTATTAAATGCATATAATGAGCTATCGCCGCTACCAACAATGACCTTATCTCCCACAATCGCCGGTGAAGAATAGACTCTTCCGCCTGTCTGAGACCTCCAAATAGTCTTGCCATCCTGCCCAAAAGATATCCCAAAATTTGAAATCAATAGTAAAAGGAGAGCTCCTTTTATAATAATCTGCTTTTTCATTATTTAATTTAATTTGTGTCAACTCTATTTTCTTTAATTAGCGGAAGAATTGCCGTGTAATATCCATTTTCAAGGATAAATTCAGGGCTCTTTTCACAAATGATCTGGTATCTTCGCTGAATATTTTTTTGCCCTAAACCTGTAGATTTTAAATTTGAGATTTTTGGCTGAAAATTGTTCCTGATTATGAGTGAATCTCCATCATTATACATTTCGATTAGCAGGGGCCTCTCTTCATTCACAATATTGTGTTTTATTGCATTCTCAAGAATAACTTGCAGAGATAAGGGAGGTAGCATTTTTTCAAGTACATCAGTGGATATCTCCTCTTCAAATGAGAGAGAATGCCCGTATCTGATTTGCTGAAGAAATAGGTACGATTTTACAAACTTAAGCTCATTTTGAAGGTCTGTTAATGGTTGTTCAATTGACTCAAGAACATATCTGTAAATATTTGAAAATTCAGCAATGAATTCCTGCGCCTTATCCGGGTCTTTTTTTAGAAGTCCTGATAGAACATTCAAACTATTGAACATAAAATGCTGATTAATCTGGCTCTTTAATATCTCGAGTTTAATTCCTGCTATTTCACTGCGAAGTGCTGCTGCCTCCTGTTTAAGTCTTTTGCTCTCCTTATAGAACAGCAAACCCTCAATAGAAGAGACAAAAAGCAGATTCGTAACTGAATAAACAAGAGTACTTCTTAATAAAGGGTGTTTTGATAAGTCAAGATCTGTTCTAAAAAAATACATAAAAATAAAAACAAGAGCAGATATCAAAAATGAAAGAGAGATAATTACTAATAATTCAACTAAAACTCTTTTGAAAGTATTTCTCCCCCAGGGAAAATGCTTATTAAGAATTTCAACAATATAGACTAATGGAATTGCAACTATTAAACTTGATAAAAATCCAACCAAAGAGCGTTGAAGTATATAAGTAAATGTCTCTACAAAGTTATGATGCTGATATGCACCTGTATAATGGCTATACAAAACTATGCCTGTTTGCAAAGTTACTGAGATGCAAAGTAAAAAGCCTATTACGCCCTTTGTTCTATAAAATAGCTGCTTCATTATGCACTCTATTTATCAAGCCATCTTTTAAAATCTCCTGATCTATCAATACTTACTATTGCATCTGTTTCAGAGTCAAATTCTGGATTTAGTGTAATCTTAATCCTACCTCTGGAGTATGCGGTCATATTTGATATTGAATTGTGAGAAATAAGCAATTTTCTATTGATTCTAAAGAATAGAGAGGGGTCAATCAGAGATTCAATTTTATCCATTGTTAAATCAACAGGATAGTAGGCCCCGGAGAATGTTTTAAGGTTAATACCAGTATCGGAAGCGTAAAAATATGCAATATCCTTGATATCAATTTTTGAATATCTCTGCCCTATCTGAATTAGAAACCGCTCCTTGTACTCCTTTTCCCTTGGTGCCAACAACTCGGAAATTGCCTTCACATCAAATGAGTAAGCCACTTTAAGAGATTGAAACTTAGCAATCCCCTCTTCGAGACTTGCTTTATTAATAGGTTTAAGAATATAGGCAATACTGTTTAGTTCAAATGCCTTGATTGCATATTGATCAAAAGCTGTTGTAAAAATTATTGGGGTTCTTGTTTTAACCTTTTCAAAAATTGTAAAGCTTATTCCATCAGACAACTGAATATCCAGAAAAATTAGATCTGCATAATTTTCCTGCAACCACTCAACTGACTCTTTTATTGATCCCAACCTTGCGACTACTTTAAACGAAGGGTCAATCTCGTTAAGCATCTCCTCCAGCCTTTCTGCTGCAAGAAGTTCGTCTTCAATAATTAATATTTTCATAATTTGGATTAATCAAAGGTAAATTTGCAACAAATAAGCAGTTGCTATAACTAAATTCAGGATGCTTATTACATACAAAATCGTAGCGTTTTATCAAATATTTTAATGAGGGTTCTTGAACTCTATCCTTAATAGTCTCTGCGCTTACTCGGTTCCTGATAACTAAATTGTTATCCATATTAGAGATCTCAATTATCAAAGAGGTAGAATTGTTTATAATATTGTTTTGAATAGAGTGTTCTATTACAGCTTGAAGAGACAAAGGTGGTAACAAATAGTCAGTTAACTCACCAGAAATTTTTGTAGTATAGGAGAGCTGTTTTCCGTGTCTCATCTTTTGGAGATTAAGATAGGAATAAACAAAATCCAACTCTCGGCCTAGAGGGACTAGCGGCTTCTCTATTGTCTCGGCAACATATCTATAGACAATTGAAAAATCATCAATA
>Ga0265295_1008017_pt1 | contig 11889 bp, 7 predicted proteins | sample Munlansysbiofilm_FD_192503 | JGI IMG/M metagenome (GOLD analysis project Ga0265295, IMG submission 192503) | Leachate microbial communities from a municipal landfill in Southern Ontario, Canada - Methane capture system biofilm | ecosystem: Engineered > Solid waste > Landfill > Unclassified ... | reverse complement strand
ACCCCCCTTCGCTGCGGACAACCCTGCAGAGCCGCCCTTTTGGTGCCTTTCACCTGGAGGACTCGTGCTTTGCGAACCAACTGATTAATAGTGGGCATTTCAAACTCCATAAATAAACATTTTGAGAAGGGGGTTCATAATTGAACTCCCTCCACCTGTCAACCGGCTCAACCGATGGAGAAAGACTCACTGTTCAACAAGGAACGGATCTTTCTCGAGATCTTCTAAGAACTTATCAGGACTTTCTGGCTGATCGGGCACGACTATCTCAGTTTCAATATATGATCTAAATCCAGTACCGGCGTTAACCAAGCGGCCAACAATGACATTCTCCTTAAGTCCGTACAAATAATCTTTTTTCCCGATCAGAGACGACTCGGTCAAAACCTTGGTAGTCTCCTGGAAAGACGCGGCGGAAATGAAGGATTCCGTCGACAGCGAAGCCTGGGTGATGCCGAGGACCAAGGGTTCCGCAATGGCCGGCTGCAATTCAGTTGCGACGCACTGTGCATTTACTTTGATGAATTTGTTTTTATCTACTTGCTCACCCAGCAAAAAGCCAGAGTCCCCAGGATCGACGACAGAAAGCTTCTTCAACATCTGACGAACAATGATTTCAATATGTTTATCATTAATATAAACACCTTGAAAACGGTACACATCCTGGACACCTTCCACGAGGTAAAAAGCTAGATATTTTTCACCTTTGATTTTTAACAAATCGTGAAGATCAGGCGTCCCTTCCGTCATCAACTCACCACTTTCGACAAAATCACCTTCGCCAACCGTGATATGCTTCCCCTTGGGTATCAGATAAACCCTCGCTTCACCAACTTCGGGCTCAACAATAACCTTGCGCTTCCCTTTGGAGTCCGGTCCAAAGCTTACTATCCCGTCTATTTCAGACAGAATTGCTTGGTCTTTGGGTTTGCGCACTTCGAACAGCTCGGCAACTCGTGGCAAGCCACCAACAATATCTTTTGTTTTGGACGTTTCTCGTGGTTTTCGCGCGATGATATCGCCTGGGCAAACTTCATCGCCATCATTCACCATGATAATGGCTCCAACAGGCAGTGCATATGAAGCAGCTGTGCCCGTATCAGGCTTTGTCTTGCAGACACCATGTTCATCACAAATAGACACGCTCGGTCGAAAATTCGACGATCTAAATTCAGTGATTGTCAAAGTAGACTTACCCGTGGCTTCGTCAGTTTTTTCTTGTACGGTTCGCCCCTCTACAATATCAGTAAACTGAACAATACCAGCGACATCAGTCACAAAGGGCTCATTAAAAGGATCCCATTCGGCCAAGCGGTCTCCTTTTTTTACAGTGGCGCCATCGTCGAAATACAGTTTCGCGCCAGATGGCAAGGGATACTTCTCTCTTTCCACCCCCTGGTCATCAATAATTTTGAGCTGTCCACTCTTCCCCAAGACCATTCGTTCGCCACGCAAATTAGTAACTGTTCGAACCCGAGAAAGAACTATTCGTCCCTTGTTAAGAGCTTCATACCGACTTTGCTCAATTTCCTTTGATGCCGTACCACCAATATGAAAGGTACGCATCGTCAACTGCGTGCCAGGCTCACCAATTGATTGGGCCGCAATAATCCCAACAGCCTCGCCGACATTGACTAGATGTCCGCGAGCGAGATCACGGCCATAACACAAAGCACACACACCATGCTTGGATTTGCAGGTCAGTGCTGATCGAATAGTAATCGATGCAACTCCTCGACGTTCAATTTCTTCAACCAACTCTTCTGAAATTATTGTATTGGCAGTAATGAATATCTCGCCTGTTTCCGGATCAGCGACATCATACATGGCTACTCGTCCCAGGACACGCTCACTCAAACGAACCGTTATTTCACCACTTTTTGTCACATGAGTTAATTCAATACCATCGACCGTGTTACAATCATACTCACTAACAATTACGTCTTGGACAACATCAACCAATCTACGCGTCAAATATCCAGAATTTGCCGTCTTGAGGGCAGTATCCGCTAAACCCTTCCGGGCGCCGTGAGTCGATGTAAAATATTGTAAAATAGTCAACCCTTCCCGGAAGGATGACGTGATCGGAGTTTCGATAATTTCACCGGAAGGCTTGGCCATCAATCCGCGCATGCCAGCGAGCTGGCGCATTTGGTCTTGATTGCCTCGAGCGCCTGAATTCGCCATCATAAATACTGAATTAAAGCTATTGCACCGCTCTTCCTTTGCAGAAGAAACGTGCCAGCGCAATGGATGAGTCGCCTCGTTTTCATCTGTCCGGTGAGGATTAGGAACGGTGTCATACTTAAGCTCTCGCATCATGGCATCGGCGACATCGTTTGTTGCTTTAGTCCATACGTCGACAACTTTGTTGTATTTTTCCGTACGGGTAATAATACCCTCTCGATACTGCTGTTCTATATCTGTTACTTCAGCATGAGATCTATCAAGAATTTGCACTTTAGCAGGAGGAATTGTCAGGTCTTTCACTCCAACAGTAAAACCTGCACGGGTAGAATGCTCAAAACCCAGATCTTTAAGTCTGTCACACAGGATCACTGTAGCCTTAGTCCCCGCAAGTCTATAAGCTTCTCCGACTAACCGTCCAATGACCTTTTTGCTCATTTCCCGATTATACACCTCAAAAGGCACTTCGCGCGGCACAATTTCGCGAACAATAATACGTCCTGGAGTAGTAGTCACTAATTCATCGTCAATTCGAACCCTAATACGAGCATGCAACTCAACATGCCCTGCATCAAAAGCGCAAACAACCTCGTCCGGATCTGAAAAAATCATCCCTTCACCTTTTTCAAAAGGACGATCGACGGTCAAAAAATACAATCCGAGAACAATATCCTGAGAAGGCACAATGATTGGAGATCCATTGGCTGGTGACAAAATATTATTCGTAGACATCATAAGAACCCGGCACTCAATCTGGGCTTCTACGGACAATGGAACGTGTACAGCCATTTGGTCACCGTCAAAATCCGCATTGAACGCGGTGCAAACCAAAGGATGCAATCGGATGGCTTTCCCCTCGACGAGAATGGGCTCGAACGCTTGAATCCCCAAACGATGCAATGTCGGCGCGCGGTTCAGCAAAATCGGGTATTCCCGAACAACTTCCTCAAGAATATCCCAAACCGCGACCTCCTCTCTCTCGACCATTTTTTTGGCGCTCTTGATCGTGCTCGCGTATCCTCGTTCTTCAAGTTTGGAGTAGATGAACGGCTTAAAGAGCTCGAGAGCCATTTTTTTGGGGAGTCCACACTGATGCAGCTTGAGATAAGGGCCAACAACAATGACGGAGCGGCCAGAATAATCAACACGTTTCCCAAGGAGATTCTGTCGAAATCGACCTTGCTTGCCTTTGATCATATCGGACAAGGACTTAAGCGGCCGACCATTTGTTCCTGTTATGGCTCTTCCGCGACGGCCATTGTCGAATAAAGCATCAACGGATTCTTGGAGCATCCGCTTTTCGTTTCGAATGATGATATCAGGTGCGCCAAGCTCCAACAGTCTCTTTAAACGATTATTTCTATTAATAACACGGCGATACAAATCATTTAAATCCGAAGTAGCGAAACGCCCTCCGTCCAAGGGAACAAGCGGTCGTAATTCCGGCGGAATAATTGGAATAACATCCATGATCATCCATTCCGGTTTATTTCCCGATTCTAGAAAAGCCTCGACAATCTTAAGACGCTTGGCCAATTTCTTTTTTTTCGTCTGAGATCTAGTTGATTGGGATTCTTCCCGCAACTCCACTCGTAACGAAGGCAAATCCAACTCTTGCAGAAGAATTTTTATTGATTCAGCCCCCATCCCGACAGTAATTGCATCTTCACTGTAGTGATCAAGAATCTGAAAATATTGCTCTTCGGAGATAACTTGTTTTTTTTGTAAAGTTGTGTCGCCAGGATCAAGAATAATAAAAGAGTCAAAATACAGCACTTTTTCTAAATCTGCCATTGTCATATCTAAAAGAGTGCCAATTTTCGATGGAAGTGATTTCAAAAACCATATATGTGCAACCGGTGCAGCTAACTCAATATGCCCCATTCGTTCGCGGCGAACTTTAGAGGCTATTACTTCAACACCACATTTTTCGCATACAATGCCGCGGTGTTTCATCCGCTTGTATTTACCACAATTGCACTCATAATCTTTAACCGGGCCAAAAATCTTGGCACAAAAAAGACCATCGCGTTCCGGCTTGAATGTTCTATAGTTAATGGTCTCTGGCTTTTTAACTTCGCCATAAGACCATTCACGAATTTTCTCAGGCGAAGCGATACTAATGCCGATCGCCTTTAAATTTTGGCTATTGAACGAACTGGACGCACTGCCTCGTTGCGTAAAAAGGTCATCAAGACTCATCGTGTTTTCCTCTCAGAATAATCATCGAATGACATTAAAGCTCGGATCACTTTTTCCGCAAACGTCTTCTCTCTTCCTCGACCAATGTCACTTCAAGGCCCAACGCCATCATTTCCTTGACTAAAACATTGAAGGATTCTGGCATCCCACTTTCAAGAAAATTCGAACCCTTCACGATTTTCTCGTACATTTTAACGCGCCCGTTTACATCATCAGACTTTACGGTCAAAAATTCTTGCAACAAATAGGCTGCACCATACGCTTCAAGCGCCCATACTTCCATTTCCCCAAGCCTTTGGCCTCCGAACTGCGCTTTACCACCCAAAGGCTGTTGCGTCACTAATGAATAAGGACCGGTGGATCGAGCATGAATCTTCTCGTCCACAAGATGATGCAACTTAAGATAATACATATAACCAACGGTGACGCGGTTATGGAAAGGCTCTCCAGTTCGGCCATCGTAAAGCTGCGCCTTGCCATCTTCGGGAAGGCCAGCTTTCTTGAGAAGCGACCATATCTCATGTTCTTCAGCGCCATCAAAAACAGGCGTCTTCATGACAATACCGTTACTCAAGGACTTCGCGATTTCAATGACTTCATCGTCAGTCATGGAATCAATCAAGGCCGTAATGTCATCCGATTCAAAAACGGCTTTCATCTCCTGGCGGACCAAAGCCACGCCCTGCTCGACCATGGCACAAATTTTTTGGCCCAAGCCCTTAGCCGCCCAGCCCAAGTGCGTCTCCATGATCTGCCCGATATTCATACGAGATGGCACACCAAGCGGATTAAGGACTACGTCCATAGAAGTTCCATCAGCAAAAAACGGCATGTCTTCTTCTGGCAAAATATTTGACACAACACCCTTGTTGCCGTGTCTTCCTGCCATCTTGTCCCCAACATTCAATTTTCTCTTAACTGCCACATAAACTTTGGCCATTTTGATAACGCCTGGAGGCAAGTCATCGCCTTCAGTTACCTTGCCTCGCTTGTTTTCATAGACCTCTTTAATGAAGGTAAGCTGAAGGTCATATGTTTCAACCAAGAACTTCACGGCTTCATTGACTTCCTTTGCGACAAAAATTCCCACCAATTTCTTAAGAGGAATATCAGTATAAACCTCTTCGCGCAGAGGCTGATTTGCTTCTAGCAAGACTTCGCCCTTACGTTTACCCATGATGGTCTTCGCGACGCTTTTACCTTTGCATTCTTCCCATATCTTTCGTCGGGTTGCCTCGGTCAAAGCAGCGACATGTTGCTTTTCTCGCAAGTCAATTCTATCAAGCTCGTAATTCTCAATTTGTCGAGTACGCTCATCTTTGTCGCCAGATCGACGATTAAAGACCTTAACATCGATAACCGTGCCTTCAATTCCTGGTGGAACTTTCAAGGACGTGTTTTTCACATCCCTGGCTTTATCGCCAAATATCGCACGAAGCAGGCGTTCTTCTGGGGTAAGTTGAGTTTCGCCCTTGGGCGTGATTTTACCAACCAAAATATCATCGGGCTTTACCCGAGCCCCAATCCGAATGATTCCACTGTCGTCTAGATTCCTGAGCATATCTTCGCCGACATTCGGTATGTCCCGGGTCACTTCCTCGGGACCAAGCTTTGTGTCGCGAGCAAAGACATCGAACTCTTCAATGTGGATTGATGTATAAACGTCTTCCTTGACCATGCGTTCAGAAATCAAAATCGAATCCTCGTAGTTATATCCACACCACGGCATGAATGCCACGAGAAGATTCTTACCCAAAGCCAATTCACCATCACGGATAGCAGGGCCATCGGCAAGCACATCGCCCTTTTTAATTAAATCTCCGACCTGAACTCGTGGTTTCTGTCCAAAACAACTATTCTGATTAGACTTATGATATTTCTGCAATTCATAAAATCGCACCCCACCAGACTGTTGATACAGATCGCCAGCGTAAGAAACGATTACCCGATCGGCATCAACATACATAATTTCGCCATCACCTTCCGCAAGGAGACAGCTCCCGGAATCGCGAGCAACAATTCTTTCAATGCCCGTCCCAACCAAAGGCTCCTCTGTGGTCAAAAGAGGGACAGATTGGCGTTGCATATTTGATCCCATAAGTGCCCGATTCGCATCATCATGTTCCAAAAAAGGAATCAAAGCGGACGAAATCGATACAATTTGTCCCGGTGAAATATCCATCAACGTGACTTCCTCACGGGGCACAATAGCAAATTCACCCTCGACCCGAGCTTCGACCTGTTGGTTTATGAACTGACGATTGATGGGATCGAAAATTGCGTTAGCTTGAGCAATAATATGCCCTGACTCCGTCGATGCCTCCATATAACGAATTTCATCAGTTACATACCCATCTTTAACTACACGATATGGAGTTTCTATAAACCCAAAATCATTTACCAAGCCATGTGTCGTCAATGAGACGATCAAACCGATATTGGGGCCTTCTGGTGTTTCAATCGGACAAATACGTCCATAATGGCTCAGATGAACATCCCGAACTTCAAATCCTGCCCGTTCACGGGTCAAGCCACCTGGACCCAATGCAGATAAGCGACGCTTGTGTGTAACTTCCGACAATGGATTGGTTTGGTCCATGAATTGCGAAAGCTGTGAGGTGCCAAAAAACTCCTTGAGCACAGCTGTCACGGGTTTGGGGTTTACTAAATCATGAGGCATAAGCGTTGCAACTTCTTGCAAACTCATGCGTTCTTTGATCGCCCGCTCCATTCGTACCAAGCCGATCCGATACTGATTTTCAACTAACTCTCCGACAGGACGAACACGACGATTTCCCAAATGGTCAATATCGTCTGCTGGACCATGTGAGTCTTTGAGCTGAACTAATTTTTTAATCGACCGAAAAATATCATCATTAGAAAGAGTTCGATGGTCGATGGAAAGATCCAGCCCGAGACGAGCGTTAAGTTTGTAGCGCCCGACCGGAGAAAGATCGTAGTAATCAGGATTCCTAAATAGGTTATCAAAAAAACTCGCTGATATTTCAGGTGTGGGAGGAGAACTAGGTCGAAGACGCTTGTAGATATCAATCTGTGCAGTCTCTAAATCTTCACATTTATCAATCGCCAAAGTATCGCGTAAACAAGATGAAACTTCAGCACCCGTGGAAAAGATACTTTCTAGTTCAAAAATTCCAGCTGCGACACATTTTTCCAACACAGACGATACAAAAGGGTCTCCTGGGCGGACAATTACTTCACCCGTCTGAATATCAACAATCTCTTTTGCGGAATATTCTGTTTCGAGACTTTCTGGTCGGACTTCGTAATATTGGACACCAGCCTTAATCATCCGCTTCCATATGCCTTTTGTAAGAGGCTTGCCTGCAGCGACAACAATCTTACCTTCAGCATCAACAATGTCTGAAAGTGTGGCTTCCTTTCGAAAATTATATTCCTCTACACGACGAAATACTTGCCCATTTTCAATTCGAAAATTTTCCCGATCATAATAATAAGCCAATATATCTTCACTAGTCATACCCATCGCTTTGAGCAGAATAGTTGCCGGCATTTTACGCCGCCTATCAATACGGACATACAATATGTCTTTATGATCGAAATCAAAATCAAGCCATGATCCACGCATGGGGATGATGCGGCAGCTATACAAAATCTTTCGACTTGAATGAGTCTTCCCTGAGTCGTGCTCAAAAATAATCCCTGGAGAGCGCTGCAACTGATTAACAATGACACGTTCAGTACCATTTATTAAAAAAGTTCCCTTTTGAGTAATCAGCGGCAATGTACCAAAATAAATATCCTGCTCTTTGATATCATGAATTGTTCTGCTTCCCGTCGCTTCATCAACATCATAGACAGCTAGACGAACCTTAATCCGCAAAGGCGCTTCATACGTTAGTCCTTTTGCAATACATTCGTCGACATCATACTTTGGATTGCCGATGTCATAACTGACATATTCAAGCGTAGCGGTCTTATTAAAATCATGAATCGGAAAAACAGAACGAAACACACCTTCAAGACCAACATCGGCTCGCATACTCGGAGGCACATCAGTTTGCAAAAATTTGTCATATGAATCGAGCTGGAGGCTTAAAAGATGGGGGATCTCAACGGAATCTTTGATTCGTCCGAATTTCTTGATCAATTTGTTCATCGTTTCCCCTCAGGAAATGGGAGGTTGCTGGGCGACCAAAGCGTGGGCAGGTCAAGCGCGGCAAAACTATGGGAATGTCAGTTCGACGCTGGGCCGATGCTTGATTTGGTTGTTACTTAAAAAAGGCACAAAGAGTGTAGAAGGGAATTCTCCTCCTACACTCTTTACGCAAGCGACCTAATAAAAAGAAAAACTACTTAACTTCAACCTTGGCGCCAGCTTCTTCGAGTTGCTTTTTGGCATCAGCAGCGGCATCCTTCGAAACGGCTTCCTGAATTACAGAAGGAGTTTCATCGACTTTAGCTTTGGCTTCCTTAAGGCCCAAATTGGTCAAAGCACGGACGACTTTAATAACACCAATCTTATTCGCGCCAGCTTCCTTCAAAATAACATCAAATTCTGTTTTTTCTTCCTCAACGCTTTCTGCGGCGGCGGCAGGAGCGGCCGCAAAGGCGGCAACAGGAGCGGCAGCTGAAACTCCAAATTTTTCCTCAAGCTCCTTGATAAAGACAGACAGCTCCAACACAGTCATGTTGGAAATAAATTCGACGACTTGTTCCTTGGTAATATCAGCCATTTTATCCTCCTAAAATTCAAGCTAATTGGCTCATTCTTCTTTTTTGTCTTTCAGAGCGGTCAAAACATTGACCATTCCGCGAACAACATTTGCAAAGAGCGAAACAAAATTCTGCGGCACTGCGTTCATTGTTCCCAGCAGACTGCCAAGCAACTGCTCTCGACCTGGCAGCTCAGATAAAGCCTTAATGGAAGCACCTTCCAAAAACTTCCCTTCAAGGCTAGCATAACGCACCGAAAATTTGTCATTTTTCTTTGCAAACTCAACCAGGGCCTTGGCGGCAACGACAGGATCATCGTAGCCAAATGCCACAGCGCAATTGTACTTTAAATGATCATTAAGTACAGTGTGTGGACCATCCGTGAAAGCTTTTCGTGCCAGAGAATTTTTAATGACTTGATAGTCGCACCCCGCTTCGTGCAATTTTACACGTAAGGGAGTCAGCTCTGCCACTTTAAGTCCGTGATAGTCTGTGACAATGGCGATGCTTGCCTTATCTGCCTTTTCCTTTAGGCCATCGATGATTTTTGCTTTTTCTGCCCTATTCACCAGAAACCTCTCTATAGCTAGGCAGAATGAGCCAAAGCCGTCTCTGCAGGATATTAAGGAAGTCCACCTGCATTCTCTGACTCATCTACTTGTTACCAAAAACTTACTCGCTTGCCTTGCGGAGGCTGCCTTCGTCCACTTTAACACCAGGTCCCATTGTGGAAGACAAAGAAATTGCCTTCATATACGTTCCCTTTGCAGTGGACGGCTTTAACTTGATCAATGCATCGATGACAGTTTTAAGATTCCCAAGCAGTTTATCCGTACCAAAAGAAACCTTCCCAAGGGGCGCATGAATTACACCTGCTTTATCGACGCGAAATTCAACTTTACCAGCCAGCAACTCTTTGATTGCATTCTCTAGTTCAACAGTAACCGTACCAGTTTTTGCATTCGGCATCAGACCTCTTGGTCCCAAAATCTTACCAATTTTGCCAACATGACCCATCATGTCTGGTGTGGCGACAGCTTTGTCAAAATCAAGCCAGCCGCCCTTGATTTTCTCTACAAGATTGTCCCCGCCAGCATCAATTGCGCCTGCTGTCTTGGCCTTTTCTTCGTTTTCTCCCTTGCAAAAAGCGACGACTCGTACGGTTTTTCCCAATCCGTGCGGCAACGAAACTGCTCCACGGACCATTTGGTCAGAGTATTTTGGATTCACTCCGAGGTTAACAGCAACGTCTACAGTTTCGTCGAATTTAGCGTAGGAATTTTTGAGAACCAAATCCACAGCTTCTGCCACGTCATATGCTTTAAGGCCGTCAATTGCCTCATGTGCTTTCCGAAATTTTTTACCATGCTTTGGCATTGCTTGTTCTCTCCCTTATTCCACTTCAATTCCCATACTGCGTGCGGTACCCAGGATAGTCTTACAGGCGGCTGCAAGATCATATGCCGATAAGTCTGGCATTTTAACTTTCGCGATCTCTTCAACCTGCGCCATAGATACTTTTCCAACTTTCTTTTTATTAGGCTCCCCGGAACCTTTCTGCAATTTTGCTGCCTTGACAAGCATAACCGCAGCCGGAGGTGTTTTGGTAATAAAAGTGAAAGAGCGGTCTTGGAACACGGTTATCTCAACAGGAATTATCATTCCCTTTTCGTTTTGCGTCTTAGCATTATAAGCCTTGCAAAACTCCATGATATTCACACCATGTTGGCCCAATGCTGGTCCCACAGGTGGAGAAGGATTCGCGGCACCCGCAGGAAGTTGCAGCTTAATTATCGCGGTTACTTTCTTGGCCATGATACTACCTCACCTCTAAATATTATCAGCCCTTGGTTACCTGGACAAAATCCAGCTCCACCGGCGTTTGTCTCCCAAAAATCGAAACTGAAACCCTTAATTTCCCTTTATCATAATTAACGTCTTCAACTGTCGCGTTAAAATTGGAAAAAGGGCCATCAATGACGCGGACGTCATCACCACGTTCAAAGTGAAATTTTGGCCGAGGCTGTTCTTTCCTATTTTCAATCGCGGACAAAATTCTTTCCGCTTCTTTATCGGTCAATGGCACGGGGCGACTTTTGCCGCCAATAAACCCAGTAACTTTCGGAATTGACTGAATCATGTGCCACGAATCATCGGTGAAAATCATTTTCACCATCGCGTATCCTGGATAGAATTTACGCGTCGACGTCCTTTTTTGCCCTTTAATTAATTCCACTACTTTTTCTGTTGGCACCACAACATCTTCAACCAAACCCTTGGCTTGTCCGGTTCGAATCATTTCCTTGATTGTCTGCTCGACCCGTTGCTCAAACCCAGAATACGTGTGGATAATAAACCATCTCGCCTTGGGATCATCAGTCATTGCAAGCCAACCTTACGAAAGAATAGCAGCGATGAGCTTGGATAAACCAAAGTCAACCATGCCAAGAAAAAAAGCTAAAACAACAACTAAGAGCAAAACAGCAGAGCTCGTGCTTATTGTTTCTTGCCGGTCTGGCCACACTACTTTCTTGAGTTCAATCTTTGACTGCTCAAAAAAAATCCGCAAATTTTCAATTTTGCGAAGGAACCCTTGGCTTTCCATTTCCTCGGCTTGTCTCTTCATACTCTCATCGCTGGTAAAAAATGGCAGGCCAGGAGGGATTCGAACCCCCAGCCCTCGGATTTGGAGTCCGATGCTCTACCGTTAGAGCTACTGGCCTGCATAGGGAAATTTGAGTGGATGCCATTTCAGCGCATCTACCAATAAATTACTTGGACTCGCGATGCTTGGTGTGCTTT
>Ga0265295_1008016_pt1 | contig 11890 bp, 9 predicted proteins | sample Munlansysbiofilm_FD_192503 | JGI IMG/M metagenome (GOLD analysis project Ga0265295, IMG submission 192503) | Leachate microbial communities from a municipal landfill in Southern Ontario, Canada - Methane capture system biofilm | ecosystem: Engineered > Solid waste > Landfill > Unclassified ... | reverse complement strand
CAGGTCCGTTCCGGGGCCTTCGGGAAAATAGAGGTCGAGGAGAATGAGGTGCGGTTCCAGGGCCTCGGCCATGTCCCGAGCGTCGTTCAGGCGATGGGCGATGCCGACGACTTCGCACCCCTGGACCCGTTCGGTGAAGCGGCGATGCAGATCCGCGATGCGCACGTCGTCCTCGACAATAAGTACTCTGGTAATCATGTCTGCTCCTTGGGGATGACCACGGTGAAAAGAGCGCCGTTCAGTCCGCTGCGGTTGACCATGATCTGTCCTCCCAGTTCTTCCAGTCGCTGGCGTACGAGATAGAGGCCCACGCCGCGCCGTCCGTGGCCCTTGGAGGAAACGCCCTTTTCAAAGATGTGGTCCAGTTCGTCCACGGCCACTCCGGGTCCGGAATCCTCAATCTCGAAGACGATGTCTTTGCCGAGGTCTGTGAACGACATCTCCACCTTGCGCAAACCCGCAGGTCGCTGCAGGGCGGCCTCAAAGGCGTTGTCCAGAAGGTTGCCGATGATGGTCACAATCTTTTCGTGGCTGATCCGCTTGGGCACGTCGGCCATGGTGCTGTCCCGGTCGATGGAGAAGTCGACCCGCAGCTCCTTGGCCCGGTTATATTTGCCCAGGATAATGGCCGCAATGACTGGGTGGGGCACGGAATCGCCCAGGAAACGAATGAATTCCTCATAGCCCGAGGATTCGGTGGCCACCAGTTCAAGGGCCTCGCGATAGGCTTCGATCTGAATGAGGCCCGCGATGGTGTGCAGCTTGTTCGAGTATTCATGGGTCTGCACGCGCAGGAGTTCCGAGTATTCCTGCACTCGTGAAAGTTCCGCGGCCAGGAGGTCAAGCTCGTCCTTGCGCCTGAAGCTGGCGACGACACCCTGAATCTTCTGGTTCTGGAAGACGGGCACGATGTTGAAGATGAGCTCCTGGCCATTGACCGTCCGCTCCTGGTCAAATTCGGACAGCCCTGTGTGCAGCGCCTGTTCGAGTCCCGCCTCCGGGATGATAGTGGAGGCGGGTCTGCCCGCAAAGTGTTCCTTAAAGCTTAGTCCCGCATAACGTCTGGCGGCCTGGTTGGCGACGCGGATGTTGCCACGATGGTCAATGGCCAGGACTCCTTCGCGGATTGTCTGCAGTACGGCGACGCGCTCCAGATACAGATTGGTGATTTCGGAAGGCTCAAGGCCCAGAGTCAGTTTCTTGAGTCGGCCGGCGATGACCACGGCGCTTAAAATTCCGACCACGCTCATGCCGATGATATACATGAGCGGCTTGTCCAAGTGAGCTGAAATGGATTGATGAATACTTTCGGAGAGATAGCCGACAGATACAAAGCCGATGATGTCGTGGTCCTCGCCAAAGATCGGAGTCATCCCGCGCAGGGATTTGCCAAGGGTGCCGACGGCCTCGGAAACGTATGATTTTCCTTCGTGCAAGGCCGGCCCGGTGTCTCCGCCGACAAAAGTCTGTCCTATGCGTTCAGGCACCGGGTGCGAATAACGCTTTTGGGCGCTATCTCCGATGACCACGAACGATGCGCCGGTCTGGGCGCGGATGTTTTCGGCCAGGCTCTGGATTTCTCCGTGCGGGTCACCCTCGATCAGCGTCTGCCTGATGCGTGGGATCTGGGCGATGGTTCTGGCTGTCTGCAGGGCGGTCTGGCCGATTTGCTCGTGCAGCATCTCTTCGGTCAGTTCGGAAATGACGTGCCAGCTGACGGCAATCTGAATGACGACCAGGGCCAGCACCATGTGGATCAGGTGACCCTGGATGGTGGCGGGTCGCAGTCGGCTGATTATGTGGAGCCAGGATCGCATGTTGTTTCCTCCGCGTGCGCCACGGTCATCGCGGATTGTGGTTGTCATGGCAAGGCTTGCCTTCCGGGCCGATCCTGCTGCGGACGCGGAAGGTTCCAGTTGTCGTCCCCTGGCCTGTTCGTCTGGACCGAGAAAATGAATGCGTGCCTCTTGTCAGGATATCGGGTGACACTAAGTGATCAATAACAGTTTTCATTGACTATAATTGATTTCAGCGTATTTGATAATGTAAACATCAATCTCTTTATGGGAGGCAGCTATGGTAAACATGGATTATCCAGGACCTTGTTTTTCGTGTTCTGCTATTGAAAATTGTGCGACTGAAGAAGCGAAAAAATTAGCTGTGAAAGGCTATTGCAAGGGCGTTGAGCGTGAACTTAATGCGTGGAAAGCGACTCTTTATGACGTAATGGTCGGTTTCCTGGACCTCGGGGACAAGGATAGGGGTGCGTTGGTTGATGCTGTCGCCGAAATAAAGGCTCTGGTACGCGAGATTGAAACAAAAACAGCCCAGCTTGAAGCGGAGTGTCCGCTGGAGATGGGGCCCGTCGAGAAAGATCTCGGTGACAAGATGGGCAAGCTCCGCGTGCACTACACCAAGGCCATGGAAGTGATCGGGGCTGGTTCTTTCGGAGGCTGAAGAGAGAAACTGTTCGCCATGAAATATGAAAAAGAACGCCCAGCGGGAAGCCGCTGGGCGTTCGTCGTTTGCTTCCCGTTTTTTGGGAAGCGAAGGATTTTCGGAGAAGCCAGCTCCGAAAATCCCGTGCAAACGATGACGCGATAGTCATTGGCTGCGTAGCATGCGCTGAAGAATGAAGTAAATTGAAAAGACTGCGTAAGACAGAAAAAGCAGGTTTTGTAGGACGCGGATCGGCGCAGTCTGCTTCGCGGACACATATCGCCGGAGAGTCGGTTTTTCGCAATTTCGGGTTTGGCCCGTCTTTTGATCTATTGCCTCCAGCAGGAGGTGTAGAATGCAGTTTTTTCCCGCATCGATGTCCTACGGGGCGCAGTCCTTTCGCGCAAACGGCGCGTTTGAAATGTCGGATTCACGGTCCGGCCAGGATTTTCATGGCCTGTTTTCGGCGCATCTGGAGCAACCGGATGCGACCTCCGCATCCCCTCAAACCGACCAGCCTCAGCCGGCTTCCACTAACGAACAGATTTACGCGGATGATCATGACCCTGCCGGCGACAGTTCGGGCGGCGGGTTTTGCGAATCCGCTTCGTTTGCGGATCAGAATATTTCCGAGGATTCGGACACTGCCGGGCACGAGGAAGACCGTGCGGAAGAAAGGGGACGCGAACCGGCAAAAGCTGCCGCGCGGCAGCCCGAAGCTTCAGGCACGGAACAGACAATTTCTTCAACCGGCGGCCCCTCCGAAGACGATCATACTGTTTTGCATGCGCAGCCCGGTGCGCAGGACGCGGATATTCCGGGTGATTCCGTCGCTGTCGCGGCGCAGGAGCTGCTCGACAGCCTGGCCGCCGAAGCGAAGACGCGGGGCGCAGATTTTGATACGTCCGGGGTTTCCGACAAAATCGAGGCCCTGCATGAACTTCTTCGTCAATTTCAGAAGAGCGACCCCGCGACCCGCAGTGGTCTGGCCGTGAAGATGGGCGAGCAGGTCAAGAGTCTGAAGGCGGAGCTGGCCGCCGCAGCTTTGAAAAGGGCTGATGACGCCGGGGAGACGGGGCAAAAAAACGGGAGCGCCAAGCGGTCCTCTTCTCGCGTGATGCAGAAGATCGAAGCCCTCTTGTCCAGGCTGGAAACATACCAGGCGTCGGGCCGCGAGGACGTGAATATCGGCAAGGAGCGGGCCAGGGCCGCTGCATCCGTTGCCGCGAAAGCGGGCGTCATGGCGGGAGAAGAGGGCGACCACGCCCGTTCCGGCAGGGCTTTGCTCGAAGAGGCGGCCGAGACGCCGACGACGGACGGCGAAGCCCTGACCCGCGAGCACGGCGCCGGCTTTGAGTCCGAAAACCATGCTGCGCACAAAAGCGGCAAGGGCTCGGAAATCACCTTTCGTTCGGCTGCGCGCGTAAGCCAGGCTTCGGATGCGGCGCAAGGCCAATCCGGGGCCCGCAGCGCAGCTCTTGAGGTTCCCGACGGGAAAAGCGCCTCGACGCTTGAAACCGTCGAAGAATCTCTTGCGTCTGAACAGCGGCACGGAGAATCCGTCGCCACCGGCGCGGAGCGGAAACATGCCGCCGGCACGGATTCAGGCGGCGCCGGTCGCAATGAGAACGAAATGACGCGTAGCGGCCTGGCTGCGGCCGGAACCAGGACCGCCACGGCAAAGGACGGCTCCGGTCAGTCGGTTCCGCTGGACACGGGTTCAGCGGTGCAGGAGGGCGAGGCTGTCTCCACCGCGAGCGCGGCGGCCGCTGATTCCAAGGGTGGGAAAAAACAGCCTGATGCCCGCCAGGGGTTCTTCGGGACCCCGGACAGGGAAAAGTCTTCCTCGTCCACATCCCGCGCAGCGCAAACCGCCGGGAACGCGAAGAATGCTCCGGAATCCCAGACCCTGGCCCAGACCGCTGCCCAGAATTCCCAGAGTCCGTTTCAGCAACGGCTGGAATCTCCTGTCAGCGCGCGTAGCGCCCAGGTCTATCAACAGGTCGAGAACGGGGCCTTCCGGAATCTGGGCCAGGGCGTGAAGCAGCTGGTCATTCGTCTCGACCCGGCCGATCTGGGTCAGGTCAGCGTCATCCTGCAGATGCGGGGCAAGGAAGTGCAGGCTGTGCTCAGGTCCAGCAATCAGGAAACATCCTTGGCCCTGAACGAGCAGTTGGGGCAGCTGCGAACACAGCTTGAAGCCCAGGGGCTCAAGGTGGGGAAACTTGAAGTGCAGACGCAATTGGCCGACTCCCAGAGCCAGTCGCAGTGGCAGGGCGCAGAGGATCACAACCGCTACCAGGAGAACCAGGAATTGGCCATGTCGGCCAAGCGTTGGCGCACTCTGGATCGGGTCGGCCCCGATCTGGTCCGGGATGTGCACAATAGCGGGCACAGGGAAAAAGTTTCCCAAAGCAGCCTGGATATTTTTGCCTGAGAGGAGACGGTCATGATCGATCAGATTTTGCAGCAGCAGGGTGGTTTTTACGGCGCGGACACGGCAGCGAAGAACGATGTTTTGGGTAAAGACGCCTTTTTGAAGCTTCTGGTGACCCAGTTGCAGAATCAGGATCCCCTGAATCCTCTCGACGACAAGGAATTCATTGCCCAGCTGGCGCAGTTCTCGAGTCTGGAGCAGATGACCAACATCTCCGAGGGCATCAGCTCCCTGACGGAAAAGACTGCCCAGCAGGATATGCTCAGCGCCGTCAACTACATCGGCAAGGAAATCACGGCTTCCGGAGACGGGATCACCAAGAGCGGAAATTACGTGACCCCGGTCTACTTCACCCTGGCCGACGCCGCTGCGCAGGTCTACGCCAACGTGTACGACGAAAACAACAATATCGTGCGCACCGAGAAGTTCACCTCCATGCAGGCCGGAGAGTTCCTGTTCACCTGGGACGGCCTCGACTACAACGGGAATACGGCCAACAGCGGCCAGTACAATGTATATTTTTCAGCGGAAAGCCCAACCGGGGCAACGGTTTTTGTCGACACGGAAGTCTCCGGCACCGTGAACGCCCTTGAACAGGGCGACGGGGAGACATTCTTCCGGCTGAGCGACGGACGCAAGATCAGTTTCAGCGACATCAAGAAGGTCGTCGAGCCGGTTGTGGCGGAAGAGTAGTATTTCACAGATCACTGCGGTGATTCAAGAAGGGGGTAGTTATGGGTTTGTCAGCATCACTGTACTCCGGGACCAGCGGTCTCAAGGCTCATGGCGAGGATATGACCGTCATCGGCAACAACATCTCCAACGTCTCGACCATCGGATTCAAGGGCTCGCGCATGTATTTCGAGGATGCGCTGAGTCAGCAGATCACCACCGCGTCCGGTAGCGGACAGGTGGGACGTGGCGTTTCCGTGGGAACGGTCATGGGTGATTTTTCCCAGGGCTCCCTGGAAAGCACCTCGGAAGCCACGGACCTGGCCATCGGCGGCAACGGTTTCTTCATGGTCTCGCCCGCCGGGCAGGAGGTCAACTACTATACCCGCGCCGGAAACTTCCGATTCGACGAGGAAGGCTTCCTGGTCGATCCGCGGGGCTACCGTCTGCAGGGGTGGGAAGTGCAGCAGGCGAACACCAGCGCGGCTGCCAGCGGAGACACGACGGCGCAGTCATCCACCGGCGTGCAGATTCTGGGCGTGCCCCGGGATGTGAAGCTGGAGAATTTTCAATCGCCGCCGCAGGCTACAAGCCGGGTCGACTTGATCCTGAACGTGGATTCCAGTTCAGAGGACAAGTCGGTCAGCGACACGTCTCCGTTCACCGCGCTCTTCGATACGTATGACGCCACTGCAACAGAGCCGATCGGAGAGGCGAGCTACGCCTATCAAACGACGATAAAAGTGTACGATGAAAATGGTTCTTCGCACAATATGACGGTCTACATGGACCCCGTCGCCAATGATGAAGTGGCCGGTGCGGCCGCGGGCAAGCGGTATTGGGAATACATCATCGCCGTGCCGCCCGGTGAGGATAATCGGGAAATCTGGGGCGCGGGAGACGAGAAGCGCGGAATACTGATGAGCGGCACCTTGACCTTCAACGCGGCCGGCGAACTTGAGAACATGTCCGCATTTACGGTGAATGATCCTGCCGCCGATCCTGAAGATCCCGCATCCTGGGTCCCGTCCAACTTCTCGCAAAACGGCTATCCCATTTGCACCGCCAACTTTCTGGGAACCGCGAATGGCAGCACCACAGGTTCCGCAACTCTTTCCGAGAGTGAAAACACGAAAAACATTGAAATCAATTTTGGCGTGCGCAACAAGACGACCATCTGGGATCCAGGTCCGGCCACCCAGGTCCCAGCGCCTACAACGACAGGCCTGGCAAGCTTGGCAGGCCTGGCGGGCATTGACGTGACGGGGTTGACGACTGCCGAACTCGGAACGATCAACGGGATGGATTCAACGGAAATCAGCGCCCTGTCCTCCACCAACTACAGCACCGGCTCGACGACCATATTCCAGGCCCAGGATGGATATACCGCCGGGTTCCTGCAGAACATCTCCGTGGACCGCGACGGGGTCATCACCGGCCGCTATTCCAACGGTCAGGTCCTGCAACTCTTCGCCGTAACCCTGGCTACGTTCAATAACAACTACGCCCTGTACCGCGAGGGGGGAAACCTCTTCTCCGAGACCCGTTCCTCCGGGCCGCCCATCACTGGCCTAGCCAACACCGGCGGCAAGGGCAGCATCGCATCCAACTCCCTGGAGCAGTCCAACGTGGACCTGGCCACGGAGTTCGTAAAGATGATCACCACGGAAAAGGGCTTCCAGGCCAACTCCAAGACCATCACCACCGTCGATCAGATGCTGACCGTGCTCATCCAGCTCAAGCGCTAGGCTTTTTCAAGCGATAACGACACAAAACCCGCGTTGGTCATTCCGACGCGGGTTTCTTTTTTTTGGGCAAGGTCTTTGGCTACAGGGCTCTGTCCAGAAACAGCCCCACCATTTTTTCTATGGAGTCGGCCAGATCAAGCATTTCGTCGGCGGGGATCTTGCGGATCAGTTTATGGGTCTCCGGGTCACGCACCTCGACCTGGATCGTGTCGGTACGTTCGTCGATGTGAAACTTCAGGTTCACACCCAGGGAGGACATGTAGGAATCTACCGCATCGGTCAGGTTCTGCAATTTCTGCAAGGAAATTTCTTCCGACTGGTCAGGCTCCGCGCCTTGCTGTCGGTCCTGAAGCCCGCCCGATTCGGCACGGTCCGCGTATTCGAGATCGGATTTGAGTTGAGTCGTGGGCTCAACGGGCGCCAGCAGGTCCTGGGGCTCGTAGGCGAGAGAGGTTATTTTCATGGCGGAGCCTCCTCTTGATGGATGAGTACATCATAGTAATCGTCCAGTGGGGGGAAAACTTTAGGCGCGAGAGGCAATTTTGACCTCTTTGGGCGGACGCCGTGTGTGTTAAAAAAATAACATACTGAAAATAAAGAATAAATTCTAAGTGGCATTCTGTGTGCAACGTCGCGAGCATACCAGCGTAAGGAGGATCTTATATGTCTTTGGTCATAAATCACAACTTGATGGCGATGAACTCCGCCAGGAATCTGTCCACTTCGTATAGTAACTTGGCAACCTCGACCCGGCGTCTTTCCTCCGGATTGCGCGTGGGCACCGCCGCCGATGACGCGGCGGGCCTGGCAATCCGCGAGTTGATGCGCGCCGATATCGCATCTCTCAACCAGGGTGTTCGCAACGCCAATGATGCCATCTCCATGATCCAGACGGCCGACGGCGCTCTGCAGGTCATCGATGAAAAGTTGATCCGCATGAAGGAACTGGCCACCCAGGCAGCCACCGGCACCTATGGGTCGGATCAGCGCCTGATCATTGATTCGGAGTACCAGGCCATGGCCTCGGAAATCACGCGAATCGCCAACGCCACGGACTTCAACGGAATTTATCTGCTCAACGGCAATCTTTCTTCCACAAACCAGAATGCTGCGAACTGGGGGCGTGATCATGAAGGAGCCGGCTTGCAGTCACGCGGGGCCATGAAGATTCATTTCGGCACGGGCAACGACAGCAGCGAGGACTACTACTATATCGCCATCGGCAACTCCACGGCTTCGGCTCTGGGCGTCGGCAACCAGTCCGACCGCAGCATCTCCAGCGCCGGCTTCAGCATCTCCACCCAGCAGGGCGCCCAGCAGGCCCTCGACGCCATCACCCAGGCCATCACCTCCAAGGACAAAATCCGGGCCAGTCTGGGTTCTCTGCAGAACCGCCTGGAGAACACCATCACCAACCTGAGCATCCAGGCCGAGAATCTGCAGGCTGCCGAATCCCGCATCTCCGACGTGGACGTGGCCCAGGAAATGACGGAATTCGTACGCAACCAGATCCTGACCCAGTCCGCGGTGGCCATGCTGGCCCAGGCCAACCAGCTGCCGCAGATGGCCATGCAGCTCATGCAGGGTTAATCAGGGATTTACCGGCAAAGGCAATGATCAAAGACAAAGCCGGGGCGTTTCGCCCCGGCTTGTTTCTTGGCGATGTCTCGGGCTGATGCAAGCGGCCTTACACGTCCTGTTCGAAAAGATCCGGAAAGCGTTTGCGCAACTGCACGAGCGCCTGCTCTGCCGCGCCCTGCTCCGCCTTGCGCATGCTGCGCTCCTCCCATTCCACCTCGGTCTTGTCCGGCATGGAGACGACAACGGTGTACTGTTTGGCGTGTTCCGGCCCATGGCTCTCGCGCAATGCATACGAAGGCCTGGCTTTCCAGATGCGCTGGGTGGCTTCCTGCAGCAGACTTTTGAAATCCCGAGGGCGAAAGGTCTTGGGCGGCGTCGGCCACTGCCCCGCATACAAAAAATTGACGCATGTGATCGCGTGCTCCAGTCCGCCGTCAAGGTAGACAGCACCAAGTACCGCTTCAAGCGCATCGCTCAGCACGGAATTTTTTTCTCTCCCGCCTTGTACATCTTCCCCCCGGCCCAGAAGCAGGCACGCGCCAAGGTGAATCCTTCGGGCCGCCTGCGCGAGCGCGCCCTCGCTGACCAGCGCGGAGCGCATTTTGGTCAGGTGCCCTTCCTGCACTTCCGGAAATTTGCGAAATAATTCCTGGGATACGGCCAACTCCAGAACCGCATCGCCAAGAAATTCGAGCCTTTCGTTATGCGGACAGCCATGTTCATTGGCGTGAGAACTGTGGGTGAGGGCTTGGATTAAAAGCTTGACTTGCTTGAATTCATAATGGATTTCATTCTGCAGCGCCTGCAGTGCATCCGTTGGAACTTCCAGTGACATTAAGGTTCTCCATGAGAGACGATTATCTTCACGCCCTTTTTTCTCCCCAAGCCATCGCCGTTGTCGGATCTTTCGACAGCGCAGGAGCCTTAGCCCGTGTAGTGCTTTCAAATCTTGAAGGCTGGGGGTATCAGGGGAGGATTGTTTCCGTCAATTGGACCTCTCGGAACGATCCGCGCGCCCTTGACGATTTGAAAGGGATCGATCTTGCCGTGGTCTGCCTTGCTCCGGAATTTGTGCTCGAAGCCCTGGAAAAGGTCGCGGATATGGGCGTCAAGGCGGTCATCATCACCTCCGCCGGATTCCGGGAGATCGGGGGGCAGGGCTACTACCTTGAAGAATCCATCATCCAGTTGGCTGAACGCCGCAATCTGACCCTGCTTGGTCCCAACTGCCTGGGCGTGGCCTCCTGGGCCGACCATCTGAACGCATCGCTCATCGCCCGTCTGCCCAGCCAGGGCAATATCGCCTTTTTCTCTCCGTCCGGGTCCATGTGCAACGCCATTCTGGATTGGGCCGCAAGCGAGGAGATCGGATTCTCCAAGTTTGCCAGCCTCGGCAACCGCGCGGTCATCGACGAAGCGTCCATGCTGCAGTTTCTGGCCGAAGACCCGCAGACCAGCGTCATCATCGGGTATCTTGAAGGCATGAACAACGGCCGTCGTTTCGCGCGCATCAGCCAGACCATCACCCACGAGAAGCCGGTCATCATGCTGCAGGCCGGCATGACCGAACACGGGCAGAAGGCAATTTCTTCCCATGTCGGGGCCCTGACCGGGTCGGAGCGGGCCTACCAGACGGCCCTGAAGCAGGCGGGCATCATCCAGGTGGACAATCTCTCCTCGCTGTTCGACCTGGCGCGCATGTTCGGCACCCAGCCGCTGCCCAAGGGACCGAATCTGGCCATCGTCACCAATTCCGGCGGGGCCGGGATCCTGGCCGCCGACGGCATGGCCGGAACCAGCCTCATCCTTCCGCGTCTTGGCCGTGATACGGCCGCCCGCCTGGTCGATATTCTTCCCCGCCATGCGCAGACATCCAATCTTGTGGATATCGGCATGGACGCCACTCCTGTGCAGTACGCCCAGGCTTTGGACACGGTTCTCAAAGACCGGCAGATTCAGATGGCCCTGCTGGTCATAGCGCCGGGACTTGGCGTGGACCTGCCGGCCATAGTGCGTGAACTGGTCGCCTTGCCCAGGGCGGAAGGCAAGGCCGTGGCCGTCTGCCTGATCGGTCAGGAAGGGGTGATGGAGGAGAAACGTTTTCTGCAGCGCCATGGTTTGCCGTGCTATTCGAACCCCAAGGCGGCGCTGGCCAGCTTTGAGGCCATGTTGCGCTATGCCGGGTGGAAGACCAAATCCTACCCGGTAGAGGTCTGTTATCGCCGGGACAAGGCCAAGGCCGAGCGTTTCCTGCAGGATTGCCTGGATGCCCGCAAGACGGAGTTGTTCGGCTTTGAGGTGCAGCCCCTGCTTATGGCCTACGAGTTGGGCTTTCCCCGCACGGAGCTTGCCCGGACCAGCAAGAGCGCGGTCAAGATCGCCAAGCGGCTGGCCTGCTCCGTGGCTCTGAAGATCGCATCTCCGCATATCGAATACAAAAGCGATGTGGGCGGAGTGGAGATCAATCTGCAGACTTCCGAAGCGGTGCGTCAGGGCTTTGCGCAATTGACCTCGCGCGTGCAGTGCCAGCGCAGCGAAGCCTTTATCTCGGGTTGCCTGGTCCAGGAAATGATTCTCGGCAAACCGGCGGAAGTTTGCATCCGGGTCCAGCGCGATCCGAAATTCGGCCCGCTGATCCGCTTCGGGCTGGCGGGCAGCCAGGCGGACATCTTTCAGGAGTATTCCATGCGTCTTGCGCCGTTGTCGCTGGAGGACGCAGCAGGGATGATGCGGGAGCTCAAGGTTTTTTCTCTGCTCAAGCGGGAGCGCGGACGCGACGCGCTGGACTTGAGGGCTCTTGAGGATGTATTGTTGACCGTGTCGCAGATGACGCTGGATTTTCCTGAAATCTACACCCTGGAATTCGATCCTGTTCTGGTCACGTCGAGGGGGGCCTGGGTGGCCGGGGCGCGAATGTCTCTTTTGCCTCAGTCTGAATAGTCGGGCCGTTGATCGGAAAATAATTTCGCAGTCCTGATCGGGAGGGAATATGGTAGGAATTTATGTAGGGGCG
>Ga0265295_1008015_pt1 | contig 11891 bp, 6 predicted proteins | sample Munlansysbiofilm_FD_192503 | JGI IMG/M metagenome (GOLD analysis project Ga0265295, IMG submission 192503) | Leachate microbial communities from a municipal landfill in Southern Ontario, Canada - Methane capture system biofilm | ecosystem: Engineered > Solid waste > Landfill > Unclassified ... | reverse complement strand
ATAAAAGAGGGATTATCCACTCTGAAACTGATTCCTAAAGGACTAAGTGCATTTATTTCATACACTTCTGCCTGTATATATTTGCTGCATAAATGTTTCCAAACCCTTGTAAGCTCGGGAACTACACTGCCTAAAACAATATAGCGAATGTCTTTTAGCCCGAGTTTATAACCATCCGGTAGAGTTGTGGACTCCAGCAAACTGCCGAGCAGAACATAATATTCGTCAGAAGTATTTTCCCGACTGGATTTCAGACTTACCGTCCAAATGGATTTACCTTTCAAGTATATGGCACATACGATATTTGTATTTCCTATGTCCACTACCAGAACCGGCTCTTGCAATAATAAATTACGCATAATCCCTGCTCAATATCATTTCCTGTAAAGATAATAAATCATACACAAATAGCCATTTTTGTTATAATTCTTAAATAGCACTATTCTGTCAATAGATTTCTGTATTTGAATTGATAAGAGAAACTTATCTTAAATTCCTAAGAATATTCCGAAGATAAGTTCAGGAACAGAGTTTCGTTCATTTTTTGAGAGCTTCAATTTCGGGAAATATTCATAAAATTTCAATTCCGGAAGGGCAATTATATTTCAGAGATATTAGTGCCTACGAAAAAAGGATAACGAAAAAGTATTTAGTCCCTTTATTTATTATATAACCCCCATCAAATATAATACATTAGCCCTATATTTTGTCCATAAGCGCATAAAAATGCATAATTAATTGTTATTTAGTCAATTAAGTAACGACACCGTAACACTTCCGTAACACTTCCGTAGTTCCGTTACGGAGTTGTTACTTGAGTGTTACTTTATCATAATGGGGTAATGTATGTATAAGAGGAAGGAAAATAATACTTGAAAAATCATAAATGCAATCTTTATTTTTAGAAGGGCTTACGCACCCATCGCTATCATTTTATCGCTCTGATGGATTTTGAGGAATCTAAACCTTTCAAATCCTCTTAACCCTCTCAACCAATTTTACCAATCAAATCTGTGCTATCTGTGTTATCTGTGAGAGCTTATTGTTTTATTTACTTTCAAATTGCCAACTGCCATCCCAAGTATCCCAATCAATAATTTCGCAACGATTTAACATAATTCTACTGGGTTCATCCGAGGGTAAAATGGCTAAAACCTCTTCAAAAAGGGTTTTTGCTTGGTTTTTTTGTCCAGCAAGCATTAAATCTAAAGCGGTTTCATATTTATGATACGCAGAAATTAACTCCGGTTGATTTTGCATATTTTCATGTGTATCAATAACTTCATAAATTTCACAGGGATTTAATTTACCCTTCACTTTCACCTTATCCAGTTTACGACAAAAGACGGTATTGCTAACTGCCCGATAAGTATATTCATCAATAATAATAGTGGTAAGATAATATTTATTCAATCCTTCTAGGCGGGAACCGAAATTCATTTTATCGCCAATGCCGGTATAATTGAAAATTCTATCGGAGCCAATATTTCCTACAATTACTTCTCCTGTAGCAATACCAATGCCGATACGGAAATTTTTCAGGACAGGATGGTCTTTATATTCCTCTTTGATATTAAGAACAATTTGGCGTATAGCAAGAGCGCTTTTTACGGCATTTTCTTCAAAACCGGGATAAGTTACGGGAGCTCCAAACAAAGCTAAAATAGCATCTCCTATATATTTATCCAGAGTTCCGCGATGAGCAATGATGGTCTGTGTTGCCCGATTGAAATAGTTATTCATAAATCCCGTTATTTCAGAAGGGGTTAGCTGTTCGCAAAAAGAAGTAAAATTGCGCACATCAACATACATAATACTGATATACTTCTTTTCTCCACCCGCTTTCAATTTTTTCGGTTCCTTCATAATTTCCTGGATAACTTCCGGAGAAACATAATGCTCAAAAGCATCCCGCACCATTCTTTTTTCTTTACCCTGCTCATGTGCTTGAGTAATAAACATTGCTAAAAAGCCCAAAACCCAAGGAACAAGAGTGTAATTATAATTATATATAAAACTCTCTTTCACATAAAGCAAATAAACGGCAGGAATAGAAAGCAGAGAAATAAATAAAAAAACGCTAATAGATACAAACGGTTTACTGCGAGGAATAAAAATAGCCATAAAGAGCAAAGCCAAAATATTAATTATTAGTAAAATACGGGAATCTACCCAACGCACATAATTTTCTTCCAGCACATTCCTGATAAATGTTGAATGTAATTCCACACCTGGAAAGGAGTTGTCCAAAGGTGTTATTTTACTGTCCTTCAATCCGTAGGCAGAAGTCCCTACTAAAATAAGCCGGTCTTTAAAATAGCCGGGAGGAATTCTATGAAAAAGGACATCGGAAAAGGAAATATAACGAAATGTTTTATCAGGACCCCCCTGTCCATAATATTTAAAATAAAACAAACCATCGGGACTAAGAGGCAATTCACTCACAATTTTTTCTCCGGAAAGCAGCTGACAATTGCGGTTCAACTTTATTTGATCAACACCTAATAAATCTAAGCAAATCTGCATACTGAAATTCAGATAAGCATTATTGTTATATTGCAAAAAAAGGGGATAATCGTGAATTTTTCCAGAAACATCAGGTTCAATATTGGCAAAACCAATTCCTCTTGCTGAATTTGCATATTGAGGAATGGGAGGTATAGGATATTTTAACTGTAAAAAATGTTTGGGCTGAACTTTCCAGGCAGTCAATTTATCGGGAAGAGCTCCCGTATAAGAAGGATAATCACTGTTGAACATAGATAAATAAACCATTCCGGCATTTTCTATAGCTGCGGCAAAACTATCATCAGTACTTAAAGCATCCATAATTATATCCGGATTTGCCGTCAGACCTTCAATTTCAGGACGCAACCTTTCTCTGGCATATCCCTGAATGCTGTCGCTTTCCGTAAAGAAAACATCAAAAGCAATAGCCACAGGTTCATCTGCAGATAAAATATTAACTAAATCGGCAAAGAACAAACTGGGCCAGGAAGAAAACTGTCCTAATTCCTTGATGCTTTTTTCATCTATATCCACAATACAAATTTGGTCATAAACACCTTTATATTCACTGTAGGTAATAGCATTGTGAACTTCCAGAATAGTATCATAAATACTTAAATCCAAAGTTCTTAATAAAATACTGATAACTGGTAGTTCAGGCAATAAAATTGAAATAAGCAATACTGCTAAAGCAATCAGGAAATAACGCAAACGGGACATCAATTCGCTTACTTTTATTTTTCCGGTGGCAAACTATCCAGTGCGGAACTATCCGGAAAATCCTCCTTGAGCTGTTTTATATGTTTTTGCAGATTTACTTTATCTCCCAGTTCGTCATAAATCATAATCAAACAAGTATGGGATAATTCCGCATCCTTATCCAAAGGTGACTGTTCAATTACTTTTTCAAAAATCTCCACTGCCTTGGTATAATCTCTAATATCCATATAATTTAAGGCATCTTTAACCTTATATTTCGGTTCAGAATACCAGTATAATTCGCTTTCCGGAATAATTTCAGCTTCTTCTCTTCGGATTCCTGCAACCTGACTGGCTTCACGCTGTTCATTTTGAGCTCTAAGATTATTGATTCTTTCCCTTAACTTATTTGTGTAATTAGGATTGGCTAAAGCATCCGATTGGAGTTTACTGATGCTGATTTGAGTGTTGGCATTAATAACCGCAACGCTGCCATTGTTCCATTGAATCTCAGCTTTGGAATCGGGACCTGTTTTAATATAACCCTCAGGTTCCACTTCCATATTCAAGGTTGCTGGTTTATAGGTGAGATTTAGTGATTGTTTATATTGCACCTCACCTACTAAAAAACGAATCTTACCTACAGAAGCAGAAAAAAGACATAATGCTATTCCTGCAAAAGTGATAATAAGCATAGTTTTCTTCATTTTTTTACTCTCCTATATATAGCAAATCGGAATATATTGTGGGGTTAACATCACGTAGAAGGTTTTTATTGCTCATCCGATTAAAATATTCCCTGGCTTGACTTTGGTTTCCGCTTTTGTATTCCAGAATACAGAGGTTGCGTAATATTGGATCCTTATCATTACTAAGTTCTAAGGCATTTAAATAGTTGATTCTGGCTTCGTTATAGTTACCTCCGTTAAATTGGAGATTGCCCAAATTGATTAAAGCACCAAGATTTTGAGGGTCTTGAGTTAAAATTTGATACCATAATTCTGCAGCTTTTCCGGGACGATTATTTTTCACACACCACAGAGCATATTGATTGGCAACCTTTAGATTGGTAGGATATTTTTTAAGCGTTTCCACAAATTTCTCTTCCTGAGCTACCTTTCCCATCAATTTTATGTTTTCAATTTCAGTTTCGTATTTAGTTATTGCCTGCGTTTTATTGCTGTATTCATAACTGGAAATTTGTTCTGTGTATGGTGCTGGAGGATATAGCTGATGTGCAATATCAAATTCAATTAACTGTGGGTCTATTCCTTTTTCAATTAGCATATTATAATCCTTGCTGGCTTTTTTCCAGCTGGTGGTAAAGGTTTCTTTACCCAAAAGCGTTGTTTCAATAGGAAGCCAGTATTTTTTATTTTTATAGATGAACTGGCTTGGTTCAAAACCAAGAGAGAAAATCTCTTCCGTAGTTATTCCGGTATTGATAACCAGCATAACATGCCCCGGAATATCTATAAAACCGCATTCTACGCCTATTACCGATAAAGTAGCAGCCAATAGAGCAAGCAAATCGTCACAATCACCAGCTTTTTGAGTTAGGGTCTGAAAAGGAAATTGGACATTATCTATTTCACTGCCGGTCAAATTAGCTGTAGACATATCCGGAATATATCTGATACCATTAGCACTATAAAAACACCAAACCTGAACTGCGCGTTGGATATTTTTATTAAGTTCTCCCACGGGTTGAGTTTTGAAAAGTTGAGTGATATGAGTATTTACGAAAGTGCGCAAATTTACATCTTCAGGATTGATAAAACAGGCATACTGTTTACGATCTTTCCAGTCCATAGCATTGATACCTTGTGCCTGAATAATGGCACTTTTATAAGCAGCACTTTGTTTTTTGTTAAATATCCATTCAACCTCCAGATCCGCATTAAAAGTAGCGGAACCATTTTTGCAGATATCAAATATCCTGTTATTGATAGGAGCTGTGATATCCACGGTAAGTTCTTCACCACCCATTAAAGCCGGTATAATTTTCTTATAAGGACGATCGGTTATTTGGGGAATGGTTACAGTTACAGAAATATTCTCAATGGAAATTTCACGCGTATTATAAAGGGTAACGGTTCCAATAGGATTGGTTTTATAATATTCGCATAGAGCGGGAAAGACCTTGTAAAATTCAAGTTTCTTAATTTCTATCTCATCTCTTGTTTCGTTATAATATTTCCTTGTTTCAGAAGTAGTTCTGGCTTTTTCCTGTAAAAGCTTATTATCAGGTGCATATTTAAGAGCAATTTGAATTTCTTTCCAGGCATCATCATAGCGTTGCTCTTTAATTAGTAAATCATGATAGAATTCGTGATAAGCAGTTGTGGTGCTATCAGAAGCAATATATTGATAGATATTATCCATCACTGTTAAAGCTTCAATAGAACGAAATTCCTTATCCAATGCCTGAGCATAAGCAAAACCGTATTTTACTTCAGCGGGCATTTTTTGATAAGCAATAGCAAAATTATTTGTAGCTTCCCTCGCTTTACGACTTTTGGCATAAGCATTTCCCAGACAATAATAAAATTCTGCTTCGTTAGGATTGAGCTGAATGGCATCTATATATTTATCAATGGCACTCGCATAATTTCCGGATGCAAAATAGCAATCGCCAAGAAGTTTTTGAATAACATCCGCACCCTGGTTATTGAATCGCTGCAAAGTTCTTAATAAAGAATTGATTGCGGTCTCATATTCTTTATTCAACATTTGCAGTTCACCCAGTTTAATATTATTATCCAGATTATCTTCCACAGCAATCAATTCCCGCATTGCAGATAAAGCATTGGCATAATTCTGCAGTTTTTCTTCAGCTAAGGCAAGATATCGGATTACTTCTTTATCGCGGTTAAAGTTAGCTAAATAGGAATTGCAGAGTTCCTTCACTTTAGCATAGTTTTTATCCATATAATACAATGCAATCAGCTCGCGCATAATATTTTGGTCATCGTTTCTCTTAAACTTTTCCAGATAAGCAATACCCTGCTTATAATCCCCCATCATTCTGTATATTTCAGCTTTCCAGATGGCAGTATCTATCAGCACTCCCGTAATTTTTTCTATAGAGTCAATGCTGGATAATGCCTTTTCAAATTCGTTCCGACTGATATACATTTGAGCTTCCAAAGTATAATTCTGCACTAATTCTTCTTTAAAATTAACACCTGAAAAGATTTTGGAAGCTCTATCCAATGCTACTGCTGCCTCTTTATAATTCTTATTCTGAGATAAATAACGGTAATAAGAATAAGCATCTTCAATTTCTTCCGAAGGTGGACCGCTTTTTCCATCAGCAGAAATTGACTGCACTTTATAGGTATTTATTTGTGTTTTCGGTTCGGTAATTATAAAACGCGGCTCACTAACTTTATATGTTACACTTTGAGTTCCATTGTTTTCAATTACTAACCAATTTGATATCCCTTCTGCTGCATCCCAGGAAAGTTCTGCCTGTTTATTCTGATTTACTATAAAATGTATGGTCTGGGGTTTCTTGGGACTGAAGTAAAAAGTAAGTAGTCGTGTATTGACAGCCATTTTATCACAAATGTAAAGATTATTATCAGTTGGATTATAACGGATTAATTCAATTTCTGCAAAACCGGGGAAAATACCGTTAGCATTTTTGGTAAAGTACTGATGTTCTGTATTGTTATTATAAATAATGTTCAACTGCTGTGTTAATCCGTCAATATAGCCAATCCTGTTTTCGTATAAAACATCAAAAGTGCTTATTCTATTAGCTGAAACTAATAGTTTTAAGTTTTTGTCATCATCCAGGGACATCTTATAAATGGCCGAATTATTTGCCAGAAAATATAGTGTTTGACCACTAATCCGCAATAATTGAGGTTTTAAATTTTTGCTCTTAAAATCTAAATTAAGCATATGAGCAGAATTTTCATTAAAAATAGCAATCCGAAAATTATCCCTGTCTGCAATATAAATTAAACCATCGGAAGAAATGGCTATACTAACAGGCATATTTAATCGTCCATTCTGATTTCCTTTTCCGCCAAAGGAATCCATATAATCACCCGTTAATGCATTATAAATAAAAACCTTGCAGGATTTACTATCTACCGCATACAATTTATTATTAAAGACAGCAATAGCATCGTAACCCTTCACTCCTCTTTTCCCTTCGGTTACAGCATAAATATTAAAAATGTTGCCGTTATCATCTTTACAGGTAATGGCATCGGTGGTCTTTTTAGCTTTATTATACTGCACTGTGGTTGTATGAACATAATATTTTCTGCCGTCTTGAACAAGATAATCCTTGGCTTTCGGTGCAGTATTTTCCAGCAATTTGGGTCGTATTGTAAAAGGAGGTTTTTGCAACACATTCATTGTAGAAAACTCGCTATCCAGATAGAGTTTAAGAGTTCGGACTTTGCTGTCCAATATCCCTAAAAGAACTTTTCCATTGTTATCTACTGTTTTGATAATAGTTGGTTGTTGAAAAGAAACCAGAGATACATTAGTATCTTTTGAACCCCATGTTGATCGGGGAAATAGGCGTCCGGAAGCATCTGTCTTGCCAATCTTGGTACTCAGAGCATAAATAACATAATACTCATTATATTGATTAATGGCAGAATCGGCAATTTTATCTGCTTTGCTATCTGGAGTAGAAAATGTAAAGCTACCGCAGGGTGTAAGATTATGATCAAAATGCAGCATTGCCTGATTTCTGCCTTTGTTTATCAGAATATGAATTACCTGGTCTTCTCCCAAACACATAGATATAGGTGCCATAACCGAAATTTTACCCGTAAACATACCTTCATTGGTAAAAGAAAGCAATTCATTTCGTCCTGCATCCAAAACATAAATAAAGCCCTGATAATTTACCAGAATACGAATAGCTTTTTTAAACTGAACAGCGGGTGAACCCTTAAAAGATATAGTTCTTAAATATTTTCCGTCGTATCCATATAAATAAATTGAGCTGGCTTTGGAATCCAGAATATATAAAGTTGTTTCATCTCCTGTAATATCATCCGCCTTGCCAGCATAAGGAAGTTTGGTAAATATCGGTTGTAAAAATTCTTTCTTGCTAGCATCCCATGCCTTAATTATGCCTTTTGTATTATCTACACAATATGCAACACTACCCTGAAGATGAAAACAATCAACTCCAAAGGAATTAACCTTATCAGTAGAAACAGGAACTATATGCACATGCTGAGGAATTGCTAATAGTGATACCCAACTAATCAAGATAATTGCAATCAGGAAAAGGGATTTTTTCATATTAACTCCCTATTTTTTCATAATCTAAATTATGTTATCTTCACACAGCACCAAATCTTAAAAACCTCCTTTTTCAAGAGGGCTTTAAGCCGACAAATCCATTAAATTCGCGCAGAGATAATAACCAGTTCTTCAACTTTATATTCTCCGCTTTTATCTTTTTTCTTTTACTTCAAATTATGTTATTCTGTCAAGGAAAAAATTATCCTGCAAAAGCTCCATTTTTTTTAACAATATATTTGGAACGAAGTTAATTGTAAAAAAAAGCACTTTTTAGCGGATAACTCCTAATTGCATTTCTTAAGTATATTTGTAAGCATTTTAACTTGTCTTCAATCCCAATAATACAGATGAATTAAAATGCATAAACATTTTTTCTGTCTTATATGAAGGTTGTGTCTTAAAGGTTGGTGTAAATTAGGTTAAGCCAGATGAAAAAAAAGGTTGAGCCGAATCCCGCACTTTGTTTTGATGTTTTTTAACAAAACTAAAAGACAAGGAGAAAATTATAACTCAACCGAAGAGAAAGAAAAATGAGAAGGCGGAATTGGTCAAGTTAATTCAGTTAGTAATGCTAGGAGATATTGTTAAAGTGTTGGACACCGCATACAAAAGATAGTCGAAGAAGAAGTTATATATTTTCCATTTTGATAGGGCATATAAAGGAAAAGTAAAATGTTTTTCCTATAACTTTTAGCTCGCTAATGAAAAAAAGCTCTCCGAGCTTTATTGGTATATTTTATAGTTTTCTTCGGATTAAAAAGGTATTTTTAGCGGATTTTTCTTATATTACTGATTTATCAATCCGGATATTGTATTAGTATGATTCTGGGAGCGGAAACTTATCAGCGTGTGGAAGGCAGAACGAACTACCGCAATGCCCAGAGCAAGGTATCCAAGACGGACCTTCTGTGGTTGTTGCTACTGATCAAAGACCTGGTAGGCTCCAACCCATGGCAACAAGGTAGTTTATTTGGAAAAAGAACTTGACTTGGATTTATAAGATGAAGAGAATGCAATTGGTCGCTTGGCCATACATAGATTGTGAGTAACGAGTGATAACAGATGCCCTCAAAGAACCTGAGAAACAACGAGTTGGAATTTACACCAACCTTTGATACTCAACTGTCCAAACAAGTTTTCGAACAAGATTATATCATATTTGTTGATAATGTGATAGGTTGATTTGTCCATTTGATGGCAATTTGAAGTTTTGGGTAAAGGTTTATACTGGGAACTTCTCCTTGGCATTGCGGTTCGCACTCGTAATGCCAATTGGGTAACACCGGTTTCATAGCTCTTGAGCAATTTTCAGCTTGACAGCTAGTATCCGGATAAGATTTATAACAAAGTAGAAACACTGCTGGAGGCGAGATGAGCTATAAGGCACTGGCACTGCTAGTTACGATATTGACGATCGGGGGAGGATTGGGTGGCCAAAGGCTGAAGCTTGACAACGCGAAGCAGCCCAGATATGGCCTTCTGATCGGACCGGGATGCAGTTCGCTTGATGAGAGACACAAAGATACGGGTAACTGGAACATCTTTCCCGGCTATTTGGTGGGAGGTTTTGTCCGCAAGCCGCTCACTTCCTGGCTGGATGCTCAGGCCGAGATCCAGTTTGTGAGCCGCCGTACTTATCGCATCTTTGACCATCCTCAACCCTATGTGTTTGATATGAAGGTGGATATAGATAACAAGCTGCTACGCCTGCCGGTTTCGCTTATCATTGCTCAGCCTCTTGATCATGGCATAATCACGGCTTACATGGGCGCGGGGCTTTCGCTGGGCACTCCACTGAAAGTGACTATGACCAAAGAACTGCGCTACCAGAATCAGAGCGTGAGCACAACCCAAAACATCTTGGACCAGTATCCCATCCCTATGATCGGTTATCAAGCTTTGCTGGGTATCAAAATTAGCCCGACGTTTTCGGAACTGCGGTTTGGGAGCGACTTCAACAGCTTCAATGCTCCGGGACTGGGTTTGAACGAGCTAAAGCAATGGGAAATCTGGTGGCTCTTTGGGCTCACGCATAAAGATTGATCAGATGTCAGTCAGGTGCTTGGGATAACCTCTTTCTGAGATACTGCCATTGAAGAACAAAGCGTCTCCATCCCAGCGTGGATCTATGTTGTTAACCCAGTTCAGATAAAAACTCGTGCTCACGATCCCATCGAAGATCAGGCTGTAATCCCCGGTTTCAGGATCGTAGAGCCTTAGATCGCTCACTCCGTACGCTTTGGCAGAGATTATGATCCCCTTTTCCTGTGGTAGAAAAGCAAAGGCGTCGCAGTATTCCATATCCGTTTGCTGGCCTGTATCGCTGTCATAGACCTGCAGTTTGCGATTAGCCAGGAGGGCAAAATAGCGGCGGTCGTGACTGGCGGCAAAAGCGCATTCTGGGTTCGAAGCCTGCATCAATAGCTGGGCAGTAGGGTTATCTGGCGAAACCCGGTAGATATTTCCCCTGCAGTGATAGTAGTATTTGTCCTGCAGGGAGTTATACCAGGCAACATCGGCCATAGGGGTGACGGAAATCTCGGTCATTTCCAAAGTTTGGAGATCCAGCCTCACGATGGGGCCGATGTAGCCGCCATAATAGCCAAGTTTCCTGATGGCGGTGAGATATCTGCCATCCTCGGAAAGAGTTGGTCGCAGCAGCGTCTCGGTGTTGGCCGGAGTGAGGTTGCGGAGTCCTCCACCGCTGAAACCGCACTCATAGAGATCACCATTGGCGGCAAAATAGAGCTTGCGGGTGGTAGGCTCAAGCGCCAGCCAGCGCTTGTCGGAACACACCAGGGTGTCCGGAGTGAGCGTGTAGGGCATCAAGTCCAGGCCCTTGCGGGTGATCTTGTTTCCTATGTAGAACACCTCATCATCAGAGTAGTAATAGGGATAGCCGTAGCACTGGTAATAGGGATATGAGTAACTATCTCCGTAGAGCCGGCCGTCAGAGGATCTGAAATTGCTGCCGTCCGTGTTTATGCTGCCGGCGTAATTGCCCCCGTGAATGCCCATATCGTCCCCTAACCAGCAGGAGCCCAGAAGCAAGCACAGCAAAGCCAGGGCCAGCATCAGCAGGCACATTAAGTTTGAGCGGGTGAATATTAGTTTCATAGTAGGTCTTTCTCTTAGAACGCTAAATTGCGCTTGCATTTTGTGTCAAGCAAATTGATTATTGGCATTTCCATTTTTTTTGCATAGGGTTTTTCAATGTCACTTTCATCCACGATAAAGATAGTTTCATCTATAATATAGGGGTTTATTGGCGAGTAAAGGGTATAAGTACCCCCCTACCAGAGATTATAAATTGCACTAAGCAAAAACTGGTAAAAGAAAAAATAAAAAAATATATAAATGGGTGTTATTGAGACAGGTAGAGGGAATGCAACCGTTAT
>Ga0265295_1008014_pt1 | contig 11893 bp, 10 predicted proteins | sample Munlansysbiofilm_FD_192503 | JGI IMG/M metagenome (GOLD analysis project Ga0265295, IMG submission 192503) | Leachate microbial communities from a municipal landfill in Southern Ontario, Canada - Methane capture system biofilm | ecosystem: Engineered > Solid waste > Landfill > Unclassified ... | reverse complement strand
CACCGGGATGCCACGGCCATCATCTATCACCGTAACTGAATTATCAACATGGATGATGACATCTATTCTGCTACAGTATCCAGCCAGAGCCTCATCCACTGAATTGTCCATAACTTCGTAAACCATATGATGGAGGCCATCGGGACCAGTGCTGCCAATATACATAGCTGGTCTCTTGCGAACAGCTTCCAGGCCCTTTAGAACCTTTATGCTTTCTGCCGTATATTTTTCATCTTTCATTTTCGTTCCTCGTAAGGAAAATTTAGCAATTATGAGGCCAGAAAAACCTACCTAACTTGATCGATATCTTTAGTGGGGATTATAGCTTAAATCACTCTAAAAGTAAAGAAAAAAACCACAATAATTAGCTATTTTATTTCGCTATAACTTATTATATATCATATATTTATTATAATTTAATCGACTGTCAGTTTAGAATCTCTCGTTTTTGCCATTTACCTGCCAAATTTTACCATGAGAAAAGAAGAGGAAGCCCTCATTTTATCTCTTAAAAAAAGATCTCGGCTCGGCTAAAATATGTATGAAAGAGGTAAAAAAGTGCCAGCTAATCTGCCTCCTGAATACTTCGAGGTTGAGAAAACTCTGCGTCAGGCCAAGACGCCTGAGGAAAAAATTACCATAATGGAAAAGCTGCTGTCCATAATTCCCCGGCATAAAGGCACTGAAAAACTGGTAGCCCTGTACCGCTCCAAAATCTCTAAGCTCAAAGAGGAAATTGAACGTCGGCCAGCTGCCAGAAAAAGCCAACTGTTCAAAATAGACAAATCAGGTGCTGGTCAGGTCATTGTTATCGGTCCACCCAACGCTGGAAAGTCCTCTTTGATTAAGGCTCTGACCAGAGCCGAGGTGGAAGTGACAGATTTTCCTTTCGCTACTCGAATAGCCGCCCCATTCATGATGCCTTATGAGAATATCAAAATTCAACTGATTGATACTCCCCCCATAACAGCTGATTATCTGGAATCCTGGCTCACTGAAATGATCAAGATGGCCGAGGCAGTCCTATTAGTTATAGATGCTTCGAGTCCAGAAGCTGCTGAAAATCTTGAAGTCATAATCAACCGGCTTAAAGATAAAAAGGTCGAACTGGTATCTGAAGAGACCATCATTCCTCCAGATAGATATCCTTTTCTTAAAAAATCTTTGCTGGTTCTTAATAAAATTGATCAAACCGAAGCAGAAAAAACAATTGAAGAGCTCGACATTCTGTTCAACCTACCACTCCAAAAAATATTGGTCTCAACCAGAACAGCTGAAGGCCTGGAAGAGCTGCGCCGGAGAATCTATAACTTACTGCAGATAGTTAGAGTCTACAGTAAAGTGCCCGGGAAAAAGCCCGACTATGAGTCGCCCTTTGTCTTAAAAAAGGGCAGCAACATTCGCGATCTGGCCAAGCAGGTACATAAGGATTTTGCTGAAAAGTTAAATTATGCCAGAGTCTGGAACAAACAGGGTGTAATCTCGGGTCTTAGGGTCACCCATGATTATGTGCTTAACGATGAGGATATAGTTGAGCTCCACCTGTGATTATTAAAAGCTTCTATTAGAAGCCAATTGTCTTTTAATATCCCCCTTTTAACCTTGATATACGGCATTGTTTAAGCAACACAATAGCACTCGAGTCTTTAAGTGTTAGAGCCACCCTAAACCCCCATAGGGGAAACGCCAGGTCAGATAAGGGAAGGCGGTGAGTGAAGCTAACATTGGCTGGAAACTCATAGTTTCGTGCAGCTTATTAAAGAAGCCGAGAATGAAGCCTCCCTAGGCTAAAGCCCAAGGCTTTCTGGGCAAATTTCCACCTGGCAGCAGACTTAAAATTTCACTTTAAATTTCCAGCTGGGGTAGTGGCCAGATCCATCACTGCCAGAAAAACCAGCTTAGCCATATCCTCGAGAATTTCAGGATTGATGAGATCGAGGTTATCTCTAGTGTTGTGATAAGTAGGATATGGTAGTCTTGCACCTGAAACTGAAAAAGAAAGTGAGGGAATATTTCTATCCATGAACCGAGCAGCATCCAGCCGAGGTCGGGTCAGGTTGGCCCAGAAATTAGCGCCGAGTTCACGGTGTATATAGCTACTATTGGCTCTTTCAAAAGGAGCAAATAGGTAAGGAAAGTTCTTTCCTGCCAGAGCAAAGATTCTGTCACCTGAGCCCACTCCATCCATGTTTATTAGGGCCAAAGTTTTATTCAGGGGAAAAATTGGGTGGTCAAGATAATATTCGGAGCCTTTAACTCCCTGCTCTTCGGCCCCAAAGAAAGCAAATAGAATGCTCCTTAGCGGCTTGACTTCAGATTTCATTATAGCTTCAGCCACCCCAAGCATCACCGCCACAGCAGAAGCGTTATCATTGGCTCCAGGCATCAATTCAGGGAAAAGGCCCAAGTGGTCCAGATGGCCACCTATGATAATGACCTCATTTTTTAAGACCGGGTCGGAACCGGTGATTTGGCCAAGGACGTTATAACCCAGTCCTTCTGGATGATGTTCAGTTTGGTTCATGATAGTAAATATCTTCCCGGTGTGAAAAGATTCTGGCTTCAGATTGGTTCTGATTTTTTTTATGGTTTCCTGATAGCTTCGGCCAGTTCCAGCAAAAACATCGTTTACTACTGCCTGGCCAACATGGCTGTAAATGAACCCTTCTATATAATCATTATTGGGATTGCAGATAGGCCCGTAAAAATAGAGCATTCCTCTGGCTCCATGAGCGGCGGCGTTCTGAATCTTATATTGATGAAACGAGTAAGGCCGCCATTTTTTGAAAGTTTCAGGATCTTTTTCTGGATTAAACGGGACCTCATTTTCCATCAGGACAATTTTCCCTTTGACATCAACCCCTTTATAATCATCATACCCTAATTCGGGAGCTGTAATTCCATAACCAACATAGACGACTTCAGCCGTTATCTCTCCAGAGGCGGAAGTCCCGCCTGGAAAATATTCATCCTCATAAGCATAGTATTTTTTTATGACAGACCTGTCTTTCTGATCCTTTTTACCAAATTCTATCTGGAGCGAAACTTCTCCTTTATCCAGAATGAGGGTATAAGAATTAGGAAAAGCCTGAAGATAGGTTCCGTTATCACCAGCTGGCTCCAGGCCATATTCTTTGAGCTTAGAACTAACCCATTCTGCTGATAGATTGTAACCTGGCGTTCCTGTCAGCCGACCAGCATATTTTTCTGAAGTCAATTCTCTAACATACTCGAACAGTTCGTTACTGGAAATAGAGTGAAAAACCCTAAGCAGCTTCTGATTTCCCTCAGCTATGGGCTGCTGGGCAGTAAGCTTAAGGTAGCTGAGGTTAAAGGTTAGGAGAAAAAAAATAACGATTGAAATAGATATTCTGAAAATTTTTTTCATTAGGTTCCTCCAGCCGGCCTCTTTAAGCCTGGATTATTTTTAAGCGTAAGGGCCTGCTTCATATTTTTTAAAACATCACCTAAAATAAAATCAATGAGACCAAACCGTTTTTAGAAAATCTTATAATATCCTGATTCCCTTATCAATCATAAAGTAGAATCTCGTGACCTGTTCGGTTTGAATGAATCATCCGGCTAAATTCTAAAGGCCAATCCCCCCCTCACCAGAAAGCCATTAAAAATCCCGGCCTCCAAAATAAGATTTAGAGAACCAGATATTTTAGCTCTTAAGCCCAGATTAAATTGAACAATCGGCAGAAAATTAAGAGAAAATTTCTTACCCTTCGCCAGACGTTCATCTTTAATCTCCTGCAGAGTTTTGGTAGCCGAATCAGCATAGTCTTCAGTGGAACTATCAGGCAGAACCAGCGTTCCAGAGTAACTATATTCATAATTGGCATTAAAAAAACTTTTAGAAGTGGATAGACCAGCTCCAACGGTCAGGTAAGGAGAAATAGCTTTGGTGGGCAAAAACTCCCAACGCATGCTTAAATGAAAGGACAGAGGCTTAATCACGAATTCTCCATTGGCCACGGCTGTAAAAAAAGCTGATTGATCAACTGCCTCGTCAATCATTTCCAGGTAGGCTATAACCTGTGGAAAGGAAACCTTCATGGTGCTCTGTTCTACAGCCAGACCGAGGCTGAAAGCTCCATTCTGGCCTTTAGGATAAAAACGAAGCTCAAGACCAAGGTTATGGCCAGGAGCATCAAAGTCAATATCCTGGTCATAGCTTCCTTCTACAAAATCAGGATGGTTATTCTGAATCTGTTCTACAAACCTGTCTTTCAAATCGCTCTTTAAGGTATCGCTAACCATATTTTCAACCAGTCCTCTCACTGTATTTAAGGTCCAGTAAGAATAGTGCAGGCTAATTTCTAGATGACTATCGGCCAGAAGATAGCCAGAAGATAAAAATATGATTACCACCACCGTTACCAGGATTCCTTTAATCAGATTCTTCATTCACTTCTCTCCGAACTCTTTCATTTTATGCCAGGCAAAATAAGTAAAGTCAAGCTTGATTAATTAAATCTGATTTGATATGGTAAATTTTGATTTTGGAGGTAGAGGATGAATAAAAGTCTTATAGTTTTTTTTAGCCTGCTTCTGATATTCTCTGTGACTTCTCTTCTAGCAGATAATCCCAAAGTTCTTCTGAAGACCACCAAGGGAGATATAGTTATTGAACTCTATCCTGACAAAGCTCCCATCACGGTAAAAAATTTTCTAAATTATGTGGACGACAAGTTCTATGATGGAACTATCTTTCACCGGGTTATCAAAGGGTTTATGATTCAGGGTGGAGGTTTAACGCCTGACCTTAAGGCTAAACCCGAAAAAAGATCTCCAATAAAGAATGAAGCCAATAACGGGCTGAAAAACTTGCGTGGCACAATAGCCATGGCCAGGACATCAGAAATTGACAGCGCTACCTGCCAGTTTTTCATCAACCTGGTAGATAATCCTTTTCTGGATCACGTTCCTAACGACCCCAGCAAGTTTGGTTATGCTGTTTTTGGAAAAGTAATTAAGGGAATGGAAGTGGTCGATGCTATCGCTGATGTACCCACTACCACCAAGGGTATGTTCCGGGATGTTCCAGCCGAATCGGTGGTCATAATTTCTGCTACCAGACTTTAAACAAAAAAATCTATCTGAACATTCCTGGTTAAAGAAACCAAAGGAATCTGCCGGAACGGAGCAGACAAATATATCCACTCTTCGCCTTAGCCAAATAAAATTTCTGGCCTTCTTCACAATATCCCGAATCCTAGCTTAGATAATGATTTTTATCACCTTTCGCCTGAACGAAGTCTTTGACAGCAAGAGGAGATTTTGCCCTTTCCCGACCTTTTGATTTCTAGATCAATAATAATTGATGAGCTCGAGACCTGCTTAGTTTTATATAAATATTGCAGATTTGTTTGCAGGTTAATCCTGGTTCTGTGTTAAACTGATTCTGTGTTAAAATTGTTTAAAATATTTATTGTGAGGTTAATGTCTATGAAAAGACCAAAGATCCTTTTTTCCATTTTGGCTATCATCATTCTATTAATTCCTGGCCTCTTGAAGGCTGACGAGCTGCCAGCCGGTCTAAAAAAAGCTGCCGACTCCATTGATCCGCTCCTGGCCTATCAACTTACCAGGACCATGGCTTCACCGGAATTCGCCGGAAGACTCACTGGAGATAAAGGTTACACCAGGGCTGCCAAGTGGGCTGAAGCCAGGTTCAAAGAATGGGGTCTTAAACCTTTAGATTCAACCTCAAGCTATCTTCAGCCTTACCCTTCTCCTTATACAATCATAGACCAGGCTTCGATGGTTCTTCATTTGCCAGTCAATCCTGGGCCTGAAGGTCAGATAAAATATCAGACAATTGAGTTAGAGCCGGAGAAAGATTTTCTGCCGCTACTATATTCTGACAGCGGGTATCTGACTGCCGATCTGGTCTTTGTAGGCTGGGGCATTTCTGCCCCCGAACTTAATTATGATGATTATGCTGGAGTGGAGGTAAAAGGTAAATTTGTTTTATGTTTTAGGGGAACCCCGGACCGGCGCCGAACAGAATTTCAGCATCATGATGAACATCGTACTCGAATGAAAGTAGCAAAAGACAAGGGGGCTTTAGGTTTGATCTATATCTATCCTACAGCTCAGGCTAACCCCAATGGAGACTGGTTGAAGGGCTTCATGCCTGGCATGATAACCGAAAAGATAGCCGACCAGATTTTTAAGGAAATTAATTCTACTACCTCTGATCTTAAAAAGGCTCTTGAGACTTACAAAAGACCTATCTCATTCGCTCTTAAATCCAGGTTGACTTATTCTGTTAGTTCAAGGCACTTTCCTGATGGGACAGGTTACAATATCGCTGCCTGGGTGGAAGGGTCTGACCCTAAGCTTAAAAAAGAGCTGATTATCATCGGTGGTCACTTTGATCATTGCGGCCAGCACCTGGGGCTGCTATTTCCGGGGGCTGATGATAACGCCAGTGGCTCAGCCGTAGTTATGACTTTGGCCAAAGCCTTGGCTTCTTTGAATTCCAAGCCAAAAAGATCGGTTATGTTTGTTCTGTTTGGAGGAGAAGAGCTGGGCCTCCAAGGTTCAACCTATTTTGCCAACCACCTACCATCTGGCTTTGAAAAGGTGGCAGCCATGTTTAATTTTGACATGGAGGGAGCCGGAGATGGAGCCTGGTGTGGAATAAGTGAGGAGCCCCCGGCCCTTAAAGAGGCCATAGAAAGAGCCAATAAAGAAATAAATATAATAAGAGGAATCAATATTATAAGAGGCGTTGGAGTCAGAAGCTCGGATTTTGCTCCTTTTTTTCTGAAAGGCATTCCTTGCGCCAGTATTGGCTCCAATGGTCCTCATCTGGCCTATCACGGAACTGGAGACACCATCTACCGGATAAATCCTGAGATTATGGGCAGTATTGCCCGGGTTGCTTTTCTATCAATTTATTTTTTGGCAAACAATTAAGGCTTATAATAATAAAGAGAGACTGCGATGAAAATTGCCAGAGAAGGTTTGACCTTTTACCTGCCTTCTTTTATTGTCTTTATTCTTTTGCTTGTCCTGGGCTGGTGGGTAGCCAGCATATTTTTCCTGCTGCTGACCGCAGCTTTTGTCTTTTTCTTCAGAGATCCCCAAAGAACTCCACCTATCAACCAGAGCCAGGTTCTGGCACCGGCTGATGGCCGGGTAATAAAAATAGAAGACTTTTCCAATCAGGCCGAGGTAGGAGCTCCTGGAAAGGTTATAAGTATCTTCCTGTCTCTTTTTGATGTCCATTTTACCCGTTCCCCCTTAGCCGCCGAGATTAAAAAGGTAGATTACCAGCCGGGGAAATTTTTTCCTGCTTACCGGGAGGAGGCCAGTAGTCAGAACGAATCCAACAGTCTGGTGCTTCAGACCCAGGCCGGTAACATATTCTTAAAACAGATGGTTGGAATCGCCGCCCGGCGGATAAAGTGTTACGTTAAACCAGGAGACCAGGTGACCGCTGGACAGAAAATTGGTTTGATGTATTTTGGCTCCCGGGTTGACCTCTATCTTCCCAGTAATATCAAACTTAAAGTTGGTCTCAACCAGAAAGTAAAAGGCGGATTAACCATCATTGGAGAAATAGGCAATGAAACCAAAAATTAAAAAACCCAAGGTTACCCAGCTTTATTTTTTACCGAGTATTTTTACTCTGACTAATGTTTTCTTTGGTTTCTTAAGTTTGACTGCCACTTTCTTCGGCCGTTACCACATGGCAGCCCTCTGGATAATAATAGCTGCCATACTTGACGCTCTCGATGGGCTGGTAGCCAGAGCTACCAAATCCAGTTCTGAGTTTGGTATTCAGTTAGACTCATTGGCTGATGCGATTTCCTTTGGTGCCGCCACTTCTATTTTAATGTATTTTTGGGGCTTAAAGGTCCTGGGACCAGTGGGAATTTTATTCAGCTTTATGTTCATCGTTGGGAGCCTGCTCAGATTAGCTCGTTATAACATTAGAACGAAATCTTTGCCTGATCGGAGATACTATCAGGGTTTGACAGTTCCCTCAGCCGCTCTTTTCCTAATTTCTCTGGTTATTTTTCAGCCAGCCCCAATATATGAAATTGGCCAGGCTGTCTTTCTGGCCATCGTAACTCTGGTGGTCAGTATGCTGATGGTCAGTAAACTCCGCTACAGGAATTTTGTTCAATTTCTGGTTAACCGGCCAATTGACATGCAAAACGGGCTGCTAATGGCGGTGATAATAGCCGGACTTCTTTTTCGCCCTAAGTATTTCTTGCTTTTATTCTTTACCTTCAATACCCTTTTTGGACCGCTTGATTTTGTGGTAGTTCGTATTAAAAAGAAGTGGCAAGCCAAACACCAGCCTAAACCTAAAAAGGATAAGATGGCCAATCAAATTAATTCCCATTGAGAGTGCTGGAGGGTGATGAGGAGTAGAAAAAGAATAAACAAGAAAAAAGTCCTGGCGGTTCTTCTCTCTCTCTTTCTGTTGTTAATAATTATCCTGGTTCTTCTGAAGAATTTAACCTGGGAGCGAGAATCCCGGAGTCTGGAAAATACCACCTTGCCCAAAGAAATTTCTGAAGCTCCTTCGGTTGAAGTTGAAGAATTAATCATTCCCAAGGGCAAAACTATTATCGAGCTTTTAGCCCCTTATGGTTTTTCTCCAGCTATGGTTCTTGAAATCAGAGAATCAACAAAAAATGTCTATGACCTGTCAAGGATTCTGGCTGGTCAGAAACTCAGGCTATTAAAGCAGGGAAGCAAATTCACTGGAATTCAACTTGACCTGGACGTCGAAAATTACCTGGAAATTGACCTTAAATCCGAGCCTCCAAAGGCCAATCTCAAATCCCGCCCGGTAAACCAGCAGTTAGTTCTGATAGAGGGGCTGATCGAGGATTCTTTGATTGCGGCTATTAATCAAGCTGGCGAACAAGATATTTTAGCTCTGAATCTTTCCGAGATTTTTGCCTGGAACATCGATTTTTATCTTGATCTAAGAAAAGGTGATATTTTTAGGGTATTAGTTGAAAAAAAATATATTAGCGGCCAGTTCGCCGGTTACGGCCCTATTCTGGCGGCAGTCTTTCTTAACAACAACCAGGTTTATGAAGCTTTCCGTTATGTTTTTCCTGAATCCGGCAAAGCCGATTATTTTGATCGAAGCGGCAACTCACTTCGGAAAGAATTCCTGAAGTCCCCTCTTAGGTATGCCAGAATTACCTCGCGTTTCAGCCACAGTCGGCTGCATCCTATCCGGAAAATATACCGGCCTCATTATGGTGTTGATTATGCGGCTCCTATCGGCACCCCAGTTCAGGCTACGGCACCAGGTGTGGTAACCTTTGCTGGCTGGAATGGAGCGGCCGGGCGAATGGTAAGAATAAGGCACAAAAATGCTTATGAAACCATGTATCTTCATCTCAAGTCATTGCCTCCGGGTATCAAAACCGGCGCCCGGGTGGAAGGCGGCCAGGTCATAGGCTATGTGGGGTCAACCGGAGAATCAACTGGGCCTCACCTTGATTACCGTCTGCTTTATCACGGTAAATACGTTAATCCCTTAGCCTGGAAATTTCAGCCGGCCGACCCTTTGCCAGAACAGTATAAACCAGATTTCACCCGGAAGGTAAAAGTCCTTCAATCTCTGATACTTTTCCCAATCGGTTATATTTAAGCCAGGTTCCCGACTAATAATTAATATCTTTGCCTCCCGTCATTGGTTAAAATCCGCTCTCCCCAGGATAATATATCTTATCCTGAATGATTAAATTATTTGACTTAATCATAAGACAAAAATTATAATTTAATATCAAAAAAAGTAAGGAGGTCCAAAAGGATGAAAACCACCATAAGTGTCTTAAAAGCCGATATCGGAAGCATCGGTGGCCACATCAAGCCAAGCCAGGAATTGCTTGCTGAAGTCAGGAACTCTGTGGCTGCTAATGCTAAGGGATTGCTAATTGATTACTACATTAGTTTCACCGGTGATGATATTGCTATCCTCTGCACTCACACCAGAGGTGTCAATGATGAAAAAATCCATAAATTAGCCTGGGATGCCTTTCGAGCAGGAACCACGGTGGCCAAAAAAGCTGGGCTCTATGGGGCCGGCCAGGATTTGCTGAAAGATGCTTTTTCTGGAAACGTCAGAGGCATGGGACCAGCAGTAGCAGAAATGGAAATAGAAGAAAGAGAAAATGAACCTTTTCTTTTCTTTGCAGCGGATAAGACTGACCCAGGGGCTTATAACCTTCCTTTTTACCTGGCCTTTGCTGACCCTATGTACTGCTCGGGGTTGATCTTGAGCCCAAAGATGAGCCAGGGATTTAAATTCCGGATTATTGATGTTAGCTATACTGAAAAAAACAAAATAATTGAGTTAGTAGCCCCTGAGGAAATCTACGACATCGCTGCTCTTCTCAGAGATACCGAAAAATACGTAATCGAGAGTATCTATTCGCGTAGTACCGGCAATCAGTGCGCAGCCTTATCTACTCAGAGATTGCACAACATTGCAGGCAAGTACACTGGTAAAGATGACCCGGTAGCTCTGGTTAGAGTTCAGGGGGAATTTCCCGCTACGGGAGAAGTCCTAGCTCCTTTCAATATCGGACATTATGTGGCTGGTTTTATGCGGGGAAGCCATATTGGACCACTTATGCCTTGCAAACTGCAAACCACCATTTCTTACTTTGACGGTCCTCCAGTTGTAACCGGAGCAGCTTTTTCAATTAAAGAAGGAAAACTTTCGGAACCGGCTGACGTTTTTGACCATCCTTATTGGGAAGCAATCAGAATGCAAGTCGCTCATAAAGCCTCAGAGATCAGGCGCCAGGGTTTTTGTGGACCTTCCATGTTACCCTTTTCGGAGCTGGAATATGGAGGGGTAGTCGAGAAATTAAAAGAACTGGATAAGAAGTTCAAGTTCTCTGATTGACATTTTTTGCCCTCGGCTGTATGGTGCCGAGAGCGGTTTTACATGAGTGAGAGAAAATATCCAATACCAGCGGTAGATTTGATAATTGAGATCAGATTACCTGATGGGCACCTGGGTTTAGTTCTGATCGAAAGAAAATATCCTCCTTATGGTTGGGCCCTTCCTGGCGGCTTAGTCGAATATGGAGAAACCCTGGAGCAAGCAGCTATCCGTGAGGCCAAGGAGGAAACCTCTTTGGAGGTAGAGCTTATTCAACAGTTTCATAGCTATTCCGATCCGGCCAGAGATCCGAGGCGCCATACAATTTCTACAGTATTCATTGCCAGGGCCATCGGAAGACCACAAGCAGCCGATGACGCCAAAAATGCCGGCGTATTTACCAGAGAAGAGATAAACTTTCCTTTAGCCTTTGACCACACTCAGATACTGGGGGATTATTTTAGATGGCGACAAGCGCATCCGGTTGAAGCTGAAATCGAAAAGCTTGCTGATGAGGTCCGTCCGGCTGAGGAAGAGTCAACAAAGGAAAATTTAATGGTAGAACTAACCAGAGTCTGGAGTCTGGCTGAGGCTGAAGTCATCAAGAGCTTTCTTGGCATTAGCGGAATCAGGTGCCAGCTAAAAGGTCAAATAGTGCACTCCATCTATCCATTTACCCTGGATGGCCTGGGAGAGACCATAATAATGGTTTTGGAAAAAGACCTGGAAACGGCCCGTCAATTACTGGAGGAGTATTCATCTTCCAAAACTGAAGATTAACCAGTCTTAAGCCAATAAGCTGGATTTTTCTCCAATAATCCAGGCCAACTTGCTTTATTCTATTCTAAATAAATGATCTTATTTTTCTATATCCTTGATTTTCCAATCAATGAGGGTTGAACGTCTCAAAAGAGACCCGGTTTTATAAATAATCCAGTCTAAAAACTTCTTAGTAATAAAGGGATTTTTTTCTTGACTTTTATATATACATATCTTATAGTTAACCCA
>Ga0265295_1008013_pt1 | contig 11894 bp, 8 predicted proteins | sample Munlansysbiofilm_FD_192503 | JGI IMG/M metagenome (GOLD analysis project Ga0265295, IMG submission 192503) | Leachate microbial communities from a municipal landfill in Southern Ontario, Canada - Methane capture system biofilm | ecosystem: Engineered > Solid waste > Landfill > Unclassified ... | reverse complement strand
GAGCGCCATACTATAATAACCCTAGGCACGAAGCGCGGAGCGCGCAGTGCCTAGGGTTAGGCTACCACACAAAACAGCGCCTGAAAGGCGCCACTAAAACCGTCCCCGTCCCAGAGCTTGAAATTTGTCCTCAGGCGTATTATATTAGCGTTTGTCTTATACAGTTATTATATTTTTCTCTTTGAATAAGCATTATTATCTTAAACTTGGTTTTCCCGATGAGTTTAGCTATGTCAGAAAAAAAACCGCATCTCGCCTTGTTGATTGATCTCGAAAACTTTCTTGGCGGCCTCGAGTCCGACGGCCAGGTTACCGCATTAACCGAGCTGGTGGGCGGCCTGCAGAGCAACCTGGGCAAGCTGGTATATCGCAAGGCCTTCGCAGACTGGAACAACAACAAGCTGCGCAAAGCCGCGGCCGAACTGCAGCGCCAAGGCATCAGCATGCAGCACCTGCAGCGCGGTCAAAACAAGACACTGAGCCAGGATATGCTCGCCTTGGAAGCCATGAGCTGCCTGGCGATAAAACCAGAATTGGACGGCTTTGTTATCGCTACCGCAGAGGCCGACTACCAGGCACTGCTGGGATATCTTAAAAATGCCGGCAAAACCGTTATCGGCATCGCCAGCGACAGCAATGCCAACAACAGCTGGAAAAAACTTTGCGACGAATTTCTGCCCATCGGCAGCGGCAAAGCCCCCAGCGCTACCAAGAGCGCCGGCAGCAGCGCGCCGGCAGCCCCCTCAGGCCCGGAAAAGAACGCGGTGGTCACTGTCCTGAAGGACCTGGTGCCGGTCAACGGCCTGCTGCTCGAAGAGCTGGAACAGAAGCTGAAGGAGGCCTTGCCGGACTTTTCACCCGGCCAGTTTCAATGCGGCAGCCTGATGGAGTTCCTGCAGTCCCTGGGCAACAGCTTCAAACTCAACCAGAGCGAGGAAGGCCTGCTGGTCATCGGCCCGGCCGGCAAAAATGCCTCGCCATACAGCCTGCAAGAGCTGCAAAGCTTCTCCTTTGAAGAATATATGCATGTGACACGCTGGTATATCGAGGACGGCAATATACGCGACCGCGTGCTGCATAATATCTACGCCTTGTTTGAAGACAATGGCAGAGTGCTCACTAATGAAGAACTGCACAACCTGGTGGACCCGGACTGCATAGTGGAGGAAAGACCCTGGTACGGAACCATTTTCTCGCTGGTCTACGGCGCCTGCCTCTGGGAAAACCCGGACGACTCATCCGTGCCACTGCCCCGCAGAAGACTGTCCCTGTTCCGCACCGTGAAAAACGAGGAGGAGTTCCTGGTGCGCTACTATACCAGCCTCTTCCACAAGGCCTACACCGAGCGCCCAGGACTGACCGCGCAAATGTGCGCCGAGCTGATGCACCCCGATGACGTCGAGGCACACCTGCCGCTGTACGAAAGAGTCCTCGAAGAACTGGAAAAAAGACACTAGGATAAATCCCCGCCCACGCTAGCCAAGCTCTTTTGCTTCGTGTGACTTAGTGTGACTTCGTGTCCCAACCCTGCCTTCCCAGCCTCGTGTCCTACTTGTCCGACTGCGGTTTTTTCACCTATACCTGCAATGCACAGGGCATCGCTGCTCTGCTGCCTGAGGTAAGGGCCGCTTTTTCATTGGCGGCGCAGGCCTATTTTTGCGCCACTGCCCAAAGGCCGCGGGTCAACAGCGCCTGGCGCAGCCTGCGGCACTGCGCCGGACTCATGGCCGGCTTCAGCCAGGAACAGCTCGAAGCCATGTACTGTCGTAATGGCTATCCCGACTATATACGCAGCATCGTCGAGGCTCGCCAAAAAAGCGGCGGCAAGCTCGAAACCGAACAGGTCTACAAAATACTGCAGCAACGCCAGGAAGGCTATATCTCCTGGCATCTGCTCGGAGCCGCCATCGACCTCGCCAAAGAAGGACTGCAAAAACCGGAACTCCTGCGCAAAATCCTGGAACAACACAACTTCAGCGTGTTTGACGAGGAGGACCTGGGCATAGCCTGCCTGCATGCCGCATATAAAGGGCTGAAAGCACAGCTCCTGCGAGAGTAAAAGGCGGCGCAGGCTAAAATAATCTTTCTGGATATGAAGAATGCCGCCTATTGATGACTCCAAACTATTAGAAGGGCTTACCAATTCGCAGTTGGAAGCGGTTACCCATCTCGATGGCCCCATGCTGGTGGTGGCCGGCGCCGGCTCAGGCAAAACCCGCGTGGTCACCCGAAGACTGGCATGGCTGCTGCGACAGGGAGTCTGGCCCGAACAAATATTGGCCATGACCTTTACCAACAAGGCGGCCCGCGAAATGCGCCAGAGAGTGCAAGAACTCAGCGGCAAACAACCGCGCAACCTGGGCACCTTCCACGGCTGCTGCGCTAGATTCCTACGCTTTGACATCGAAAAAGCAGACTTCGGACGCAGCCGCGACTATAGCATATATGACGACAGCGAACAGCTCGCCGTGTTGAAAAACTGCCTGAAAGACCTGAGCCTGGACAATAAAAGCATCAACCCCAGAGAGCTGGCGCAGCTTATTAGCAAAAGCAAAAACCAGCTCCTGGACTTCGCAGAGATGCTCGAACAACAGCCATATTGCCCGCACCCTGAATTGCTCCTGCGACTGTATCGCAACTACGAAAACAAGATGCGCCAGCTGAACGCCCTGGACTTTGACGACTTGCTCTATCTGGTCGTCAAGCTCTTGCAAAATGACCCCGCACTGCTCGAAATGTATAGGCACCGCCTGCAATACCTGCTGGTGGACGAGTACCAGGATACTAATCACCTGCAATACAAAATGGTCAGGCTCATAGGAGGACAAAGGGCAAATATACATGTCACCGGAGACCCAGACCAGAGCATATACTCCTGGAGAGGAGCAGACTATCGCAATATCATGGACTTCGTGCGCGACTACCCGCAGGCCAAGGTGGTGAAGCTCGAACAAAACTACCGCTCAACACAAAATATCCTCGAAGTGGCAAACTCGCTGATCAGCCGAAATCAAGTGCGTATCGATAAAAACCTGTTTACTGAAAACGAGGCCGGCGCACCGGTGGAATGCCACCAGGTGGCCGACGGACAGGCCGAGGCGCAATGGGTGCTCAACAAGGCCAGAGAACTGCAGGCACAGGGACAGGCACTGCGGGATATCGCAGTGCTGTATCGAACCAATAACCAGGCCCGGGAAATCGAAGAAGCACTTATACACGCTAACCTGCCCTATCAAATCATGGGCGGGCTGCGCTTCTATGAACGCAAGGAAATCAAGGACTTTATCGCGTTTCTGCGCCTGAAGGCCAATCACAGAGACGAAATGGCGCTGAAACGAGTGCTTACTTGCTTGAAAACCGGCATAGGGCCAAAAACGCTGCAAGACCTGCTCAACCAGGCCGACAAAGAAAACCTGGACATCCTCGGCTTCCTGGCAGAACGCCTGCCACTGCTGCCCTGCTGCGCCGGCAAAGGCAAAAGAGCCGCACAAATGCGGGAATTCTCACAGTGGTGCCAAGGCCTGCGCGAACTCGAAGACGAGTCACTGGGCACACTATGCCGAGCCGTCTTCGACCTCTCCGGCCTGCATGACACCATTGAACAGCAGTATGACAAAATACAAGCCGAGGAACGCTTGCAGAACCTGGACAGCCTGCTCAGCCGCGTGCAGGTCTTCACCCAAGAAAACCCCGAGGGCGACCTGGTTGACTTCTTGCAGGACCTCTCCCTGGTCAGCGATGTCGACAAACATGACCCGGAGGCCAACTCCATCGTGCTCATGACCCTGCATAGCTCCAAAGGACTAGAGTTCCCCTTCATTATTATCGCCGGAGTCGAGGAGGGACTGCTGCCGCATAACAATAGCATACATGACCCGGCTGGCTTCGAAGAGGAAAGAAGACTCTTCTATGTGGGTATTACCAGAGCCAAAAAAGCCGTGTTCCTGCTCTACTGCCGCTCAAGATGCATATTCGGCAAATGGGACAATAATCGCCAACCCAGCCAGTTTCTGGATGAATTGCCTAACCGGAAAAATTGCTATAAGCCGGCTACACAATACAACCAAGAAAATTATCATAAATATCAGCCTTCCTGGAGAGTGAAGAGCGCCGAAAGTCCGCAGGACCTGGATATGGATGAGCTGCCAACCATTATCGAAGACTGAAAAACGATGCTTTGGACGCCAAGGCGCTATGAAAAAATAAATTGTTAAACTTTACTGAGCAGATTCGCTTTCTTGCCATACTGTATATTCGGGTTTTTCTTGTACATACTGACCAGAAACAACGCAACTTGACAATTTAAATTTTCATAGTTCCAAGCATGACATAGGGTGCAGCAGTGATACACGGCACAGTGTCAGCACACATGACACAGTACCAGTATCAGCACACGGCAGGGTACTAGCATACCGCAGAATGGCGCGGAGCGCCATACTATAATAACCCTAGGCACGAAGCGCGGAGCGCGCAGTGCCTAGGGTTAGGCTACCACACAAAACAGCGCCTGAAAGGCGCCACTAAAAGATTAGCCTAAGCAAGTTGCGCCTTCCAGGCGCCGGTTTTTGGGGGACTTTGTCCCCCAGGCGCTTCGCCCTTCGGGCTCCGCGCCTGGGGCTATTATAGTACGGCGCTTCGCGCCACTGCCGGCTAGATTAAAAGAGGCGCTTCGCGCCCCCGTAAACATGACATAAGCCGCCCCAAACTCTGTGTCCAACACAACAAATCACATAAAAGAACCGTATCAGTGTTGCGCACCGGCACTAAGGAATTATGAAAAAAACAAATTGTTAAACTTTGCTGAGCAGATTCGCTTTCTTGCCATACTGTATATTCGGATTTTTTTTGTACATACTGACCAGAAACAACTCAACTTTGACAACTTAAATTTTCACAGTTCCTAAGACACACCAAGGCACACGAAGAGAATATTTTTATTCGTGTCTTAGCGCTTCGATAGGCGACAAGGCGGCGGCTCTGAAGGCCGGATAGATACCGAAAACCATGCCGATAAGCATGGAGATGGAAAAGGCCAGGATGAGCGAATGCATCTTGATTATGGTGGCCAGGCCGGCCAGATGCGAGACCAGGGCCGGCACCGCCACGCCCAGGCCCACCCCGATTAGCCCGCCAGCCAAAGAAAGCAGCAAAGCCTCGGTGATAAACTGCAGGATTATGTCGCCGCGGGTGGCGCCCAAAGCACGGCGTATGCCGATCTCGCGGGTTCTCTCCGTGACACTGGCCAGCATAATATTCATAATGCCTATGCCGCCCACCAGCAGGCTGATGGCCGCGATGCTGCCCAACACAATATTGAAAATCCTCTTGGTCTGCTCGGCCTGGCGCAGCAGCTCCAGGGGCACGGTGATCTCAAAATCCGCCTCCTTGTGATAGAACTGCAAAGTCGAGCGCACTGAATTGGCGATGGGCAGCACGGCCTCGTCACTGGGGGCAGTCAAGGTAAGCTCGTGCAGCTCCACGCGCTCCATGCTGACTGAGCCGGTCTCCTGCTTCACTATGGTCTCGCCAAAGCGGTTCTTAGCCGAACTGATGGAAACAAAGACCTCGTACACATCCCGCCCGCTCTTTTTCTCCTTGGCCTCCTTTTTTTTGCGCTCGGCCAGCACGCCGACCACTGTAAAGGCCTTGTCGCCCAAATAGATATTCTTGCCTATGGGGTAGTCCAAGGGCATCAGCGCCCTGGCAGTGGACTCGGAGAGCACCACGGCATTGCTCACTGTCTCAACATCATACTCGTCAATAAACCTGCCCTGCTGCACGCGCATGGGGGACTTGTCTAGAAACCAGGGCACTGTGCCCACCACTTTGCCCGGCAGTCTAACATCTCGAAATCGCAGCCTGGCGCTGATTTCCCTGGCCGGCACATGGATTTGCACATCGGGATACAGCGCCCTGATGCGCATCACATCCTGGTAGGTCAAGCCATAGATACTCAGACGACTCTGCTGCTTGGTGGACGAGCCGCTGTCCTCCGGCTTGCGTGAACGGATAATAATATTCGTGCTGCCCATGCTGCGAATTTGCTCGCGCGCCTCATAGCTGGCGCCCTCACCTATGGCAAGCATGGCAATCACGCTGCTAACACCGAATATAATGCCCAGCGCAGTCAGAAAACTGCGCAGCTTGTGCTCGAAAAGACTGGTGGCGCCCAGCTTGCCAACACGCTTGATCTTGTAAAGGTAATGTCGCATGAAAACAGTAAAAAAGTCAGTTGGAAAAATAACGCAGCGCAGACAAACTGGAGAGCCTTCGTGTCTCTTCGTGTGCCTTAGCGTGTCTTCGTGTCCTCCCCCTTCGTGGCCTCCCCCTTCGTGTCCCTTAGTGGCCTAAGGATGGCGTTCATCGCTGGCGATAACCCCGTCAGTGAGGTTGATTATTCGTTTAGCGTGTTCGGCGATGTCTCTTTCATGAGTCACCAGTATAATGGTGCGTCCTTCGCTTGCCAGCCCATCCAGTATCTGCATGATTTCCCTGCCTGTCGCGCTATCCAGATTGCCGGTAGGCTCGTCGGCGAAGATAAGGGCCGGCTCATTTGCCAGAGCGCGTGCAATTGCCACTCGCTGACACTGGCCGCCGGAAAGCTCGGTAGGCTTATGTTTCAGGCGGTGCCCCAGCCCCACCAGTTCGGCCAGCTTGGCGGCGCGCTCGCGACTGTCCTTCTCGGCCCAGCCCTGATAAAAAAGCGGCACCGAGATATTCTCCAGCACGCTAAGCTGGCCGAGCAGGTTAAAAGACTGAAAAATAAAGCCTATCTTCTTGCGGCGCACGGCGCTAAGCTCATTGTCCGACATCTGCGCCACGGCCAGGCCGTCGAGAAAATACTCCCCGCTGCTGGGTATGTCCAGGCAACCCAGGATATTAAGCAAAGTCGATTTGCCCGAGCCGCTGGTGCCCATGATAGACATATATTCGCCATGCGCCAGATCAAAGCTGATGCCGCGCAAAGCCTGCACTACAGTATCCCCCATCTGGAAATTCTTGCACAAATCTTTGATTTGGATTACATGCTCGTCAGATGAAAGTGAACCGGACTTGCTTTTTTTATTGCGTATTGCCATGCTAAAAAATCAAACTAGAAAAATCGTATATAAAGACAAAGCAAGCAGAGGCTTTCTGGGAGGTTTGGGCTTAGTTTGCCTTGGTGTCCTCTCCCCCGTCTGTGCCTTCGTTGCTGCTCTTGTCTGTAGTCAGTGCCTCGTCCTCTTTTGTATCTTTGGTATCGCTCTCGTTTTTAGCCTCGGCGGCACCCTCTTCCTTTTTATTCTCTTCGGTCTTTGCTGACTCCCGCTGTTTAGCTGCCTTTGCCTGTTCCTGGGCCGCCATGATCTTCTCTAGCTCCGAATCGCCATTCTGCGATTTACTTTCCACCAGCGGCGGCGGTGCCATAAGTATCTGCTCTCCCTGCGCCAGGCCGGAAAGTACAACGACGAAGGACTGATTGCGCTTACCCAGCTCCACACGCACCGGCTTGCCCTCTTCCTTAAAGCAGTAGTGCTCGCCGGAGGCATTGCTACGCACAGATTGGCTGGGCACATACAGCACGTCGCGCAGCTGTTCGGCCACGATCTCAACACTGGCATTCATGCCGGGGCGCAGGTTGGGGTCGGATTGGTCAAAGGAAACCAGGGTCTCATACACCTTGACATCCGGCGTCAGCCACTGATTCTGAGAACTGGGCAAAAGCGCCTTTTTGTTGACTTTTCCCGTGAAAGTCTGGTTGGGCATGGCGTCCACGCTGATAATGGCGGGCATACCCACCGAAATCAAGTCCACCTGCGACTCGTGTATATTGACCTTCACCGCCATCTGCCCCAGGTCCGGCAGCTTGATAATTGTTTGTCGGTGGCGTGTTTCCACACCGGGGCGTATGGGGCCGGTGTTCATCCAGCGCGGCGGGGTCTCATACACCACCAGTCCCGGCGCCGTGGCTCGGATAGTACAGTTTTCCAGAGCCTTCTTGGTCTCCTCAAGCCTAGTGGTGGCACGCAGCAGATTCTGCCGGCGAGAACGCAAAACCGCCTCCGCTGAAACCAGCCTGGAGCGGTTCACCGCCTTGGTGCGAATCAGGCTCTCTTTCGAGTTTATCAAAGTGGCCCAAACACGGTGAAAATTAGTGATGAAGTCATAACGACGGAAAATATCATACTTACCCTTGGCGGTGACCAGGGTCTTCTTCTGGGTTTCAAGCTCAAGCTCGTCAGTCTCAAGCTCGTTTTTACTCACGAATTGTTTCTCGTAAAGCTTCCTGGTGTACTCCAGCTTTTGACTGGCCCGGTTGAGGCGTATCTGCGCCAGTTCTATATCGCTTCCCAGAGTAGTCAGATCCTGCCTGGCCTGTCCGCCCAGCTCGGGGTCGTCAAGCAGAGCGGCAATGTCGCTGGGCTTCTCAGTGCCGGCAAAACGATCGGCCATGCGGTCGCCAACCAGCTTGCGCAAATCGTTCTCGGCATAAACGACTGCCAGCTCGGCGTTGCGCAGAGAGGTCTCGTTGTCGCTGGTCTGGATAATGAGCGACTCCTCGCCCTGCGTGAAAGAAGACTCCGCGTTCTCGAAGGCGGTCTGATGCTCGAAAAGCGTGTCCTCGATCTCCTTGGTCTCGAAACGAATCAAAACCCGCTCATTCTTCACATCCTCGGCGGTAATCATGGTGCCTTCGTCAACAATCTCAAGTATCTTGGCCATACGACGAATGTTTTGCACAATGTCGTTGGACACCAGGGTCTCGAGAGCGCCGCTCTCCACCACACTGATATCCAGATTGCCCAAAGCCACCTGGTAAAAATCCTGAGCCTGACGCGTCTCATCCTTCTTGCAAGCACTAAAAAGCAAAAGTAGAGCACAAAAAAAGATAATGCCGAGGCGGTTGCTGCCTACTGTGTTCATTCCGAATTCCCGATTTCAATATTATAGTTAAAAGTTTAGGCAAATCATAATTGCCCCAGCTCAACAAACCTGGGAGCTGACCTTCGTGTGCCTTAGTGTCTCTTAGTGTATCTTCGTGTACCTTCGTGTCCTCCCCCTTCGTATGCCTTAATGTCCCGCCTCGCTTACCAGCTCGAGCTGTTCGGACCAGAGGCTGCCTGGGTCTATGGGCAGCTGCCCTAGCTGATAGAGCAGCTTTAGCCAGCTAATGCGATGATTAACCAGGGAGCGAGTCAGCGAGTTTTTCGCGTTGCTCAAGTCGTCTTGGGCATCCAAAAGCTCACGTATATCAACCCGCCCGCCCTCGAAAAGCAGCTGTGTACTTTCCACACGCTTCTCCGAAAGCGTCACGCTTACCTTTTGAATCTGATAGCTTTGCTCATAAGAGCGCAGCTGTCGCCAAACATTGCGCAAGTCCCCGATGATATTGTCGCGAGCTTTGACAATCTCGCGCTCCTGCTGCTGCTCGGCAATCAGCCTACGCTTATACTGCACCAACTCATTGGTGCGCTCCAAAGGCAGCTCCATATTTAAACCGGCGCTATAGTCGCTATCGCCAAATTTCATCAGCTGCAGCGAGTTTGAAGTGTCGCTTTTGGCCTTGCCGCCCAACACCAGGTCCAAGACCGGCCCCAGGGCGTCCTCAGCGATGCGCACTTGCCTGCGGGCATCCTCAAGGCGCTCCCGCACACTGGCATAGTCCAAACGCTGAGCCAGGGCGGTCTGCACCGCCTCGTTGAAATTCATGGGCGGATTGGGCAGCTTTTGCTCGGTCAGCCTTTGCAGGTCCTCGGCATCGGCCTCCAGGCCTATGTCCAAGGGTATGCCCAGCACGCTTTTGAGCTGGTCTATGGCGCTCTGGTAGCTCTCCTCCAGCGAGACCAGATTGGACTCGGCAGTGAGCACCTTCTGCCTTGCCTGGTCCACCTGAAAGGGGTCCACGCGCCCGGCGTCGGCCATGGCCTCGGAACGCTCCAGCGACGAGGCCACGCTGTCATAGGTCGATTTGCCGATCTCCAAGGACTCCTTGGCGTTGAGCACCGCGTAGTAACGCTCGGCCACATTGATAAGCAGCGCCTCCCGCGCACGTATATAGTTACGCAGGGCATAGACCAGGTTGCGCTCGGCCTGGGTCAATGGCTCGCGCACAATGTCGGCGCCGCGACCGGCAAGCAAAGGCTGAGTCAGCGAGACATTGGCAATACTGCTCAGGCTCACAGTGCGGTCACCGCTGAGGTAGCGCAAAATCTGCAAACCGATATTGGCGCTAAAACGAGCGCCGGAGAAAAAACGCTTGCGCAAACCCAGCCCGCTATCAGTGCTCAAAGTGCTGGAGCTAGGATTCTGATTGACACCCCATAGCGCATTGAAATTGTTCACCGGATTCCAGTCCCACTGATTGGACTCGGCCAGCAATGACAGGCTGCTGAGATAAAGAGTTTCCTTCGCCCCCTGGTATTCGCGGCTGTATTTGGCCGCCATCGCCAGACTGTCGCGCAGATTAAGCCGCAGCTCTTCAACCTGCTCGGGCTGCTCGGGCAAGGGATAGTTCTGATACTCATCAAGTAAAAACTGCTCGTTTTCATCTCCGGCCAGCTCTTGAGTCTGGGCCTGATCCAGAAGCTGGGCGGCGCGATCCTCCATCTTGGCCAGGCGTTTGGGAGTGGAACAGGACGAAAACAAGCCGGCTAGCAGGAAAATCAGTAGCAGTGGAGTTATAATATGATTAAAACTTGTCAAAATAAGAAACCGTTTCTTCGCGAAAAAAGTGAACCGACGCATAGAGTAGAAACGCTCAAGCCCCGCTGAATATTTGATAAAATGGGCGGATAGGGGCAAATTGAGCCAAGCTTTCGCTCCAGCGACGAACTACAACAAGCCACAATAAAAGGAAAACATGATGAAAGCAATTATTTTCGGCGGCACCGGCTGGCTGGGCCACAATATCGCACTGGACCTCATCCAGCATGGCTACGAGGTGAGCGTCTGCTCCCGAGGCCAAAAAAACACCTATCGCGACACTCAGCCGCAATGCCGCAGCCTGCAAGCTGATAAAAATGATGCCGCAGCCATGAGCGCGCTGCTGCAGGAACCATACGATGTCATCATCGACACGGTGCCCAGCCTGGACTCCATGGCTCTGGTGAAAAAATTCGCCCGCGGCCTCAAACATTACCTGCACTGCTCATCCACCGGCGGATACGCCCCGCTGCCATATCTGCCCTGCGACGAAAATGCGCCCTACCGCGGTTTTGAAGGCGGCTCAGGCTGGAAAATCAAGGCCGACATCGACGCCGAGGCTCTGCGCCTTTTTCAGCTCGAAGGCTTCCCTGCCACCGTCATACGCCCCTGTTACATCACCGGCATCGGAATGCTGCCCCTGGACAACCTGGGCGGCAGACGCAAGGACTTCATTGCCGACATCATCGCCGAAAAGCCCCTGGACCTGCCCGACAATGGCCTGGCTTTGCTACAGCCCATACACGTCAAGGACCTGGCGCGCTCCTTCCGTCTCGCCATAGAAAACCGCCGCAGCATAGGGCAGGTGTACAATATTTGCCTGGAGCATGCTTTTACCTTGAACCGTTATTTACAGATCACCGCTGCAGTCTTCGGCAAAACTGCGCACATCAACTATGTGCCCCTGGCGGAAATGCTGCAAAAATACCCGCAGGCCCATCAGACCGGAATGCGTTTTTTAGCCACTCATATGTGTTTCAGCATTGCCAAGGCCGAGCGCGACCTGGGCTACAAGCCTAAATACAGTTCGGAAGCAGCCATCGAGGAAACCGCTGTCTGGGCCGCCAAGCAAAGCGGACACTAGCGCCCCCCCCGATCGATACGTCCGATGCGTCCGATTCGTCCGATTCGTCCGATTTACTAGACTTAGTTTCTGGCTTGTTTTTTCTTGGTCGGTTGTATGCCGGCTGGAAGCCGGCGCTCCGACCCCG
>Ga0265295_1008010_pt1 | contig 11895 bp, 13 predicted proteins | sample Munlansysbiofilm_FD_192503 | JGI IMG/M metagenome (GOLD analysis project Ga0265295, IMG submission 192503) | Leachate microbial communities from a municipal landfill in Southern Ontario, Canada - Methane capture system biofilm | ecosystem: Engineered > Solid waste > Landfill > Unclassified ... | reverse complement strand
CATTGATGGCATCTCTAACTGCTGCTCTTGCAATATCTGCAATCTGTCCAGCATTAACAGATAAATTAACATCAACAGTCATTGTAGGTCTAATTTTGCTTATATCTCCAGCAATTAAATTAGCATTAAGTAGAGTAGAGTCTTTATCAAGTTCAATCGGCATTATAGGATTTGTATTTGATACTATATTTTCTGTATCTGTTAAACTTGTTTCCGATACATCAACAATAGATGGAATTTCAACGTCCCACATTTCCAATTGAGCATTTACATTGTTAACTTCATTTTCGTTAAGTGTTGGAATGACTGTTAAATATGCTTCTTGAAGTACATCAGGTGCCATATTTTGCGGCATCATATTATTTTCTGTTGCCATTCCAGACCAACTTACATAATCTAGCCAACCTACCATTTGTTCATAATCTTTTTCGCGTTTCTCTGCAGTTTTTTGTGCATATTCAAATGGAGTCATTGTAGACGTTACCGCATCCAAAACGCTATTTAATTCGGATAGTTTCGCTTCAATTGGTGCAGCTAAATTATTAATTTCATTAACATTATTTAGCTTATTTTTTAGCATACTATATGCATGATTAATATATTCTACTTGTTCGTCGAGATTTCCTTGAATATCATAATCGCGCATGTCATAAGATGCTAATATTTTATCTTTATATTTATTAAAGAAACTATCAAACAATTCATTAACTGTTAAGGTGTTAACTTTTGTTGGATTGGATTCTAATTTTTCAGAATTGTTTAACAGCTCTTCCATTTGATTTTCATTCACGACCCATTCTGGACCAGCTTCCCCAACTAATGCAAGAGTTGGTGATTCTACATATCCCCCTTCGGCATATGCTGGAATTCCAATTCCACCTAAAATTGTTTTTACTACATCGCTCCAAGGTCGCCCACTTTTCATAAATGCTGGGTTACTATAAATTTTTCCATCGTTTGTAAAATGATAATCTGGCACATCATACATATCATATTTTAAGTTATAATAATCATATATTGATTTTGTACCCTGTATCGAATATGGGTTTGGTGGTAATTTGCTATCATGTATATATTTCATGTATTCAATAGCATCTAATGTAGAAAACTCATCGAATTTAGATATGTAATTTTGTTTGTCTGATATATCATCCAATTGTTGTTTAAGTTCGTTCATTTGTTTTTCATTCACGATCCACTCTGGACCAGCTTCTCCAACCAATGCCAACGTTGGAGAATCTACATATCCACCTTCGGCATATGCTGGAATTGTACCGGTAGGCAATGCAGATGTGTTAGCACCTATTGTAATTTCTGCATAAGTGTTCCAGATAGAATCTACTAACCATCCGAGTGTGTCATATGCTGGACCTGCAAATGCTCCAATTGTCATTTCTGGTACAGCAGTTTCTACGGATGTTATAAGATTTTCAACATCTTCATTTACTTTAGTAGGATCTCCATCAATATCTGCAACTGTTTCAATTACTCCCAAATCTTTTGCTAACTGTTCATTCGAATTTGCTTCCGCTTTTATGTTTGCTACCATTGAAATTTGTGCAGGATGTACCCATTCTCCATTAATAAGCTTCTCAGTAATGTTTTTTATATAATCCCCTTTAGATCCGTAAAAGGGTTCCGCAAATAAATCTCCTCTGTTTGCATCTTGCCATGCAGACCAGGTAGTAGCCAAACACGTTTCAAGGTTTGCATATGCATCATACATTTTATTGGTTGATTTTGTAACTTTATCAGTTTTATTAGATAGTTCGGTATATTCATCTATTAATCCGATAAGTTCTTTTGCTGGCGCCCCTCTATTATATGCTGAACTTAAAGAATTAATAAGTTCGACTTCAGCTTTGCCAAATGCTTCTGGCATTTCTCCATAAAGTTTAACTAGATCGTCAACATATTCATTAACGACTTTATAATTTTCGTCGCTTCCGGTTGATAATAATTTTTTTTCGTATTCTAAAGATTGTTTAAGTGCCGGAAGTGCTACATTTTCCCTAAACAAATTCCAATCTGTAACGTCTTCTTTTATCTTTTTAACATTGTCTTCCCAATTTTCAGCGAAGTTAAACATTAATTGTTCGGGTTCTACATTTCCAAAAATATCTGTAATTTCTCCAGTTAATTCTACTGTATAAGGATTGTCTTTAAGATATTCTCGTATTTGTTCGTCCATTTTTGAAACGTCGGCATTTGGATCTATTGCTAAAGTTTCAGAACGTTCTTTAATTAGAGATTCTAATCCATTCCACCATTCAATAGCAGCTTCTCCTCCCATTTTTTCAAACGCATCTTTATCAGTAGATTTTAATGTAGTAAGTTGTTCAATCATATTAGAAGCTTCAACGCCACTGACCAAATTATCAGAAAATACATTTGCAGCATCTTCTGAAAAATCTTTCCATGCTTTATCGAAATCTAAGATAATTCCTTCATTAAATGCATTCTCGAATGCTTCACGATATTTAATAAGTTCGTCTATTTCGGTTTGCAAATCCGCTATTCTTTCCGCGGTATATCCGGCTTTTCCAGCAGCGACCCCAGCTTCTTCCGCACTTAATTCCATTTGTAATTCTATCAATTCATCAGTGAATCCGATGTGTTCTTTAACGTAATTATTTGCAGCTTCCCATGATTCAAAACTTAATATATTTCCAGATGTGTCAGCAACACCAATTCTATTTTTATTTGATCCTGATACATTCTTTTTTCTATACGTCATAGAATATCCGGTATCTCCTATTTCGCTTCCGACGTTCCAATCTCCCATAACAGATTGACCACCAACATCAGAATAATAATCGGCAAGTTCCATAGCAGATAATGACGCTTCGAAATTTTCAACGAATTCTGCTCCTTTAGAACTTCCAGCACCAGCTGCATCAGTATCCATTAAATCTTCTTCAATTCCTGGAGTGAGTCCGTCAGTCTGAGCTAATGCTTCTTCTGTAAATTCTTGACCAACATCTTTTCCAGCGTTTTCTATTTCTTCTTTATTTTTCAATAAAGAATCTATAAATCCTCCCTCGCCAATTCCAAGTTTATCTTTAATAGTATCTCCAATATTCAATTTTTCATCTAACCAATCAAATAATTTTTGGAATAAAATTTGGATTGCATCAACTGCACTACTTATAGCAGTTGGCATTGCATTAGTAAATCCTTCCCAAGCAGTTTTAACAGTTTCTATGGGACTCTTTAATTTTTCGAATGCGTCTCCTATTTTTTGTATAGTTGAACTTCCAGAAGAATATTCTTTAATAGTTTTTGATAATGCTCCAGCCCATTCTACAGCTTCGCCAATTCCGTTTCCAACAGTCTCAAAAACTGGTCCAAGTGCTTCTGCGCCAGAAGCCAACAGTTCAAATCCCTTTCCAATGGATTCAAATGCAATTTCTGCACTATCTGTAAGATGATTAAATAATGCGCCGATCCCTTTACCGATTGCTCCCTCGCCGAAAACTTTTTCAATAGATTGTTTAATCGGATCAAATAGTTTTGACAGATTTCCAGTAGATGCAGAAATATATTTTGAAACTCCAGAAAACATTTTTCCAATAGATGCTGCTAAATCTGACGTTTTAACTCCCTTATAAATGTTTCCAAATAAATTTTGGATAGTTCCAATCCCAGAAGTTACGCCACGAATCAATGGAGCAACTATATTATTTGCAACATCTGAAATAAATTGTCCCTGTGATAATGAAGAAATTCTTGATTTAAAACTACGGAAAGCGCCACCCAAACCACCTTCCATAGTGTCTGCCATTTGTTGAGCGGTTCCATCTGCATTTTCTAAACTTTTAATATATTCATTTAATGGATCTTTCCCTTGGGATATTAACTCTAACATACCCGGTCCGGCTCGCAGTCCCATTAATTTTAGCATGTCTCCAGTGGACATTCCCGCATCATGCAACGTTTGCAAAATATCTGTAAAGTCATGACTTTCTGCACTGACTTGTTCCATTGATAACCCATATTTATCTAAAGTATCAAATACTTCTTTAGGTGCAGCATCATTAAGACGACTTAAAGCCCCTCTCAAAGTGGTTCCCGCCATTGATGCTTGAATACCAACATTTGATAAAAATCCAGTCGCTGCAGCAGCTTCTTCAAAACTCATTCCCATAGATTGAGCCACCGGCCCAACATATTTCATAGAGTCGCCCAATTGTTGTAAATCAGTATTAGCGGATGCTGTAGTTAGTGCCAGTACGTCTGCAGCGTGTCCAGAATCTTCTGCGCCCATTTTAAACGTGCTCATAATATTTGACATGATATCAGCAGTTTCGCCAAGACCGCTTTCCGTTGCTTGTGCCAAATTTAGAGTTGCACCGATACTTCCTTCAATTTCTTCTTTAGAGAATCCGGCCATTCCCAAATATTGCATTCCCTGACCAACTTCTTCTCCTGTAAATTTTGTAGTTGCTCCAAGTTCTCTAGCTTTATCCGTTAATGATCCCATATCTTCCATTGCAGTTCTAGTAACTGCAGCAACTTTTCGCATCTGATCATCGAAACTTGCAAAATTTCCAACTGCTTTTCCAATTGCTACCCCGATTCCAGCAACTGCAGTAGCTCCAAGAACAAACGGATTAGTTAATAATGGTGTAAGTCCACTTAATGTACTTTTTAACCCGTTCAAACTTCCAGAAAATCCCCCTAATCCGGATAACATCTGATTAAGTCCGGTCATGAATCCAGAAGAGTTCAACGTTGCCATATAACTTAATGTGTGGCCTGCCATATTTCTATTTCACCTCCGAACTTTTTATATAAAAAATATGGCCACATTAGAAATTTCTTTCAAATATGGCCGTGTTCTCTATGTGACTCCAAAAATTTTTCGTAGTCTGTCTTAGGTTTTATTCCGCGATTTCTTAACTCTCTTTCTTTTTTATTTTCGTCTCTCAGTTCTTCTCGAACTTGAGACAGTGCGGACCAACATTCATAATTAAATTTGAATGTCTTCCACGGTAGATTTGCTATTTCGTGAGGGAGTTTTCCGAACATCTCCCCCATAGCTGCTAATTGCGCTTTCGACTTTCTTTCGAAATTCGTCAGAAATTTCACGAAGTCCGGGAGCTACAGCTGCCATAATCAAATTAAGTTGGTCTATAGTAAAATCATTAATGCTGATCTTCCCTTTCGCGATATCTTCAGTTCCAGCCAACGAATCCGTAACAGTAAGATCGACAAATGCCGCATTGCATATAGCTATTTGTCTATCAGAAAAATCTTCAACTGACATTACGTCATCATCTGAAGATTTCTTCTTGCGTTTTCCCTTGTTTGCTTTGTCATTAAGTTCAATGATAGTTATGGCTTTAACTTCTTTATATTTTATAGGAAGTATTGCATAAACGTCTTCTCCGTCTTCATCTGTAAACATCTTTTTTTCAAGAGTTAATACCTGAATTGGATTGTCAGTAAATGCTTTTGCCGCTTCTTTATCATCGAAAACGTTAATATATTTTGACATATATAAATCAACCTATTTAATATTGTGTACTGTCAGTATTTTGTAAAGTCACGGTTATTGGAGTTCCTGAAGTTTTTACCGCATGCCAATTTACCGTATTTTTTCGTCTGTTGTCACTTTCGGACGGTGTTATACTGTCGATATAAATTGACGGACAGTTAATATCTAGATAATAATTAAATTTGTATCCTATAATAGTCCATGCGTCACCGGCAGTATGTCCAGTTGTTGCAGAAAATGTAATAGTTACACCATCTGAAAGAGTTTGTGCAGTTCCGGTTATTGCTACAGGATTGCTCGCATTTCCACCATTTTTAGTCCAAGTGAAATTATCCGGCGTGCCAGTACTTGAAATAGTTACAACATAAGTGTCGCCATCAGTTCCTGTGAAAGTTCCGCCGGATGATGCATCATCTAACCCGGTTCCAGTAGTTTGTGATGCATCGCCGACAGTGGCTTCAATTTCTGCACCTGTCCAAGTACATTGGATAGATGGATAAGACGGTCTCTCATTCGGAGTTGTCGCAGTAGGTGAAGAAGTGTCGCCATCCCAATACGCAAGAAGCATTTCGCCAGTTTCATCCCAAACATCGAAACTTCCAGAAATTTCTCTGTCTTTTCCCACAATAATATTTCGAGGATGATAATATCCCTGTGTTACTCCCTCGTCTGCTTTTATTCCGTTCTTAATATCGAAAGTTACATCAGTAATATTTGCAGACTCTACTCCGAAAGTTATAGAGTTGTGACTCGCTGCAATAACGTTAGCTAGTGCGGTCTCGGAAATGTAACTAGCAGTTCCAAAAGTTGAGACTGTATTAACTTCAGTTCCGAAGAATTTTGCCGTTAGTGACATTGGAGAATCTTGTGGGCCACTTACGTTAAGACTGTCACAAGTTCCGCCGGACATCGCCTGTTCGGTTACTGCGGTTTTATCCCAGAATGTATAACTGTCTAAATTATCTCCCAAAGTCATGGTATGCAGTCTTGCTGTAGACGCACCCATCGGAGTTGTCATAGCATCCGCACCAAGAACCGCATTAAAGAGTTCCCCGGTAAAGTTTCCGGTATAAAATCCCCAAGTTTTTATTTCAACTTCTGGAAGATACGCTTTTGCCACTGATAAAGTTGGCCGATTATATTTGCTTGATTTATATTTATCTACTCCACGAGGAGTTAGAATTTTGCCGCTTCCATCTTCCACCAAAATATAAGTTCCTGGAGTGGTTTCGGCAGTGAATGCCGTGGTTTCAAGACACACGGCAACTTCATGAAGTGCTTTAGAATTTGATAGTGTCATTTATTTTTTACCTCCTAAAATTATTAATACTGTCCGGTAGTTCTATAATTTATTCTGAATGTTATGGCCGCACACCACATCATTAAATCTTTATCATAAAATATTTCTGTTGGTACACTTTGAACAAATTGATAAGTAGTTACTCCTGCTAGAGTTTCATTTATATCAAAAAATACCATGTCTTCTATATATTCCGCTATTTCGTGCACGTATTCATCACTATTATTATATGCAGATGCTATAGAAATAGTGATTTCTCCATAAACATCTTTAATTTTTGATGAAGCTGACCCAGTGGTTCCAGTAGTTAAAGATGTGTCGAACGCTACAGAAATTAAACTTTGGTGAGTACTTCCCAAATTATCTATTACTTTGTCTTCAGACATTCCCGAATAAATAGCACCGTCAACCATATTATATAGAGTGTCATCATTAAACAACTTCTGGAAAATTTGTTGTCTGACAAATCGTTTTGTCGTCATTTTATAACTCCACCTAAAAATTTATCTACAATGTTATCAAGTTCTGCTTCGGCTTCTTTTATGGATGGTTCGAAATTTTTGAGAGATCCTTTCCGGCTAAAAATTCTTTCTTCAACATAAATAGAATATTCGACATCGTTGTAAACTTCTCCTGTTGCTACACCACCGGCAACTGTTACGGGATTATGCCGATATCCAGATCGCATTTTCGTAGTTTTTACACCATGACCAAACTTAAGACGCCGCTCACTTTTGGTATATTTTTCGACATTATTTAAATGTTGATCCAGCGCAGCTTTTGCCGCGCCATCAACTCCCATAAGTTGTTTAAGAAGTGATGCTTTAATTTGGAATTCGTTCACCCAAACAATTCCATCGGAAGTACTCGTTTTTCCAGCCATTATTTAACCACCGAAATTATCCAACCAATCACTAAACAAACAAATCCAAAAAGTGCACTTAATATTTTTATAGCTCCTTGATAATATGATGTTGAATTTTCTAAAGTGTCCAATCGTTCCGGCACTTTTTCTTTTTCGTAACTTTTCTTGACAAATTCAACACATTTCAGACGATCATCTATCCTATAAAATTTTTCATCAGTTTCATTACAAAAATCTTTGCATTTTGTATTAACTTCTATTTCTACTTTATCAATTCGTTTATGTATTTCATCTGTATTTTTTTCTAGTCTTGTATTAAGTTTTTCAATTTGTGTTAATAAAAGTTCAGTATTATTTTTTGTTACCATTAAAATGGAATGATCATCTGAATTTGGCATTCACTGATCACTCCTCTATTTTTTTAATACAGATGCAATTGAGCCAGTATTATTTCCTATATAAAATGCTAAAATCATTTGGATAGTAGAATCGTCCACAAGACCGTCTTTAAAAAACCAGACACATAATATAAACATTACTATTAAAAATCTTGCAGATATCAACTCTTTTTGAAAATATTCTCCCACAGTCACAGAATCACCTGATCCGTATCGTTTTAAATTTTGTTTGAACTTGTGTATTTGTTCCGAGAACATCGAAATCATCCGGTTCTGAAATTACTTTGAATGTTCCGGTTCTGCCAACTATCGAAAATTCGTCATTAAGATTCAATGGAACAAAAGTTGGACATCTCACTATATACATATTTTTATCTATAGATCCAGATAATTTTATAAGTTCAACGTCAGCAGTTCCACTTGTAGATTGCTTTACAAAATTACATGGATAGTTAGTATTTGTTGAACTTAATTGTATAGAATTTCCTGAAGCATCAACGCTTTCAATTTTTAACGAAACTGTTCCAGTATAATCACTACAAGTAATTTGTAATGTTGGAACGTATTCATACTGCGATTGTTTCCATCTTGCACTAGTAAACGTTAAAGTTTCGCTGGAAGTTCCGTCACTAATTGATAATGTTACGGCACCTCCAGCAGTCACTTTAAGCCAACAGCCGCCACTTGGAGGTTGTGCAGTTAACGTTAATTCGGATGCACAATTTCCATTATAAATATAGTTGGCAGTAGTGGAAACTGTCAAAAAATGTGTCCACTGCATTTTTATCAGTCCAGTTCATCAATTTCTTCAGGATCGCCAATCGGAGAAAGCCACGCATCCGGATAATTTTCTGTTGGATTATCTGCAGTTTCTATATAAGTATCTGGGTGAGTTCCAGTAGAAACGCGATCAACGTAACTGGCAGCAAATGCCATTAACTCATTATATTTATTTAGTGCAGACGTTGAAGCTCTCCCAGGATTTCTTTTGATTTTGTATCCTTCGTTAGTTATTTCGTCAGCATCAAAATCTTTTAGACGTTGATAAAAATAGTGCTCCACTAGATAGGCAATTGCTTTCTTAGTTTCTATATCTGTAAGAGAAACATTATAAAAAGTTTCATCTTTGCCAATTCGCTCAAGTGCATCTGCATAAAATAAAGTCCAGTTTCCTTGGATTGCTGACTGTGAATTGTACAAAATATTTGCATTGGTGTTAGTACTTGCAGAAGATTGTGCAGAAGTTTGAACCGTTAGCTGGGAATATGCGGTAGTTGCCGTTATTGCATCCGCTTCAGATACTGCCATTTTCTATCACCGGAATAATATCTTTTGTATCTTCTCGGAGGTCTTCAGTTATTTCAAAACTTTTCATCACGGCAATTTCTGACCCAGCATCATTAACAAGAGCAGTCCAATCCATTTCTGAAATCAACGTTACTCCCTCATTCGGAGAAAGATCAGGGAGAATTGTGGCATCAGTATCGGATCGTTCTATGATTGATAACTTTCCGTTTGCTATACAAATGTCGCGACTCATTTTGATACCGCCGGGTTCATTATTTTTCTGGAATCTGCAACTTTCAGAACCGCCAGCAACTCTTTCTCATTTTTTGTAGTATCTGCGGTGGACTTACCAACTATTTTCATATTCCAATGCCCCTGATGGATAATCGTTTCGCCCGATTTGGCAATAGCATCAATATCGTCTGTAACTCTACCTTTTGCAACTTTTACGAAAGTCATGGCGATGCAACTCCACCATTATATGTGACTGTCCACTTCTTGAAGCCCTCAGAATTGACGTCTTTTGCTAGATCCCAGATTATAGCGCCGGCTGTCAACGGGATCCACGTGCTGCCGTCGTCATGCCAGTCCGCACCTTCAATCGGCGCTGTAACATTCCCGGCTGGTGCATCGTTCGTACCTCCGACATTTAGTTCGGGAGTAACGTAAATGAACCCGGCTCTGGCATTCCAGATGGATTCGACGATATTCCCAACGGCGGCTTGAGACATTAAGCAATTTTGTACTTGAAAGTTTTGCATCCCGACCCACGATGCTGTGAACGTCGAGCCGCACGTTACGGAAGTGCTGGACAGGTACAGATTCGCCAGTTTCGACAGTCCAGCCAAATTCGCAATGTCGCCACTTACGGAAGTGCTGGACAGGTACAGAGCCACCAGTTTCGACAGTCCAGCCAAATTCGCAATGTCGCCACTTACGGAAGTGCTGGGCAGGGACAGAGCCACCAGGTTCGACAGTCCAGCCAAATTCGCAATGTCGCCACTGACGCCGGTGGTGTACAGGTACAGAGTCACTAGGTTCCTATACAAATTCCATCTGATTTTTCCAATGTCGCCCGTCAGATAATCCGACGATGCATCAATTCGGGTGAGTTCCGCCACCGGCACACCGATCAGCCGCACCCGGTGAGGACCGTTGGCGGCGAACGTGTGACTTATTTCAGCGCCGCTAGTTGCTGGTTTCACAGTGCCGTCGGAAATTTGCCAATAGACTCGGCCCGCATATTGAGCAGGAAAATCGATACGGGGCGAGATGGTCTGCCCGGCGGCAGCGGCGGTCCACAGCTCTAATTTTTCTGGAATGTTATGTTTAGCAACATGATTAGAATGTTCAAATGGTGTTAACATAATATATATCCCCAGACAGTGACGGTTATTGTATCGCCTGATCCGGGAGTTGGTGCGCTAACAGATTCTAATTCTATAAAAAGTGATTGATCCGCTGCTGCTAATCGGAACGGTTCCGCAATTGGATCAGATTGTGCTCTACAATTTTCTGCAGTATAATAATAATTATGACATGGAACACATCTAGCAATTGCAGAAGTAGCATCCGCTATACTTAATGCAGAATTATCATTAGTTGCTGCAAATGTTGCATTGGAAATCCACGCATTAAACATCACACTTCCGGTCCATTTAGAACTTATATCAATATCTATCTTAGTAATAATAATGTCATCGCCGTTAGTGGTTCCCTCAGTATCTAGTGCAATTTCTAGAACAGTTGGAGCCGAAGTTGAATCCGTGACAGCATCACCTGCAGTATAAGCCGTCGTATCTGCAGGACGTGCAAAACTCCCAGATTTTTTAAATTGTGTGGCGCTAGAACTTACGTATAAAGTTCCATCACTTTTAACTTTTAATGCGGTTTCTGTAGCACCATCTAACCCATAAATTAATCTTCTTAAGTATCCCATTTTCCCACCTATCGATAAACTACATAAACATAAAATGTTTTCGATGCTTGACCGCCTGTAACAGTTACAGTTATTTTAGACGTTAATGGATATCGAGAATGATCATCATTATCTACATTATCAACAAATATTGGATGATAAGCATCGTTATTATTTATGTCGTAAGTGTCTAAAGTTAATGCTATCGGAGTTACTAAAGAAATTACAGCAGTTGTAGAAGTTGTGATAGTTCCATTATCATAATAAATTCCTAGAAGTTCTCCAAACAAAGTATTATCAGAAGTTACAGAAGCATTACCGGAAGTATCAGTAGTTACCGTTATAAGTTCAAATCTTGGATGATAATTAATTTGAGACTGTGGAACATTTACAGAATTTGTATACAGACTCATTATACCATCTCTCTTTCATATTTTTTTATTCTAGTTAGAACTCTATTATTTATCCTAGAAAATCCTAGAAGTTTAGCCACTATTGCAAGTTTTATAAGAGGTGTTTCTTTGACTTCTACTGGATATTTTCGATCTATTCTATAACCGTCGATATATATAAATCCGTCTATTTTTCCAGACAGTTCTTTCATTTTTCCGAAGTTTGGCATAAATA
>Ga0265295_1008008_pt1 | contig 11896 bp, 7 predicted proteins | sample Munlansysbiofilm_FD_192503 | JGI IMG/M metagenome (GOLD analysis project Ga0265295, IMG submission 192503) | Leachate microbial communities from a municipal landfill in Southern Ontario, Canada - Methane capture system biofilm | ecosystem: Engineered > Solid waste > Landfill > Unclassified ... | reverse complement strand
TCCGGTCGGTCCTGCTCTTGGACAGCACCAGGTCAATATCATGCAGTTCTGCCAGGCATTCAACGCCGATACGCAGGATAAGATGGGCACCATCATTCCGGTGGAGATCACTGTCTATGAGGATCGTTCGTTCACGTACATTCTCAAGACTCCTCCGGCAGCCGTCCTGCTTAAGCAGGCTGCAGGCATCGACACGGGTTCGGCCACCCCTAATCGCGTCAAGGTGGCGTCCGTGACAGAGGCACAGCTGCGTGAGATCGCTGAGACCAAGATGCCCGACCTGAATGCGAACGACGTGGAGGCCGCTATGAAGATCATCGCGGGCACTGCGCGCTCGATGGGTTTCACGGTCAAGGGATAGCAGTACCCCGGCGCCATTCGCGTCGGATCGGATTCGAACGTCGGGCCGGTAAGACTGGCCCCATAGTGTGGGAGGGCCCTCGCAGCCCGTTAACCACGAGGAGGAACCATGAAGCGAGGCAAGAGGATGAACGCGGCCCTTGCGGCCGTCGATCGCGAAAGGCTGTATAGCCCCTTCGAGGCGATGAGCCTGATCACGGAGCTCGCTCCGGCCAAGTTCGACGAGACCGTCGAGGCGCACTTCCGTCTCGGCGTCGATACCCGCCAGGCAGACCAGCAGGTGCGTGGCAGCATCTCGCTTCCTGCCGGCACCGGTAAGACGGTACGCGTGGCCGTCTTCGCCCAAGGCGAGAAGGCCAAGGAGGCCGAAGAGGCTGGGGCAGACGTTGTCGGCTCCGATGACCTCGTCGAGCGTATCTCTGGAGGCTTTCTCGACTTCGACGCTACCGTCGCTACCCCCGATATGATGAGTAAGGTCGGGCGACTTGGTAAGATTCTCGGTACTCGCGGACTCATGCCGAACCCCAAGCTCGGCACAGTGACCATGGATGTTGCACGCGTCGTCAAGGAGCTCAAGGCTGGCCGTGTCGAGTATCGCGCCGACAAGCACGGCATCGCGCACGTTGGCATCGGCAAGAAGTCGTTCACGACCGAGGAGCTTATCCAGAACTACGGTGCACTCCTGGATGAGATCCTCCGCGTGAAGCCGGCATCGTCGAAGGGTCGTTACATCAAGTCGATCACCGTCTCGACGACGATGGGCCCGGGTATCAAGGTCGATCCTGCGAAGACGCGTAACCTGCTCGAAGAGGTCTGATTCTGTTTCGGGCTTGCACCAACGGGCGGGTTCGGAGATAATCGCCCCCGCTTGTCATTGAAAACGCACGCACGCACGCTGCCGTAGACAGCAGGTACTCGGAGGCATCCGGGTCGAAAGGAACCTGGCCAGGTTCCGCCAGCCGAGGTGGAGCAACCAAGATACGCTTGACGCACATGCGTCTTCGTTACGTGGCCTCCGCTCTCACAGGCGGGGGCCACGTTGCATTTTGGAGTAGAGACTCCAATTCGCGACCGCAGCCCGCAGGCGTGGTCGCGTGCCGGAAGGGAGGTGAGTGTATGCCGACTAACGAGAAACAGCAGCAGGTAGCGGAGATCAAGGAGCGTCTTGAGACTTCGGCCGGTGTCATCATGGCCGACTATCGAGGGCTGACCGTCAAGGAGATGCGTGTTCTGCGCACGACGCTTCGCGGCACAGACGCTGTGGTCACCGTGTATAAGAACTCGCTCGCTCAGATCGCGATCCGCGAACTCGAGCTTCCTATCATGGATCAGTTCCTGGAGGGTCCCACGGTCTTTGTCTTCACTCCCGAGGATCCTGCCGCGACTGCCAAGGGCCTCCTTGCGTTCTCGAAGGAGCACAAGGTCTTCAGCTTCAAAGGTGGCCTGATCGACGGACAGGTGGTCGATGCAGAAGCAGTCAAGGCGATCGCATCGCTTCCATCCCGCGACGAACTCATCGCGAAGCTTATGGGTACCATGCTCAACCCGGTTCGCAGTCTCATGGCGATGGCCAATGCGCCCGCAGGTGCATTCGCACGCGTCGTCCAGGCCGTGGCGGACCAGAAGGCCGCTGCATAGCACGACGACACTACGTATGCGGACCGACGCTCATGTCGTGCGGTCCCGGACAACAGAAGGAGAACTAAGAAATGGCTGATCTTAAGCGCGAAGATATCCTCGAGTGGGTCAAGGCCGCTCCGGCCCTCGAGCTCGCTGAGCTCGTCAAGGAGATGGAAGAGGTCTTTGGTGTTTCGGCTGCCGCTCCTGTCGCTGCCGCTCCTGCCGCTGCTGGCGAAGCCGCTGTCGTCGAGGAGAAGGACAGCTTCGACGTGATCATCACGGCAGCTGGTGGTACCAAGATCCAGGTCATCAAGGCTGTCCGCGAGTTGGACTCCAATCTGGGCCTGAAGGAAGCCAAGGATCTGGTCGACTCAGCCCCGAAGGCTGTTCTCACTGGTGTTACCAAGGAGAAGTCCGAGGAAGCCAAGGCAAAGCTCGAGGGCGCCGGTGCGACCGTCGAGGTCAAGTAGTCAACGCCTTATTGGGTGCCGGTACGGACTCGAAGGGCTCGTGGTCAGTGGCGCACAGGCGCCACTGACCACCCCGCACGGTTAGAATCAAGTATGAGTTGACCGGGGGCTTACCCTTCGGTAAACTGATCGTTTGCGACTCTCAGTACACCGCTCGGGTATAAGGAGGAATAACCTGGTGCCGCTCGAAGCAGGTTCCCCCGTTCCCGCTGGTGCTCGCCAGCGCCGTTCGTTCGCGAAGATTTCGGAGATCCTAGAGGTCCCTAATCTTATCGCCATCCAGACGGACAGCTTTAAATGGTTCCTCGAAGAGGGACTCAATGAGACGTTCCGAGACATGTCTCCTATCAGTGACTTCACCGACACGCTCGCCGTTGAGTTCGGCGCGCATGAGTTCGGTGACGCCAAGTACTCGGTTGATGAGTGCAAAGAGAAGGACATGTCGTACCAGGCACCCCTATTCGTGGAGGTGCGCTTTATCAACAAAGAGACCGGTGAGATGAAGGAACAACAGGTGTTCATGGGTGATTTCCCGCTCATGACCGACCGTGGGACCTTCGTCATCAATGGCACCGAACGTGTCGTGGTCTCACAGCTCGTGCGTTCGCCGGGTGCCTACTTCAAGTGGGATATCCGCAACAACAAGAACTACGCTGTCGGTTCGGTAATTCCGAGCCGGGGGGCGTGGTTGGAGTTCGAACTCGGGCGCCCATGGTTCTCATGGGTCGCTCCAGGGCGACCCATGGAGCCGGACAAGCAGTTCGGCGAGGCGTACGTGCGCGTCGACCGGAAGCGCAAGGTTCCGGCCACCGTGCTCGTTCGCGCGCTCGGCATCGCGGAGACCGAAGAAGAGATACTCGATGTGCTTGGTGACTCGTTCGTCGTGCGGCAGACGCTTGCACGCGATCACACCACGACTCGTGAAGAGGCGCTCATCGAGTTGTACAAGCGCTTGCGTCCGGGTGAGCCAGCCAATGTGGAGTCTGCGCGTTCGCTGCTCGACGGACTCTTCTTCAATCCGCAGCGCTACGACCTTGGTAAGGTCGGGCGCTATATGCTCAATCGCAAACTGGACGTGACCATTCCCGCAGAGGTCCACACGCTCACCAACGAAGACGTTGTGGGTATGATGAAGCACCTCTTCGGTCTGTGGGAGCAGGACTATCGTGAGTACATCACCGACGATGTCGCTGCGACCATCAGGGCGAAGTACGACAACGTTCGCCTTGGTGCCGAGGATCGTACGTACGAAGTCGACGACATCGACCACTTGGGCAATCGCCGGGTGCGTGTGGTCGGCGAGTTGATCCAGAATCAGTTCCGCATCGGTCTGGCCCGTATGGAGCGTGTCGTCCGTGAGCGGATGACGACGCAGGACGTCGAGCAGATCACACCTCAGTCGCTGATCAATATCAGGCCGATCGTCGCCTCCATCAAGGAGTTCTTCGGTTCTTCGCAGCTTTCCCAGTTCATGGGTCAGACGAACCCGCTCGATGGCTTGACTCACAAGCGTCGTGTATCGGCGCTTGGCCCTGGTGGTCTGTCGCGTGAGCGTGCCGGCTTCGAGGTGCGAGACGTGCATCCGTCGCACTACGGTCGCCTGTGCCCGATCGAGACGCCTGAAGGTCCGAACATCGGTCTTATCGGCTCGCTCGCGACTTTTGCGCGCATCAACGGTTATGGTTTCATCGAGACCCCGTATCGCAAGGTCGTGAAGGGTTGCGTTACCGACGAGATCATCTACCTTACGGCAGACGCGGAGGAGCAGTTCATCATCGCGCAGGCGGCTGAGCCGGTCGATCCTAAGACCGGCGCATTCCTGAACGAGCGTGTGCTCTGCCTCCTCAAGGGAGGTAACCCTGAGGACGTCGAGCCTCATAGCGTCGACCTGATGGACGTTTCGGCCCGTCAGATCGTATCGGTGGCTACAGCGCTCATTCCGTTCCTCGAGCACGACGACGCGAACCGTGCCCTCATGGGTTCGAACATGCAACGTCAGTCTGTGCCGCTCCTTACCCCGTCTGCACCACTGATCGGCACCGGTATGGAGTACCGCTCGGCGGTTGACACCGGTGAGATCTTGCTGGCCAAGCGGCCGGGTACTGTGAGTTTCGTGGATAGTACGGCTATCGAGATCACCACCAAAGATGGTGTGGATCGCTATAAGCTTCCCAAGTTCATGCGTTCCAACCAGGGCACCTGCATCAACCATCGCCCGCTTGTCTCGACCGGTGAGAAGGTCGCCGTAGGTCAGGTTCTCGCGGATGGACCGTCCACCGAAGCTGGCGAGCTTGCGCTCGGCCAGAACCTGCTCGTGGCATTCATGCCATGGGAGGGCTACAACTACGAGGACGCGATCATCCTCTCCGAGCGTCTTGTGAGTGACGACGTGTTGACTTCGATCCATATCGAGGAGTACGAGGTCGAGGCGCGCGACACCAAGCTTGGCCCGGAAGAGATCACCCGCGAGATTCCCAACGTGGGTGAGGACATCCTGGCGAACCTCGACGAGGACGGCATCATTCGTATCGGCGCTGAGGTCTTCCCTGGCGACGTGCTGGTGGGTAAGGTCACCCCGAAGGGCGAGACCGAGCTTACGGCCGAAGAGCGTCTGCTCCGTGCGATCTTCGGAGAGAAGGCGCGCGAGGTTCGCGATACCTCACTGAAGATACCGCACGGTGAGACCGGTCGTGTCATCGCAGTCCAGAAGATGAGTCGTGACAACGAGGATGATCTGAACCCCGGTGTCAATGAACTCGTGCGTGTGTATGTAGCGCAGAAGCGCAAGATCCAGGTGGGCGACAAGCTCGCCGGTCGTCACGGAAACAAGGGTGTTATCTCCAAGATCCTTCCGGTCGAGGACATGCCTTTCCTGGCCGACGGGACGCCGGTCGACATCATCCTCAATCCGCTTGGTGTACCGAGTCGCATGAACATCGGACAGCTTCTCGAGACTCATCTCGGCTGGGCTGCTCGTGTGGGCTGGAGTGATGATGAGAAGCAGAAGGATCCGGTCGACGGCCCGATCCATATCGCGACACCGGTGTTCGACGGTGCAAAGGAGCATGAGATCTCGCAGACGCTTGTGAAGGCGGCTCGAAACGTCCAACTCCAGGCCAAGGCGCGCTATGGTACGCACACATACGATGAAGTGATCCCGACGATCAACGGTGAGGGTAAGACCCTGCTGTTCGATGGTCGCACCGGTGAGCCGTTCCGCCAGCCGGTCACCGTCGGCATCATCTACATCCTGAAGCTGTTGCACCTGGTCGATGACAAGATCCACGCACGCTCGACTGGTCCGTACTCTCTCATCACCCAGCAGCCGCTCGGTGGTAAGGCGCAGTTCGGCGGTCAGCGCTTCGGTGAGATGGAGGTGTGGGCCCTCTACGCGTATGGCGCTGCCTACGTGTTGCAGGAAGTCCTCACCATCAAGTCCGACGATGTCCTTGGCCGCGTGAAGGCGTACGAGGCCATAGTCAAGGGTGAGAACATCCCGGAGCCGGGTATCCCCGAGAGCTTCAAAGTCCTCATCAAGGAGATGCAGTCACTGTGTCTCGATGTTGAGATCATGTCTGAGTCCGGCGATCAGATCGAGCTCAAGGAGGACGAGGACGACGTGTTCCGTACCGCTGAGGAGCTCGGACTTGACCTCACCGGCATTCAGGACACGCATGGCTCCGGGAGCCGTGGCGCCTCTGATGGCAGCGAGTCACTTGATGACCTCGATACCTCAGAGATCGACCTTTCACTTGAGATCAGTGCAGAAGATAACGTCGCCCCTGGTGGCGACGAGTAGGGGCCCGGTCGGGACGAACGGGTAGGCGCCCAGGCAACTTCGGGCGCTCACCGGATGGAGGAATGAACGTTGCTCGACGTCGACGTCAACAACTTCGATAAGCTCCGCATCGGGCTTGCCAGCTCGGAGCAGATCCGCCAGTGGTCGCGTGGCGAAGTGAAGAAGCCCGAGACTATCAACTATCGTACGCTCAAGCCTGAGAAGGACGGCCTGTTCTGCGAGAAGATTTTCGGTCCTACTAAGGACTGGGAGTGCTTCTGCGGCAAGTACAAACGCGTCCGCTTCAAGGGCATCATCTGTGAGCGTTGCGGTGTCGAGGTCACGCGGGCCAAGGTCCGCCGTGAGCGCATGGGCCATATCGAGCTCGCTGCGCCGGTCTCACATATCTGGTACTTCAAGGGTGTACCGAGTCGCATGGGCTACCTGCTCGATATCGCTCCACGCGATCTAGAGAAGGTGCTGTACTTCGCATCCTCGATCATCACTTCGGTGAATGAAGAGGATCGTGAAGCCGATCTGGACATGCTTCGTGATGAACTCGAGGCCGATCTTCAGGCCCTCGAGAGCGAGGTCGTGGAAGAGAAGGCGCAGGCTGAGGCTGAGCGTGATCGTCTCGTCGCCGTCGCCAAGGGTGAGCTCGAGCCCGCAGAGGGGGAGTCCTTCGACGAGGAGGTCGCCCCTGCCGATCGCATCAAGAAGATCGAGGCTGAGGCACGCCGCGACATTCGCGACCTGGAAGAAGAGCTCGAGGAGCGGCGCGAGCTGCTCCGCGAGGCGTTCGATCGTTTCCAGAAGCTCGTCGTCAAGGATCTCATCAACGATGAGACGCTGTATCGCGAGATGAAGCTTCGCTATGGCGACTACTTCCGCGGTGGTATGGGTGCTGAGGCTATCCAGGATCTCCTGAAGCAGATCGACATGCAGGTACTCTCGGACGACCTCAAGCAGGTCATCGACGAAGGCAAGGGTCAGAAGAAGCAGAAGGCGATCAAGCGCTTGAAGGTCGTCTCAGCGTTCCTCAATTCGACGAACCGTGCCGAGTGGATGATCCTCGAAGCGATTCCGGTGATTCCGCCGGATCTGCGTCCGATGGTGCAGCTCGACGGTGGTCGCTTCGCTACGAGCGATCTGAACGACCTGTACCGGCGTGTCATCAACCGGAACAACCGCCTCAAGAGGCTGCTCGATCTCGGTGCACCTGAGATCATCGTGAACAACGAGAAGCGCATGCTGCAGGAGGCCGTGGACGCGCTGTTCGACAACGGTCGCCGTGGTCGCCCGGTGACGGGTCCCGGTAACCGTCCGCTGAAATCCATCAGCGATATGCTGAAGGGTAAGCAGGGCCGTTTCCGCCAGAACCTGCTCGGCAAGCGTGTCGACTACTCTGGCCGCTCGGTTATCGTCGTCGGCCCGGAGCTCAAACTGCACCAGTGCGGCCTTCCTAAGGTCATGGCGCTGGAGCTCTTCAAGCCGTTCGTGATGAAGCGACTCGTGGATATGGAGTACGCACAGAACATCAAAAGCGCCAAGCGCATGGTTGATCGTGCACGGGATGTCGTCTGGGATGTGCTTGAAGAGGTCATCTCCGACCACCCCGTGATGCTCAACCGTGCCCCCACCTTGCACCGTCTTGGTATCCAGGCGTTTGAGCCGATCCTCGTAGAGGGTAAGGCCATCCGGCTGCACCCGCTTGTGTGTACCGCGTTCAACGCCGACTTCGACGGCGACCAGATGGCAGTACACCTGCCGCTCTCAGTGGAGGCGCAGGCAGAGGCGCGTACGCTGATGCTTTCCACCAACAACATCAAGAGTCCGGCCCACGGTCGTCCACTCACCGTTCCATCGCAGGATATGGTTATCGGTCTGTACTATCTGACGACCATTCGCGAGGGTTCTGATGGCGAAGGCCGATTGTTCGCGGACTTCGAAGACGCGCAGCTTGCCTACGACAGCCGTGCGGATCTCGATCTCCAGGCGCAGGTCACCGTGCGTTTGCGAGGCGACCTCATCATCGAGACTGCGGCGGGTGTATCTGAGGAGAGGAAGGCCGGAGAGCGCATCGAGACCACGGTGGGACGTATCACGTTCAACCGCTCGCTCCCGGACGACTACCCGTTCATCAATCACGAGGTGGATAAGAAGGGCATATCCCGTATCGTGGAGGATTGCTCGGTCGTGTATTCGACGACGCAGATGGGTGCGATCCTCGATGAGGTCAAGCGTCTTGGCTTCCATTACGCGACCCGTGCCGGCGTGACGGTCGGCGTTTACGACGCAGTGGTGCCTGAGGCCAAGGCTGAGATCATCGAACACTCCGAGGCCGAGGTTGAGAAGATCGAGCACCAGTACGATCGCGGTCTCATCACTCGCGAAGAGAGGCACCGTCAGATCGTCGATGTCTGGACGCGCGCGACCGACGATGTCGGTGATGCGATGGCGGAGGGCTTCGATAAGTTCAACCCTATCTACATGATGGCCCACTCAGGCGCACGGGGTAACATCAAGCAGGTCCGTCAGTTGGCCGGTATGCGAGGCCTCATGGCGAACCCGAAGGGTGAGATTCTCGATCGTCCGATCAAGGCCAACTTCCGTGAGGGTCTTTCGGTCCTCGAATACTTCATCTCTACCCACGGCGCCCGCAAGGGTCTTGCCGATACCGCGCTGCGTACCGCTGACTCCGGCTACCTCACGCGCCGCCTGGTGGATGTTGCGCAGGACGTCATCGTGCGCGAGAGCGACTGCGGTACAGATGAAGCTATGGAGTTCACTCTGCTCGACGAGCGCGATCAGCCTGATCACGATCTTGTGGGTCGCTGCCTTTTCGAGTCGGTAGTGGACGCGAAGACCGGTGAAGTGCTGATCGAAGCCGGTGACTACATCAAGAACGACAAGGACTTGCAGCGACTGCTAGACGCAGGCGTGAAGACGATCCAGGCCCGCACGGTCATGACATGTCGGGCGGCTCACGGTATCTGTCAGAAGTGCTACGGCTTCGATCTTGCGGCTGGTCGGCCTGTCGATATCGGCACTGCGGTGGGAATCATCGCGGCTCAGTCGATCGGCGAGCCAGGCACGCAGCTCACGATGCGCACCTTCCACACCGGTGGTGTCGCAGGCGATGACATCACGCACGGTCTTCCGCGTGTCACAGAGCTCTTCGAGGCACGGAAGCCAAAGGGCCAGGCGCAGCTCTCGGAGATCACTGGTGTGCTTGCAATGGAAGAAGGAGATAAGACTCGCACGCTGACGATCACGGCCGAGGATGGCACAGAGAAGGTCTATACGACCTCTCGTCGTGGACGTCTGCGCCCCGGGATTGCCGACGGCGCGACCGTTGAGGCGGGCACCCAGCTGACAGAGGGCTCGGTGAACCCCCATGACCTATTGCTCCTTCGTGGTCCCAAGTCGGTACTCGGCTATATCGTGCGCGAGGTCCAGGACGTGTACCACAGCCAGGGCGTCGACATCAACGACAAGCATATCGAGGTCATCGCGCGTCAGATGATGCGCAAGATATCTGTGACCGAGGCCGGAGACACGACGTTCCTGCCCGGTCAACTAGTGGATCGCTTGCAGTATGAGTCCGAGAATGAGCGCGTTGTGGCCAATGGTGGGGAGCCGGCAGTCGGACATTCTGTGCTTCTCGGTATCACCAAGGCATCGCTTGCAACGGACAGCTTCCTCTCCGCGGCGTCCTTCCAGGAGACCACCCGTGTTCTTACGGATGCGGCCATGGCCGGCAAGTCCGATGAGCTACTTGGTCTCAAGGAGAACGTCATCATCGGCAAGCTCATACCTGCGGCGACCGGTATGAAGCGGTACCGTTCGGTGAAGCTCACGTATCGCGGTCAGTCAGCGGAGTGGAGTGGCGATGAGAACGGTGGCCCGCTGCCGCAGTTCGCTCCCGATGAGCTTCTTGAGCTGGAAGCCATGCTGCCGGGTCCTGCGCTCGAAGAGGGTGGACTGACGCCCGAGGAGACCGAGGCTCTGTTTGCGGATCTCGATCTTGGAGCTGCCAACGAGGCTATCGACGTGAGCGGCTTCGAGGGAGTGGTCTTCGACCCCAACGAGCCGACGCCGGCCGTATCGGATGAGCCGGAAGCACGCCTGTGTGAGGCGACGTTCGGTGATGGTACGCCGTGCACGCATCCCGCCAAAGATGGTTCACGGTACTGCGGCGTTCATGCCAGGCTCGCGGACTCAGATGGCCTGTGCCGTGCGTTCCGGGTGGATGGAACGCCCTGTCCCAATAAGGCGAAGGACGGTCATTTCTGCGGGGTTCACGCCAAGCTGGAGGCGCAGTTCTCCGAGATATAGGTACGACTCGCACCGGTTCCGGGACGTAAAGTCCGGGAACCGGTGCGCGCCACTTGCCTGCCGGTGGGTGGGAGACTGGATACGCCCGGGTGCGTGGTACTTGACTCGGGTGAGGTGCTTTGCTAGAGTTGCGCGTTGCGACTACGCTCGGCGCCAAGGAACGGGCGCCGTGTCATAGAGCTCGAATGTGATCGATCTAAGGAGATGAGTAGTGCCCACCATCAACCAGCTCGTGCGCAAGGGTCGCGTCCAGGCCGTTGACAAGAGCAAGACGCCTGCGCTGAAGGGAAACCCTCAGAAGCGCGGCGTGTGCACGCGTGTGTACACGACTACGCCCAAGAAGCCGAACTCGGCGCTCCGTAAGGTCGCCCGTGTCCGTCTGACCAATGGGATGGAGATCACGGCGTACATCCCTGGCATCGGCCACAATCTGCAAGAGCACTCGATTGTGCTCGTGCGTGGCGGCCGAGTGAAGGACCTCCCGGGTGTACGCTACAAGATCGTCCGTGGTGCGCTTGACGCCGCTGGTGTCAACAAGCGCATGCAGGCTCGTTCGCGCTACGGCGTGAAGAAGCCCAAGTAAGGACTGACATTCCCCGGTCCGTCTGTCATGGCAGGTGGACCTATCGTGTGAGTAGAGGAGTGAAGTATGCCAAGGCGTGCAGCAGCACAGCGCCGTGAGGTGCTCCCGGATCCGGTTTACAACAACCGGCTGGTCACCCAGTTGATCAACAAGGTGTTGCTCGACGGCAAGAAGTCGGTCGCCGAGCGCATCGTGTATGGCGCGTTCGACATCGTCGAAGAGAAGATGGCTCAGGACCCGCTCTCGGTGTTCAAGAAAGCCATGGACAATGTCCGTCCGACGCTCGAGGTCAAGCCGAAGCGTGTCGGTGGCGCGACGTACCAGGTTCCGATCGAGGTGAACTCACGCCGGTCGACCACACTCGCTATCCGCTGGATCGTCGGGTTCTCGCGTAAGCGCCGTGAGAAGACCATGGCTGAGCGTCTTGCTGGAGAGATCATGGACGCTTCGAACGGTCTTGGCGCATCGGTCAAGAGGCGTGAAGACCTGTACAAGATGGCCGAAAGCAACCGGGCATTCAGTCACTACCGCTGGTAGAGCCTGAGCCTGAGCCGGACCGAGGAAGAGGACGAGTACACGATATGGCTTCGAAGAGGACACTGCTCGCTATGACCCGAAATATCGGGATCATGGCTCATATCGACGCCGGTAAGACCACGACGACCGAGCGAATCCTGTTCTATACAGGCAGGTCGCACAAGATCGGCGAGGTCCACGACGGTGCAGCCACCATGGACTGGATGGTCC
>Ga0265295_1008007_pt1 | contig 11896 bp, 10 predicted proteins | sample Munlansysbiofilm_FD_192503 | JGI IMG/M metagenome (GOLD analysis project Ga0265295, IMG submission 192503) | Leachate microbial communities from a municipal landfill in Southern Ontario, Canada - Methane capture system biofilm | ecosystem: Engineered > Solid waste > Landfill > Unclassified ... | reverse complement strand
ACATTTGAAAACCTACGCCGGAATCAGCCGGATCAGATGCGTCCGGAATTCTGCACCACGCGATAATCCGAGGAATTGAACGGCAGTACATTTTCCGGGATAAAGCGGATAAGGAAGATTTTGTCGGCCGGTTGTCACAGCTTGTCCCCCGAAACCCGTACAAGCTGCTGTGCATGCACCGTCAAACCAGATTACCGCAACTCTTCTTCGTACTGGAAAGGTAACACGCCCTGTGCCATAATCCCTTCAGCCAGTCGGTGATTTTTTCGCTGTTCCACAACAACACTATCGCCTCTGCCCGCTTGGGCAAACGGGATTCCCCTCTTCCTTAGAAGGCGGATCGGGGTGGTAGGAAAAAGGAAATGTTTCTATTTGCGGAGTGAGGTTGTTCAGGAAGGTATCCGGGGGATGAAGTGGAGATAGCCATTATATCTGCTGAATCGCTGGGCACCAGGGGGATGTGCTGCCTGGTGCGGACCAAAGACCGCCGCATTCTTATAGATCCGGGTGTGGCGCTCGGGTATCTGCGTTCCGGACTTCTGCCGCATCCATTTCAGGTCGCTACGGGTGCGATCATCAGGGAGAAGATCGTCTCGTCATACGTTCTTGCAACCGATATCATATTCAGCCACTACCACGGCGACCATATCCCGCTCGCCAGGGCCAACCCCTTTCAGCTGTCTCTTCAGCGGGTTCAGTCACGGCTGGTCAACGCGCGACTGTGGGGCCTGAACCCCGAAAATGAAACAGATGCCATGCGGACAAGGGCAGAGGAGATAGCTTTTTCATGCGGCCGTAAGATTTCTGCTGCAGACGGCTGCTCAGACAGGGAGATTTCTTTTTCTTCAGCCGTGCCGCATGGCAGGTCGGCAGGGAATAAAAACAGGGTGCTGATGACCCGGATTGCCGGCGACGGGGGTGTCTTTGTGCATGCATCGGATATTCAGCTTTTAGAGCGTGACTCGATCACGCAGATTCTTGAGTGGAGACCGGATATTGTTTTTGTTGCCGGGCCGCCTCTGTATCTGCACAGGCTTTCCAGGATAGACTTGGACGATGCCTGGCAGAATGCACTGATGCTGACCGACAATGTCGATACGTGCATTATAGACCACCATGTCCTCAGATCTTCAGAGGGTATCGAATGGCTTGACGAGCTCAGAAGATCTTCGCGCAATACGGTGATGTGCGCAGCGGATTATATGAAGCAGAAGAGGAGTTGCCTCGAAGCATTCAGGCAGGACCTGTACCGGGACATACCTGTTGGCGAGGCCTGGCATGATGCCTATGCACAGCGCGCGGCGGATTTCTCGGGATACCTTGCCTGGCGAGGGCGGGACATTTCAGGCGAAATGCACAATCTACAGGGGATGAAGTAATAAGGAAGAGGGAAGAAGGTGCGTTCGGGACGCTCGTTGATATATTGACTTGAATCATTCCAGAGCCTCGAGACCCATGTCTTTTATCATCTTTTCGACCCGATTGACCGGCAGGTTGACCGTTGGTTTTGAAATGTAAAGCGCTCCACAAAAATTTTGCGGCGCTCAGTTCTGCAAAAATAATGCGGTTCAAGGCTTCCGCAGGGTCAACTATGGATTTTCGCGGCATGTTGATTGAAATTGACAAATTGCAGCATTCTGTCAATCAATATATCAATGAACAACCACAAATCGCCTTGGCGACGTTAGCCGTGAAGATGGGCGGACAAGTCGTTATCGTCCCAGTCGAACGAATGCCGACGAAAACGGGTATAGCCGCGATCTACCGGTACTGAATTGCAGTTACGAGCAGCTACGATAACCACAGGAGGAGGAAGGGCTTATGCAGATTCAGATCAACACCGATAGCAACATTGAAGGCGATGCAGAAATGGTGCAACGGATTAAGTCCTTAGTAATTAACGGCCTTGATCGGTTCAGCGAGCGAGTCACACGAGTCGGGGTCCACCTCAGCGACAAGAATTTCGGCAGCGAAGATAAACGTTGCCTGCTGGAGGCCCGGCTCGCCGGTCTTCAGCCAATCACTGTAAGCGATTTGGAGGCCACTTTAGAGCGGGCTGTCGACGGCGCGGTCGAGAAGTTGACTCGCTCCCTGGACAGCAAACTCAAACGATTGGGGAGGCGCTAATGGACCACACATCTGGTCGAATAATCCGAGCCAGCAGAGGGGATAAGTCGAATAGCGAAATGCTGGAGAAGCACTCACGGCCCGTCAGGAACGAAAGGAAGCAGCGAAGCTGCGTTAGACAGCCGCCTCACCTTCATGCAGGCCGCGGACAAGAGCAACCAGGACCACCTTGCCGGACTTGCCACCAGCTACCATCGGCAGCGTCAACCATCAATCACGGAGGAACTCATCGACATCGTGGGCAGTTCCCGGTCCGAACTTGGGGTCTTGATTGGTCTCGACCGGCCCGACTCATCTGCGCCACGTTCCTGTGCTTCGCCGTCTTTTCGTTCACCTCAGCGGCTGCCCAGCAGTTAGACGGTAGCGAGGATACGCCGGTGCCGGCGAAAGCGCCTGACGGCAAACCCGAGCCCCCAGGCAAAGTCGAAGTCCAACCCGTCGCCAAGGATGACGAGATTAGGCAACGAATCGCGGATATTCTTAAAACTACAAGCTGGTTCGGCGAGCCCAGGGTCACCGTCCAGGAAGGAATCGTTTTCCTGAAAGGAACGACGGAAAGCGATGAATCCAAGCAATGGGCCACCGATTTAGCGAAGAATACGGAGGGCGTGGTTGCAGTCGTCAATCAAATCGAAGTGGCCCACACCAGGATTTGGGATTTCGATCCAACCTTTCAGGTACTGAATGATCTGGCTCGCCGATTCGTACGATCGCTTCCCCTGATCGTGGTGGCGGTAGTCGTAATCGTTATTTCACGGATCTTCGCCAGGTTGACGGTGTACGCCCTGCGTCGCAGGCTTCAGGCTCGATTCCGCAGTCAGCTTTTGCGCGAGGTAACGGCCCGGGCTGGCGGAATGTTTGTAATTCTGGCTGGCCTATACCTGGTGCTCCGTATCGCCGGTCTGACGCAACTCGCGTTTACGGTGGTCGGCGGGACAGGCCTGATTGGTTTGGTGCTGGGCATCGCATTCCGCGACATCACCGAGAATTTTCTCGCCAGTCTCTTTCTGAGCTTGCAACAACCGTTTCGTGAGGGCGATCTGGTAGAGGTGGCGAGCGTCACGGGTTACGTTGAGCGGCTGACCTCTCGCACGACTGTTCTGATGACACTCGACGGCAATCAAGTGCAAGTCCCCAATTCGACCATCTTCAAAAGCACGATCCGCAACTTCACAAGCAATCCCAATCGCCGCGATGATTTCATCGTGGGTATCGGTTACGACGATTCCATCCCTAGTGCCCAGGAAGTCGCCTTGAAGGTGCTCGCTGAACATCCCGCCGTTTTGAATGAACCCGAACCCTTGGTGCTTGTGGACAACCTTGGACCGTCCACGGTGAACCTACGGGTTTATTTCTGGCTCGATGGCGGTCGACACAGCTGGTTGAAAGTGAAATCGTCGGTCATTCGGCTTGTCAAACGGGCCTTCCAGGATTCGGGAATCTCGCTGCCGGACGAGGCCCGCGAGGTAACCTTCCCTCACGGGGTGCCTGTACGCGTGATAGAGGGCGAACTAGCCGTAGAACCAGCCGAACAAGCTCCGGCGAAGCCGACCGCCGAGGTCGAGGCAGTCTCGACCAAGGCGGAAGCCGGCCTGCAAAGCGAAGCCGAGGAAATCAAAGAACAGGCGCGCAAATCCTGGACCCCTGGGGAGAATCTCTTGATATCATCGTCGTCCGCGGATGCCAGTTGACGGCGTGGTGGAGTCGTGTGCGTTCGGGACGCTCGTTGATATATTGACATGAATCATTCCAGAGCCTCGAGGCCCATGTCTTTTACCATCTTTTTGATCCGATTGACCGGTGGGTGGACCGTTGGTTTTGAAATGCAATGCGCTTCACAAAAATTTTGCATCGCTCGATTCCGCAAAAATAATGTGATGCAAGGTGCCCGCGGCGTCAATTATCTATATTTTCGCGGTATGATGATTGGAATCGACGAATTGCAACCAGTTCCCTCAAAGGGATAACTCCTCTTCCGGAACTGAATGAGGCACATAACAGGCTATGGTTTTATACTTTGACGGGGTAGGCCGGTGGAACTATCGCAACTTCTTATCGTTTTAGGAAGCCTATTTCTGTTGGGTCTTGTTGCCGACTGGATCAGTGCGAAGGTCCTGGTTCCGCGCGCCAGCTTGATGCTGTTTTGTGGCATCGTGATAGGGCAGTCGGGTTTCGATCTAATACCACAAGAGATCACTGCGCTGTATGAGACTCTGTCAGTGATCGCATTGTCAATGGTGGCCTTTTTGCTTGGCGGTTCGCTAACGCCCAGGAATTTGGCTCAGAACGGACGGGCAATCCTATCGCTTTCTTTCGCCATTGTTCTGATTACGGTTGTGGGGGTATCGGCGATGCTTTGGCTCGTCGGCGTTCCGCTTGAAGCGGCGGTGGTACTCGGAGCGATTGCCACAGCAACCGATCCCGCGGCTACGCAGGATGCTATTCGGCAGGCGGGGGGCAAAAGCATCTTTGCCGAACGCTTGAAAGGGATCGTGACGATTGACGATGCCTGGGGCTTGATCACTTTTGCCCTGGCGATTGTAGTCGCCCGCGCCCTGGCGGGGGAGGGATGGCAGCTTACCATGTTGACCACGGTACTTTGGGAATTGGGCGGCGCCGTGGCGGTCGGGCTGATGATCGGGCTGCCTGCAGCCTTTCTGACGGGACGGGTGAAACCCGGTGAGCCTTTAAAGGCCGAGGCGCTCGGAATCGTGCTGCTGACGGCGGGCTTATCTATCCAGCTTGACGTATCGTTCCTGCTATCAGGCATGGTAGCTGGGGCGGTAATAAGAAATCTAGCCTCACACCACAAATCTGCTTTTCATGAAATAGAGGAACTGTCGTGGCCCTTTATTTTGCTTTTTTTCATACTGGCTGGGGCTACACTTGACAGCCGGGCATTGATTACAATGGGGTACGTCGGATTGGTCTATTTTGTCAGTCGGATTTTGGCACGAATAGGGGGGGGATGGATCGGCGGGATGCTGGGAGGCTTGACCCCACAGGAGCGTCGGCTCTATGGCATCGCGCTGTTGCCTCAGGCTGGTGTGGCCGTTGGCATGGCTCTGGTGGCTGCACAAGTCTTCCCTGAACATCAGAGTTTGATTCAGACAGTGGTCATCGCCACCACCGTTTTATTCGAGATATTAGGCCCTATATTCACCTATCTCGCCGTTCGTCGGATGAACTCAACAACTTAGGCTCACTTTTCAGTTTTGAGAATTTGGGGACAGATCGGGACATTCTTAATCATCTAAACAACCTGGACGATTCCCCTTTCTGTGATGTTTGAAAAACCTATGCCGAGATCAGCCGGATCAGATGCGCCTGAAATTCTGCACCACGTGATAATCCGGGGAATTGAATGCCAGGGCATTTTCCGGAATAAGACGGATAAGAAAGATTTTGTCGACCGATCGTCAAAGCTTGCCCGGAAACCCGGACAAGCTGTTGTGCATGGGTTTTGATGACCGATCATGCACAATACAGCTTAGCAAAATAATATCGTTAATTATTTAACCCTACAACGATAATTAATTGGCATTTAGAATCCTCAGCTTCCGTTTCCGATGCGCCAGATAGGCCCGGTGATTTTTAAGTTGAATCCAGCAGACCAATTCAATTGTCAGACCAAGGTCAAATTCCCGAAACGGCAGCAGTACATTCAACAACCTTTTAAGCTGCGATAGTGTAAGAGACGGTGCTTTTTTTTCCCAGCCTGATCTTCAGGTGCCAGAGAAAGAAATGCGCCAGCATGCATGTAAGCATGTGATGGTGCCACCCGGGAAATTTGCGCACCTCGTAATGATCCATCCCCAGTTCTGTCTTGCATTCTTCGAAGCACTGCTCAATGGCCCAGCGTAAACCGCTCAACCAGATCAAAGTGCCTATCCTTAAGCTGTGCGAAGCGTTACTGATATAATAGGAATACTTCCGATCTTTGCCTATCGTTCTTCTGACCAACAGCCAAACTTCCTTTTCCGGATGCCCGTGGTTGGATAAAACCACTCGACGTCTCGTAAATTCATATTCAATCGGCCCCTTGGCTCCCTCAGACACTTTGCGGCGATACCAAAAATAGTTATGAATTCCGCCAGCCAAGGTTTTAAATGCAATGGGGTTACCGGATGCATCAGACAGTATGCGTTTGATTTGCTCTTTTCCGCCATAGCGGTAGCTTTTTGTGATTTCGACCGGCCTTTTTGCCCAACATAATGTATCTTCAGGGACCTGAACCAGGTAGGTTATCCCCGCCATGCTTTCGATCGCATCGATAAATTCCGGATTTGTACCGTATACAGAATCGCCAAGAACGTATCGAAAAGGAACAATTTTCTCGTCATAGACATGTTTCAGCATATCAACGGCCAGTTGAGGCTTGGTTTGAAACACGACGTTGTCGGGCAGCTTGCACTTTTTTCTTCGCTCTTCGCATTCATCATCAAACCAGTTCTGCGGAATGTACAACCGCTTATCTATCAACCCATAGCCGTATGGCGACGCATAGGCTGCAAAGACGCCGACTTGGCAGTTCTCTACCTTGCCAATGGTTCCGCAATATTGTTTGCCGACGCCAATGCTGTCGTCGCCTTTTTTGACAAATCCAGATTCATCGAAAATTACCACGCCATCCGCATGGCCCAGATCATCCACAAACAATTTGCGATACTTAAGTATCAATTTTTCATCATCCCAGGGCGCATCGCTTACAAACCGCTGCATTGCTCTGACTTTTCCACCCTCTACGGCAATGGCGATTGGCTCAATGGATTTTCGTTCTATTTGGCTGAACTGGCCTGCCATGTAACGAAAAAAATTGGCCCTTGATTCCGACCTGAGAAAACAGCTGTCGAATTGTTCATGAAACCCTTTGAGTTCGTTTCTAAAATCATCAACGTCGTTCTGCTTTAGATCAAATTTTGGCACTGGGTAAAGATAATCCGATTGTCGAGCCTCGGGCAGCATGGGTTACCTCCTTTTTTCGGTTTTGTTGCGTAATATATCCGAAAAAAGGACTCGATACAAGACAAAAGTTATTCAATTTGCGTTGTAGGGTTAACAGGCTGTTGAAAAACTGCGCCCGAGGCCGCCATTCAGCCTTACGCGGCTCTCGCCACTGCTCACATATGCTTGAATATGCTGTGCTTGTCGTATCGCCGCGCGCCTTGCCTGACAGCTCGATTCTTGTTTTTCAACACCCTGTTTAGGGCGCCCCGAACCTTCCTTTTTAGTCAAGCCTTATCAGCTGAGCGTAATAAAAATTTATCTTCGCGTCGTTGGCCTGGCTCGAGTTGACATAGTAGACTATGACATTCAGCTGGCTCGTTGCAGGGGCGAACGAGAACAATATCCTGTGTTCTTTGGTTGAGTTGTTGTACAGGACCTGATTCCCGGAAAATTCGGTATCGTTCGCTTGAATCCTAAAATACCCCCCGGATGTCAGCTTGTCCATTTTGAGAGTTAATACATATGTATGGTTCTCTTTTGCCATCTTCCCAAACGCAACGCTTGCCATGAGCGTTGAAGTGTTCTTTAAAGGCGGAATACGCAAACTTGCGAAAGGGTTCGACGCGCTGGACATGTTTGACACGGAAGTGTAGTTATATTCCGCGTTGAAAAGCGACAAAGTGGAAACACTGCCCGGATCGACAAGATACGCCGGCGTCAGGATGAGGCCTGACCCGGTGCTGTATGTTTCCGAAGGCGTGTATGTGGAAGCGGCGGTGCCGGTCGATCCGGACGCGGGCTGGGCCGAGACGGGGACAGGTTTATAAGGGAAAGATATCTTTTTGATGTCGTTCACAGTCTGCATCCTGGAAACAGCAATGTTTTTGGAGACCGGGGCTGCGAACACGGATGTTGAAAAGGCCAGCACGAACAGAAATATAAAATATTTTTTCATTTCGTTCTCCTCTTAAGGGGTAAATGTGGCTCACCGGGGATTGCGCGATTCACTTCGTTCATCGGGGAATACTTCCTCCGGCTGCTCCAATGTATGTTTGATAAGAATTTCCTTTTTCGGGGCAAAACTATAAGGAAACCACAGTTGCATGTCAATGAAAAGCTTTCCACAGAAGTGCTTTGCTATTGACAAACAACCGTCCTTGTTTTTAAATTGTCCGCTGGAAAATGAGTTTTTATTTTTATCATTTACGCTGTACCATGCCGGCCTGTTGCTGCGCAGACTGGAGAAAATCCCTGTTTGAGTTGGAATTCCCGGTGCGCGGGACAACCCGTGCAGCAAGCTTGACATCTTCATGATGCTTGAGAAAACCGTAGAGGAGATCGGCGATGCCTGATAACAAGCAGAATCGGCGCCTGCCAGCGAAGGAACGTGGGCATGCATCTCAGTATGCCAGGAGCTTGATCGAGGCGAGTCTTGACCCGCTGGTGGCCATCAGTCCGGAAGGCAAGATCACCGACGTGAACGAAGCAACCGTGAAAATCACCGGGGTTCCCCGCAACAAACTGATCGGAACGGACTTTTCCGATTATTTTACCGATCCTGAAAAAGCCCGGGAAGGTTACCAGCAGGTTTTCGCCAAGGGCTTTGTCACCGATTATCCTTTGACGATCCGACATCGTGACGGCTGGCTAACGAATGTTCTTTACAACGCCAGCGTCTACAAGGACACCCGAGGCAACGTAATCGGCGTCTTTGCCGCGGCGCGCGATGTGACGGAGCAAAAGAAGGCCGAAGAACAATTGGCCGAGCAGCACCGGCGGGAACTGGACCGGCTGGCCGAACTTGAAAAATTCCAAAAACTGACCGTGGGGCGTGAACTCAAGATGGTGGAATTGAAGAAAGAGATCGAGGAACTCCGACGCGAAAACAATGAACTCAAGAGAAGGTTAGGCCAGGGAGCGTAACGATGCCCGCAATCACGTTCCCGCCAACCGGGTCATCAGACCCGAATCAGCGTCTTCAGGAGGTGGAAGAGTTCCAGCGGGCGACCTTTAACATCCTGGAGGATCTCGAAGCGGAACGCCGAAATTCCCAGCTGATTCAAAAGGCGGCTGTGAACCTGCTGGAAGACATGTACGAGGAACAACGCAAGTTGACTGACACACAGCGTGCCCTGATGAACATGCTGGAGGACATCGAACTTGAACGAACCGAAGTAAAGCACGCAAAATCGCTCCTCGAGACAGTAAACAATGAGCTTGAGGCATTCTCCTACTCGGTCTCGCACGATCTGCGCGCCCCGCTGCGCGCGATCAGCGGGTTTGCAGAGGCTGTTGTGGAAGATTATTCGCCACGGCTTGATGACGAAGGGAAGCGTTATCTCGCACTGATTCAGGAAAACGCTCATCGGATGGGCCGACTCATTGATGATCTGCTGTCTTTTTCGCGTATGGGCCGCCAGCAGATGACCGAGAGCTTAATCGATATGGCGGCATTAGCCAGGGCGGTGTTTGACGAACTGGCAGCAGTGACGCCGGAACGTCAGCTCGCAATCAGGATTGGCCCGGTTCCGCCTGCCCGGGGAGACATCGCGCTGATTCGGCAGGTTCTGGCGAACCTGCTGTCGAACGCCATCAAATTCTCCAGGTCCGATGCGCGGGCGTCCATCGAGTTCGGTTATTTGCCGGACTCGGGCGGCGGTGCTTACTACGTCAAAGACAACGGCGTCGGGTTTGACATGCAGTATGTCGACAAGCTGTTCGGGGTTTTCCAGAGACTCCACTCGGTTACAGAGTTCGAGGGTACGGGTGTGGGCCTCGCGCTGGTGCAGCGGATTATCACGCGGCACGGAGGGCGGGTGTGGGCGGAGGGCACGTTGGATCAGGGAGCGATCTTTTACTTTACCTTACCGATCGGAGAAGCCAGGTGATGCGCAGAATGAGTGGAGAAGTTGAAATCGTGATGGTCGAGGACAATCCAAACGACGCGGAGCTTATTACTCGCGCTCTGAGGAAACACAACCTGGCGAACAGGATCGTACACCTGAAGGATGGCGCCGAGGCGCTGGAGTTCCTGCTTCCCCCGGGCGATCAGGTCCATCAGTGCGACAGTGGCGTCCCAAGGGTAGTACTGTTGGACATCAAGCTCCCCAAAATCGATGGCATCGAGGTCCTGCGAATGATGAAGTCTGATGAGCGGACCAAGGACATTCCGGTGGTCATTCTAACCTCCTCGAATGAGGATCGAGACATCAGGGAAGCTTACAGATTGGGCGTCAACAGCTTCGTGACCAAGCCGATCAAGTTCGAGGAGTTTGCGGCGGTCGTGGCGAAACTGGGAATCTACTGGTTGATGGTGAATGTACCGCCTGTTCGATAATCTGCCCGTGCGACACAAAAGACAGTCAATTGGCCATGGACGGACAACTTCGTATTCTCATTCTCGAAGACAATGCCTCGGATGCCGAGTTGATACGGCGCGAGCTGCGCAAGGCCGGACTCAATTGCGCCGTCCAGGTGGCTCCGGACAAAGGGACCTACATAGAGGCCCTGGATGCTTTTGCCCCGGATCTCATTCTCGCCGACTATTCTCTGCCTGGATTTGACGGCTTAACCGCCCTTCACCTGGCCCAGCATCGACTTGCAGGGGTGCCGGCAATCATCGTGTCCGGCGCCATTGGCGAGGAAACCGCTATTGAGGCCCTGAAAGCCGGGGCCACCGATTATGTCCTCAAACAACGGTTGAGCCGGTTAGGGCCGGTGGTCAAGCGAGCGCTCCTGGAAGCCAAACAACTGGCCGAAAAGAGTCGAGCCGAAGAGGAGCTTGCCCGACAGCAGGAGTGGCTGAGAGTCACGCTTACCAGTATCGGCGATGCGGTGATTGCCAGCGACATTCACGGCCGCGTCACGTTTCTGAACCCTGTTGCGGCCGACCTCACCGGCTGGACCCAGGAAAAGGCCATCGGCCAGCCGGTTGATATGGTTTTTCAAGTCATCAATGAGAAGAACCGGCAACCGGCCGACAACGTTGTAGAGCAGGTGCTCAGCAACAAATGCGCTGTTGTGCTGCCCCACGACTCCGTGCTGGTGGCAAGGAACGGCCATGAGATTCCTGTTGAGGACAGCGCCGCCCCCATCCTCGACGCTTCCGGCGATTTGGTGGGCGTGGTCCTTGTCTTCCACGATGTCACCGAAAAACGGCGCAACATGGAGTTATTGCGAAGCGTCGCTCACTTTCTCGATGAAAATCCTTATCCCGTGCTGCGCATCGATCGCGCGGGAACCGTCCTATACGCCAACCGGTCCAGCGACGCCCTTCGCGGCCAATGGCGCTGTGAAGCCGGTCAGCCCGCCCCCGAACCTTTTGTCCGCCTGGTCCAAGATACGCTGAACCGTGCGCAAAGCAACCTGATGGACGTGGAATGTGAAGGCCGGGTCTTTTCGTTCGTCTTTGCGCCCATCGTGGACAATGGATACGTAAACCTTTATGGACGCGACATCACCGACCGCAAGCGGGCCGAACAGGCGCTGCGGCAGATGAATGAAACCCTGGAGCAGCGGGTGGTCGAGCGCACCGAACTGGCTGTGGGCCGGGCAAAGCAGCTTCAGTCTTTGGCAGTAGAGCTGATCGAAGCCGAGGAGCGGGAACGCCGCCGGATTGCCGGTCTCCTGCACGATGATCTGCAACAGCTCCTCGCCGCCGCGCGGTTGCAGCTTATGGCGGCTTTCCAGAACCAGTCCCCCGAATCTCCATTGGCGAAAGCGGATTGGCTGCTGAAGGAGTCCATCAGAAAGTCGCGCCACCTGTCGCACGAGCTTAGTCCGGCGGCACTGGACCACTCGGGTCTTGTGCCCGCCCTGAAAT
>Ga0265295_1008006_pt1 | contig 11898 bp, 10 predicted proteins | sample Munlansysbiofilm_FD_192503 | JGI IMG/M metagenome (GOLD analysis project Ga0265295, IMG submission 192503) | Leachate microbial communities from a municipal landfill in Southern Ontario, Canada - Methane capture system biofilm | ecosystem: Engineered > Solid waste > Landfill > Unclassified ... | reverse complement strand
GCGGACTAAAACATTGGAGTGAGATATACCCTCAACTTTGTATATTCTTCAGCGAAATTATGGAAAAATATACAAAGTAATGAAACGGGCTTAGAGGTGATTTACACAGTTTGTTTTACAGGCTCGCCACAGTTGATACTCCCGATCCTTCTTATGCGCTTTTTTATAAAATCTCAGTTGCTCGAGTATCGTGGTGACATTTTTTTCTATAAGAAGTTTGATAAGTGTTCTTGCAGTATGTGCTTTAAATCTTGCCATACTCAGAGAGATATCATTGCTTTTAGCGATGAGATGTAGATGGTTTTCGAGTACCACATAGGCATGAATAGTGAGATTGTCACTCTTTTGTAGATACTTGAGTGAATCGATAATGATATCTACACTCTCCTGATTGGTAAAGATCGGTATCCAGTTAAGTACAGTACAGGTTATAAAGTGCGGATGTGTAGGTTCGTATATTGTGTATCTGTTTCTTCCCATGGGTGATTATAGCACGACTCATTCATCTTTGTATGGAGGTTCTCATATACACTCCCACGAAATCGTGGGAGCGAAAAAAATCGTGGGAGCGAAAAAAAAATTCAATCATGGCATGTAAATTATCCTACATGCCATGAAATAAACGCCCAATTAAAGGGTTTTGGGTGAAGGTTTTGCCCTACTACAAACTTGTGATAATACTCTCGCGCTTTTGCTTCTTCTTCTGCACTTAAGCCGTTTAAACTCCAAGAAATCGTGCCGATGAAATCCTCTTCGTTTTGGCTTTTGATGCTCCCTGTGGTTTCGATGTAGTCGACTTTGGCGAGATGCCCTTGTGTGTAAAGAATGAGCGGGATATACCAGTAGTCGGGTTTGGTGATAATCTTTTTACCTATATAATCGATGATTTCCATATCGACGTAGCTACCGCCCACTTTGTAGGTGAGGTAGCACGCTTTTTGGGCGATTTTACTCATCTTTTCTAGGGCGTGGTTCATGTCACCGACCTCCATGCTTCGTGAAGCTACGGCGATGTCGATAGCAGGCAGTGCGCTCCAGTCATCTTCCCAGCCGATGTGGTAGGTGGTGATGTTCGTGACACCCTCTCGCTTGGCGTAGGTTTCGAGTTCATCAAGCATGTTGCGCGAAAAGTCGATAGCGACGACATGTTTGACTTTTTTGGCAAGCGGAATCGCCAGTGTCCCCGGTCCGCATCCGATGTCAAGCACCGTCTCATCGCCGCTAAGTTGCATACGGGAGATAAAATCATCCACATAGGCGGACTTTTGTACGCGCGGTGCCATATCTTTGGATTTAGCGTTCCAATCATCGGCACTTTTGCCTTTGAAAACCGTTTTTTGTTTATGTTCTTTGTACATTTTTGCAAAATCTAAGGGGTGTAAAAACATGGATTATCCTTTGTAGTATTAAACTTCTTATACGAGCTAGATCCCCGGGTCAAGCCCGAGGATGACGAAAAGGGTCAAGCCCGAGGATCACGAAAAGGGTCAAGCCCGAGGATGACGGTATTTGTTTTCGCTGTCATTCCCAACTTGATTGGGAATCTCGTTTATGGTTTACGAGAGACATCTATCGAAAAAAATATCGGATAACGCTCAAACCCTTCCATGCGATACGATGCCACAATCTCTTGCGCCTCTTTGGAGGTCAAAAACTCAAGAAGCTTTTGCGCCTTGGCATGTACCTTTTTCGTGACCTTGCTTGGGTGCGCGATTGCTGCGAGATAGGGGCGTTGTAAGCTTTTATCTTCGATGTAAAAGCCTTCTATCTTGGCATGGTGCTCTTTTTGGAGCAAAAACGGAATCACACCAAAAAGGGTGTAGCCGTTGTGTCGCACGACCTCTTTTAAAAACCCTCTTTTGGATTCTAAAAAGATTGTAGCAGGATGGAAATTATAATGCTCTTTAAACGCACTTACCACCTCAAACGTGCCACCGCTTGGGTGGACTAAAAAAGGTGATTTTGACTTTTCTATCTTTTCGAGTGCCTCATTTAACGTGTCGCTTGGTTCGATGTGAGCGGGATTGCTCTTAACACCTACGAGCATCTGGGCGTTTCGTGTCCACGGGGTCAAACGCTCAAAAAGCCCGTCGGCGACAAGATTGCTGATGGTGTCGCTTGAGTGCATCGTGATAAGATCGACCTGATGCGCTCTCACATACTCCTCAAGCTCTTTTTTGTTGCCGCTCACCGCTACCTCGACGTCGATGCCCTCACGCGCTTCAAACGCCGCTTCGACCCTCTCCCACATGCCACTACTCATCATGCCGCCGATGACGGCGACTTTAAGCGGTGCCTCCTTGGCATGTGTGAAACTTACCGCCAAAAGTGATAATACAAACGTTCTTAGTAACGCGTTTTTCAAAATCTATACTCCAAAGAGCCGAAGAACTCACGCCCTGCCATCGGGTATGCCATGTCGTAGCGCACGAGTTCATCGGTGATATTTTTCACCCCTACCTCCGCGCTCAATGCTTCAAAAGGCGCATACGAAACTTTCAAATCAAAGGTCGTAAAGGTCGGGTTTATCACGTAGCTTCCGTCCATTTTATTTTCATACGCCCCTTTTCTAAGCTTCATATTTCCATAGATTGCAACTCCCGCTCCAACCTCTTGGCGTGCATAAAGAAATACTTGATGTTTAGGAACATCGACGATTTTCGTCCCTGTATCTTTGGTGTTTTTGATGCTGACATAGCTGTAGTTACCGCCGATTTGTGTCGCGTCTTGCGTGTAAGCGAGTTCTAACTCCCCGCCGCGATGATCAAAAGTTCCTACGTTTTGGTTTTGGTTAAGCGATGTGTTTTGATCCCACGGGTCGTTTTGGATGGCATCTTTTACGCGAGTATAGTAAAGATTAACGCCGCCGCTAAAGGCACCTTGGGCTTTTTTATAGCTGAGTTCGTAGTGGGTCGCCACCTCGTTTTCTAAGTCGACATTCGGTACGGCAGTGCCGAGTTTACGTGAATAACGGTCTTTCATGCTTGGCATGTAGGTTTTTTGCGAGATGCTTGCGCGCACTTTTGAAGTGCTATCGAGCGTGTAGATGAGTGCTGCTTGCGGGCTGATGGCATCTTCGGAGGCAAGAGAAAGCATGTCGAGATTTGCGGTGTTTGTGTCAAAAATCTCATCCCCTTTTCTGCGGTCGTAACTTACGCCTGCGAGTATCTCTATATCTTTTGTCATGCGGTATGTATCTTCTATGCCAAGTGAGATCGTTTGGTCTTTATAACGCTCGTTCATAAGCTCTGAATCGTCGGTTTTAGAGATGTCGTAACCGCGATGCACGTCTTTTTTGTAGTTGGCGGCGAGTTTTAAAAAGTTTGCCCCCGTCTCTAAGCCGTACTCCAAACGTGCGCCGTAGCTGTAGTCGTCATAACGGCTTTTAAACGCCCATTTTTTCGTAAAACTCGTGAACGTATTGTCATCGTACGAATAGAGAGAGTTTTCGCTTTTGTCGTAGTACGCAAGCGCTTTTACGTAGCTACTCTCAAAGTTTTTTTGTGCAGCAAGAGAGAGGGTCTCTTTGTTCCAGTAAGGCCAATCCCAATCTTTGTTTTTTGCAAAAGAGGTGTCGGTCACAGGAGGTTGTTGTTTTTTCCCTTTTTGGTTGGCGTAGTTGATGGCTATTTCACTTGCGTCATCCGCAACATAGCCGACTTTTAGACTCACTTTTTTATCTTCTGCTTCGCTTCTTAGACGCTCACCTTTGGGTTGTGTTGCACTCCCCTCGTACTCGTCGCTGATGTTGAAGTGGTCTTGTTTGCTGTAGGATGCGCCGAGTTGTGCATACAACCCCTCTGACATTGTCCCGATGTTGATATTTTCGATATGGCGCGCCATTTTCGCATCACTGTCTAAAACAAGGAGTGTTTTGACATTTCCTTCTAAAACTTTTGTAGGTTTTTTCGAGACGATATTCACCACCCCGCCCATGGTATTACCACCATACACGACCGATGAAAACCCTTTTGAGACATCTATCTGCGCCACGTCAGAGGTAAGAAAACGCGCATAATCAAAGTTACCGTCGTAAGGAACGTAAATTGGAATACCGTCTATAAAAACACCGATGCGTTTTGCGTCAAACCCGCGAATGTAGAGCGTTCCCTCGCCGCGTCCCCCTTGGAGGTCTTGGTTGATACCGCTCATGTTGTCAAGCGCTTCGGAAACAATGAGTGCGTTGTCTCTGCCAATCGTCTCTGAAGAGATGCTCTCTTCGATCATATTGAGATCATCCGCCGTGTCGGTCTGCACGCTCACCTGTCCCAGACTATAGGTGTCTCCAAGTGCCAAAGACGCTATAAAAGATAACCCTAATAGATTTTTTTTCATGTTTTTATTCCCTTTTTTATTAATATAGTTGTTTAGATCCTGAATCGAGTTCAGGATGACGAAAACGTGTCGTTAAGATGACAAAAAACTTCTGTTCACGGTGACGAAAAGCCCGTCACTCCGAACTTGATTCGGAGTCTACTTCGCTACCAAGATCACGCTTGAAGCTTTAAACATGGCATGTACCGTGTCGCCTTTTTGTAGTCCCAAATCCTCGATTGCATCGTTTGTGATAATCGAACAAAGCGTTTTATCTCCCAGTGAGAGTTTCACTTCGCCGTTTACAGCGCCTTTGATTACTTCGCTCACCGTTGCTTGGATGTTGTTTCTAGCTGTCGCACGAAGCTTCTCTTTGCTCAAAATCACGAAAGATGATTTGATGAGAAGCACAACCTCTTCACCTATTTTTAACCCCAAATTCTCTTTAGAATCATTGGTAATATTTGCCGAAATCATTACCTCATCGCTTACTTTTACCACTACTTCACTCATCACTCCGCCGCTTTTTAACTCTACGATTGTTCCGTTTAACTCATTTCTTGCACTTGTTTTCATTCTTTATCCTTTTGTAGTTTTGGTTTGATTTTTTGCATAAATTTTTGCAACATGATTCTTGCTACTCTTGTGTCTGTTGCGCCTACTTTTAGTACCAAATGTAAATTATGAATCCTCCTTTGTATGTTTGAAATAAGGAATAATGTCAGATGAGAACAGCTCTAAGGAGTTTCTCAAGTTTTCTTCTGGCAAATATCCAAAAAATCCGGAAAGGGCATTGAGGTAGTTCATTCCTCCTGTCAGTTCTTTAAGTTCATTGATACGTTCTCTGCATGTTTCGGGACTTCCTGCAATGACCATTTTGTTGTAAAAATTTTCAGGCTCAAGCTCTTCTTCCGTGATTCTTCCCCCTTTGGTTAATCCAACATTTTTGAGTCTGTCGGTTAATTTTAAAATGGTTTGCCACAGCTCTTTTTTTGCACTATCATCGCTTTGACTTACATAGACAAAACGACCGATAGGTACATTTTTTACGTCACCTCCAGCATTCGTGTAGATATTGAGGGCTTCCATTACATTCGGCATAGAGGTAATACCATGCATAATCACATTATGATTATTGTGAGCAGACCATTCGATGATCTCTTTTGTGTAACTTCCGACATATACAGGCGGATGGGGCTTTTGTATCGGTTTTGGTTGGATATAAATATTTTCACCCCCTACACAAAGCTCCTTATCGCCAAATGCATTGAGTACAAGAGTTAGTTGTTCGGCAAACTCATCTTTTGTGTATCGCTCAGTTGAACCAAAGATGTTTGAATAGCGGCGATTTCCCCCTCGGGATATGCCGAAATCAACCCTACCGTTTGAAATTAAATCCAATGTAGCCAACTCTTCGGCTAAACGAATAGGGTGATAGAGAGGTAAAATGAGGAGTGAAAACCCAATCCTAATTTTGGTTGTTGTAGCGGCAATGGCTGATGCAGCAACAATAGGTGACAAACACAGCCGTCCATCACTGTTTTTTCCATTTTGAAAGTGCTCTTCATTCAACCATAACGATTCAAATCCAAGCTTTTCAGCGTACGAAGCTAACTCTACGATTTTAGATTGTCGATCGAGTTCAACTCCACCGCCACAACCTGATAGTCCAAATTTCATTTATTCCCCTTATTATTAGATATATGCAAGATTTCAAGTAATTCTTCTTGATTTGTTTGATAGCCAACGAATTGTTTATAAAATCTAGAACTTTCCTCTTGTATATCTAACTCTTTGAACAATTCAGGATAAAAAGTTTTTGCTGCCCACAGAAGCATAAGAGGTTGTTCAGATGTACGGTATGCCCAAAGATGGATACCTCTAGGTGCCGCAAATATTTGTCTGTTTTTCACTGCATTAAGTGTAGAAAACTTTTTATTTTTATATAAATCATCGATATCATTAGGATTGCTCAAAATAATAATGTCTGGATTTGTAAAAATAATCTGTTCGAGTGAAAATGTATATTTTTCTATTTTTCTGTTGCTATCACTTAAAGGGATGCCTCCTGCATTAACTATCCACCAATCCACAATCAAATGAGGAGTTGTCATTGTTCTATAATCAAAATATAAAACTTTTTTCTTCTCTTCTTTTGGGATGGGTTTAATGATAGAGTTTATATATTTAAGCTTTTCATCGAAATAATTAAGATAAGAGATCGCTTGTTTTTTGGCATCTAAGACATCCCCAAGTAAAAGCATAATCTTTTTAATGTCTTCTGCTTTTTGCCATTGTAAGGCAATAGAATTTATCCCTTTTGACTGTAAATTAACTGCAACAATAGAATCCATTGTAAAAACAATATCCGGGTTACTTTTTAGTAATGCTTCTACATTTACATCACGATTCATTCCGTATACGAAACTAGTAGATGCATGAGGTACAACTTGATTATAAAACTTTACCGTTGTAGATGCATGTTTAAATTGATTGGGAAGTTCATTTTTGATTAAATTACCTTTGCCAAGAACGAAAATAAAACTACTAAGTACAGGAACGGCACCAATAGTTATAATACTTTCTATCTTTTTTGCAGCCATAGCATCCACGAACAGGATGCTAAAAAGTAATATAATTTTAATAAAATAGCTTGTTTTTTGCATTAGAATTTTGCACTTAAAGAGACAACCGCAGCAAAAGGTGCTCCTGGCATGTATGATGTAGTGTTGTTTAATGAAAGGTCATTGTTGCTGATGATGCCAATATATTTTTCATCAAAAACATTCAGTAAACTAGCATTGAGAGAAACCTCTTTTAAAGATAATACATTTTTTAAGTTATAGCCTGCATGCACATCTACAACACTGTATGCATCTACTTCTTGAGTATTTTCAGCATCTCCATATCTAGAATCAGAATAACGAACAATAGTAGAAATAAAGAAATCGCCTGTCTCATAAGTCATACCTAATTTAACAAGTAACTTTGGGATATCGGGAACTTGATTGCCACTTGTTTTGACTGTCTGCGTAGTACTTATAATCGTATCACTATCATACTCGGATACTGTATAAGATGGCGAACAAAATATTGATAATTCTGATAGTGCTTGATATGACAACTCTGCTTCAACTCCATAAGCATGAGCTTTACTTGAGCTTATATTGTATCTTTGCTCTGCCTCAGCATCATAAATATTTAATTCTTTATCTGTGTACATAGAATAAAACACAACTGGCTTAAAGTGAAGAGCTTTACTATTGTATGTTAGAGACAGCTCAAAATTATCTGCCATTTCAGGTTTAAGTTTATTAAACATGTCTTGCATGGTGTGATTGGCTTTATATGTAGCATTTGCTTTTTGATATGCAACAGCTTGTGGTCCCCAGTCAGGTCTTCCATATGTTTTGGAGTACTGCATCGCACTAGAAAGTAGATTATTAAACTTATAATCAAGTGAAATATTTGGAAGGACTCTATAATAAGTTTGAGATTTGACATTTTCTCTAACCGCGGGGGTTGCTACATTAATGGCTTCATCATAAGAAAGATTACCACTAATAGAGTTGATATTTTCATAGTATTGAAGATCGGCTGTTTTCCAAATCAGATATTTAAGACCACCGGATAAAGTAAAATTGTCAACACTTTTAGCACCAGATACAAATAGAGTGTGTAAAAGATTATCTGTTTGCTTAGATAAAGTTGAATAGTAAGAAGATAGTTGATTTCCAGATGCATCAAGTGGAATATCTTTTCTATATACAGGTGGAGGTGGCGCTTCCATGTTCAAAAAGTCATAACCTACTGTGAATTCTGTATCAAACAAATAGGCATCAACCTTTGTTAGTAATCCAAACTGTTCATGTTCAATATCCCATTTTGTAAGTTTATTTCCACCCGAACTAAATAATCTGTATCCATCTTCAGCCCAATAGTGAGGCTTTATTGTTAATATGGCTTCGTCTGCGATAATAGCTTTTATATCAGCAATAATTGCATAGGATTTATATTCTTGTCGGTTATAATCGTAATATTTATCATTATCACTAGCTCCAACGGTAAGTTCTGAATTAAAATCATACTTGTAATATTTGTCTAAATCACCCGCTTGCGCAAAGCTTAGTGATCTATAATCATGCGTTTTGATATCACTATATGCAGCATATATGTTAGTAGTGACTGTGTCTCCAAAATTTTGGGTATAGCCTAAATTAAAATTCTGTTTTCCATCAGGACTACCACCTTCTCCTTTCCATTTATCACCAGAAGTACTTGAGAATGAAAGAAAAAATGAACTATCTGTAGAGAGTTCACCACTATCAACTCTGCCAAATGTTCTTTGAAAATTATTACTTCCGAAGCTTTGTTTTATATTCGCTCCAAAATCTTGAGACGGTGAAAGTAAATTAGCGTTAATGACACCACCCGATGTTGAAAGTGAAAAACCTTTATCCGAAGCTACAGCACCTTTATAAAGATTGAGTTCACTTAAGTTTTCCATGTCAAAAAGTTCACCACCGCCTATGCCGTTAGCACCTACGATACCCGTAAGAGGAAGATCTTCAATAGTTCGTCCTATATGAAAAGAGCTTTTCCCTCGAACCTTGATATTTTGCGCACCTATACCTGACATATCTGCTGTTTGCACATTTACCCCAGGAAGTATATCAAGTGCCTTGTAGTAGTTACTTTGCGCTGGACCCCCAATATTGTCAAGTGCTTTTTTAGTTAATGTGTTTGTGCTAACAGCATTAACAGGTTCTTTTGCATATATGGAATTTTCTTGCTGTTCATAAACAGCTTCAATACCATCTAAAGTATAAACTTTTGATGTCATTGTCATCTCTTCCGCTGAGAGACTATTGTGTGATAGCAATACCATAGATGTGATATAAAAAATATTTAATAACCTAGAAGTGCCCTTTTTTTTCATTTGTTTTCCTTTTGTAGTTTTGGTTTGATTTTTTGCATAAATTTTTGCAACATGATTCTTGCAACTCTTGTGTCTGTTGCACCTACTTTTAGTACCAAATGTAAATTATGAATCCTCCTTTGTATGTTTGAAATCTGTTCTACTATCTCCTCTTCGTTCCCTATCAGAGCCACTTTCATAAACTTTTGGGCATCAAAAAACTCGTGACGTTGTGATAACAAGGCATCATAATTACGTTTATTGAAGCTTGGTTGTTCTTGTTTTGACTGCACTGCACGCATCGACTTTACAAAATGGTCTGTGGCTACAACTGCCCTTTCATAAGCTCTTTTTGAGTCACTCGCCATAGAAAAGACACGCATCAAAACTATCTGCGGATAAAACCCTGCAATATTTTTATAGAACTCTTGAACCACTTCACACTCCTCGAGTGTTGCACCCTGTGAAAACATCAAGCCATACCCATTTTGTGCGGCAAACTTGACACTCTCATGCGTTGAAAAAGTCGCTACATAAAAAGGAACTTTTTTTTGCATCGGTTTTGGCTCAAAAGTTGCCTCTTCATAGAGTTTTGACTCGATGCTTTTTATGTTTGCAAACATCTCTGTACGTAAACTCTCAGGGGATTTTTCAAAATTTTCCATATCCAGCGTAAAACCGCCTTTGGCAAAGCCTGCATTGATGCGTCCAAAACTGAGATTATCGAGTGTTGCAATCTCTTCAGCAAGACGCGTAGGGTTATAAAAAGGGGCTAAGAATGCCGCACTTCCTAAACGGATGTTTTTCGTTTTTACTGCTGTACATGCCATGATAAGTGACGGATTTGGAATCACACTAAAGTTGTTAAAGTGATGTTCGGCAAACCAAACTTCATCAAATCCAAGCTCTTCAGCGTAACATGCCATCTCGATATCATTGTGAATTGCCAAAGTTGCTGAGGAGCCATAACGCTCTGTCAAAAGAAATATGCCGAGTTTCATTTTTGTTCCTTTTTACTTGCAAAAAATGTTTCATACTCTTTATGTGTGAGGTCATAACCATAAAACTCTTTATAAAACTTTTGCGTGTGCGCATATAAATCAATCTCTTGCAGCGCATCTGGATAGAGGACTTTAGCAAGCCATACAATCCCAAGTATCGCTTCAGGAGATGGTCTATCCCACCAAAATCCTCCAACTGGAGCAATAAAAATACGATTATTTTGCACAGCTTTAAGATTTTTATAGAGTGGATTTTTTTTGATAGATTCGCGTGATGTTTGGAAGTTTTTGTTGTTAGAGAGTATCACGACATCAGGGTTAAATTCTAAAAGAGTTTCAGCATTCAACGTGCATTTAATGCGAACTGCTTGCGCAACATTTTGACCACCTGCTTGGGTGATAAACACATCGCCCCACCATCCTTTACCTTCACTAGAGAGTTGATTAGATCCATTAGCGTACAGGACTCTAAGTCTCGCGTTTTCATCTGGCAGTTTGTTTTGAAGCAAATGCAATGTCTCATTCCAAAAAGTTATAAGCTTTTGTGCTTTTGCTTCTTGGTCTAAAAAAACTCCTACAGCTTTAAACTCTTCCAACAGTGTAGGGAGTGTATGTTTACCAATCCCCAAAGTAAAGAGTTTTATCCCACTCTGCTCAATACGTTCATTGGTTGCAAGAGAAGTAACCCCTGCAAACACAACATCAGGTTTTAGTTTAAAAAGCGTTTCAAGATTGACGTCGTTAAAAGTGCCTACGCTCTCTTTGCGCGCCAGATCGGGGAAGAGCTTTTCAAAAAAGACAAACCGCGCGGCGCCAGGATGGGCGATAATCTTTTGGGGCGCAAAAATCGCCAACTCTTGCACCGCGCCGCCGTAGCACGTCACGATAATGCGCTCTGCTTTTTGGGGTTTGGCGATCTCTTTGCCCAAAAAATCTTTGGCATGTAGTGCCGTCGCACATGCCAAGAAAAAGAGTACTAACAGACAAAGACGCTTCATAACTAATACTTATAGCTCAACGAAGCAAACAGGGTTCGAGGTGCGCCCACCGTGTAGGTAATATCCTGCTTGACGTTTGTTTCTGATGCCCCAAACGTCGAGATATACTCTTCATCAAGAAGGTTTGTACATGCCAAAGAAAGAGCTAAAGTATGTTTGTCAAATTTGAAATCTTTACTGATACTAAGATCGACGAGATAGTGCGCATCAACGTTGTATTTATGCTCGACATCGACATAACGTTTGCCTAAATAACGAAGAATCGGAGCGAATGTATACCCATCAATCGTATATTCAGCCGATACGTTTCCAAAGAAAAGCGGTACATCGGGGAGTTGGTTCCCTTTGGTTTGTATAAACGAACCTACAGCCGATTGGATATCACTCGTAAAAGCATAGTGGTTATACGTTGCGGCACCTTTGAGTAACAAGTTTGACGTGAGTGCATAACCTGCGCTGAGTTCAAGCCCGTACGACTCGGCTTCGGCACTATTTTGTTGGTAGGTGTAATCTAATGCGGGGTCATAGAACGTACCGCCGACGTTTTTTACTTTTGAATAAAAAAGTGTCGCAGTAAAAGCAAGTTCTTCCCCTTCGGACGCATAACCGAGATCGAAATTATCCGACTCTTCTGGTTTTAAATCTGCCCACATTTGTTGTAATAATG
>Ga0265295_1008005_pt1 | contig 11899 bp, 10 predicted proteins | sample Munlansysbiofilm_FD_192503 | JGI IMG/M metagenome (GOLD analysis project Ga0265295, IMG submission 192503) | Leachate microbial communities from a municipal landfill in Southern Ontario, Canada - Methane capture system biofilm | ecosystem: Engineered > Solid waste > Landfill > Unclassified ... | reverse complement strand
CCTCAAGTAATAAATAATAAAGTAATTCACTACGAAACAGATTATGAGAACATAGTGTACAATGATGGTCTATATATTATTAACATCTTTAGTCGAATATTTAAAAGTGTAATATTACAAGAGAAAAGAATCAGGAAATCCAAAGATTTTATCAAACTTGTTGACATGATCAATAACAATTTTAACACTTATCATAATATTGAACATATTAAAGATCTAATTATTAATGCATATTTTAAGATTGATATTTATAGAAAATTTTATAAAAGAATATTAACTAAAGTTAATCCAAAAATAATAATTGAAGTTATATCATACTCATTTGATTCGATTATAATTAATGAATTAGCATGTGAAAAGAACATGAAAATTGTGGAGGTGCAACACGGAACCATTTTAAGCCATCATATTGGTTATCAATATGATTTTAAACATTATGATTTTCATCCTACACATATCTTATTATTTGGTGATTATTGGAAAAAAAATATAAAAATTTCTCAAAACTACACAAAACTAATCAGTGTCGGTTTCCCATATTTAGAGAAACGGAGATTAGAGATTACTAGTAATTATACGAAAAATAACACTATACTATTTATCTCTCAATTAGAAGTCGGAAAAGCATTTTATGATTTTGCTATTTTATTACTTCAAAGTGAAATATCAAAAAAAATCAACATAATATTTAAACTTCATAACGAAGAGTTTTCATGCTGGAAAAATATATATCCAAAATTAGTAAGTTCACAAATTTTGGTTATCGACAACAATGATTCTGATATTTATAATTACTTATCTATTGCGAAAACCATTATTGTTGGTAAATCTACTGTATTGTATGAGGCACTTATGTATGATGCTGATATATTATCATATAATATTACATTTGATCCAGATCTTGATTACATTGAAAAGAATAACATTACAAAAAGCGTTAAGACATTTGAAGATATTTACAGCCAGATTTATTACAATCTGGATAATAGGAACAAAAATGAGAGATGCATTGATAAAAGTATTTTTTGGGAAATTAATTCACGAAATAAACAATTAGATATAATTAATGAAATTATCGGAGAATAGCATATTGAAAAATAACAAGGTTTTTAAGGCAGGCATAGGTTACGTGTTAGTATCAATTATTACTAAAGGACTATCTGTCCTAACACTGCCTATTTACACGCGCATTATCCCACAAAATGATTTTGGTATAATTAATACTTATTATTCTTGGGTGAGTATTCTTCTTGTGGTAATATCAATTGATTTCACAACTTCTATATTAATTGCTAAAAATGACTATAATACAAACGACTTTAAAAAGTATAATTCTAATATAATTCTATCTTCATCAATGAATGTCATTTTATTTTATTTACTATTCCTCATCTTTAGAAACTCTATAACCGGAATATTAAATTTGCCTGAAGTTTTAATCCATTTGCTTTTTCTTGATATATTTGTTACCAATATTTTCGTTCTAAATCAAATGATAAATAGAGTGGATTATTCATATAAGAAGTTCATAGTACTAGCATTAGTTACAGCATTTGTATCTCCAATGTTAAGCGTTCCTATCTTATTGATAATCAATGAAAATCAATATTTATTTAAAATACTAGGTGATATATTTCCCAAAATCATTATCTCAATAATTCTACTAATGCCTGAACTAAAGAAAATAAAGTGTCTTGATAAGAAGTTCATTAATTATGGCTTAAGGATTGCAATTCCACTTATACCTCATCAAATTTCAGGGATGATTTTAAATCAATTCGATCGAGTTTTAATATCGAAATTTAACGGTTACACGGATACAGCAATATATAGCTTAAGTTACAGTTACGCATCATTGTTATCAGTGGTATGGATAGCTTTAAACAGTGCATGGAGTCCTTGGTTTTTTGAGAAAATGAAGAATGATGAGAATATAAAAATACGTGACGCAACAAAAAAATATATATATTTACTAACTTTTGCATATTTCCCATTACTATTGATATCCCCAGAGCTAATCAGATTATTTGGACCCGATGAATATTTACCGGGTTTAGTTATTGTGCCTATTGTTCTTTATGGTATGGCATTTCAGTTTACGTACTCTTTATATGTAAATATACAATATTATTATAAGAATTTATGGTTTATTACAACTGTAACAATTGTATCAGCAGGAGTGAATTTCGTATTAAATTTCTACTTCATTCCAGTATACGGTTATATTGCTGCATCTGTAACTACATTAATTAGTTTATTCATAATTTTTATTGCTCATTTTATTTTAACAAATATCAAATATAAGCAAAAAGTTGTTAACAATATCTTTGTGTTTAAAATCTTACTGTTTATTAGTATTATTACATCTCTGTTTTATTTATGTATTGATAATTTAATGTATAGGCTTATTTTATTGCTTATTTGTTGGATAATTATAATATATCTTAATGGTAGATATATAAAAGATGTTCTTAGAAGGGGAAATTTATGATTATTTTAATAAAAAAAATGAAGAGAATAATTTTTAATTATATTGTGAGAAGCAAGTGTAATCATTCTGGGCGAAACTTAAAGGTTAATAGATACAGTGTTGTTAATAGCCAAACCACCTTGGGGAATAACTGTAATTTTAATGGGATGAGGATTCTCGGAAAGGGAGAGGTTAAAATTGGAGATAATTTTCATTCGGGAGAAAATTGTATAATTTTGACAGAAATTCATAATTATGATAGTGAAGTTTCAATCCCTTATGATAACACAACTATTATTAAACCGGTCACTATTGGTGACAATGTATGGTTCGGGATAAATGTTATAGTATTACCTGGTATTAAAATTGAAGAAGGAGTGATAATTCAAGCAGGGAGTGTAGTAGTTAATGACATTCCAAAATATGCAATTGCAGGTGGTCATCCTGCAAAGATATTCAAATATAGAGATTCCACGAAATATGAATTACTAAAAAGCAAGAAAAAGTTTTTTTAACTGAAAAAGGAGAGATTATTATGTTAAATGGCAAGAATATATTAGTTACCGGAGGAACAGGGTCTTTTGGCAATAGCTTTATTGAATACGTTTTAAATAATTATGAGCCGAATGAATTCAAGCAATATCAAATGGCAGAAAAGTTTAAGAAACATAGCTCGAAATTGAGATTTTTTATTGGAGATGTTCGTGATTATTCGCGATTAAAGAGAGCTTTGTCTGATGTTGATTTTGTTATACATGCTGCTGCTATGAAACAGGTTCCAGCGTGTGAATACAATCCTATTGAAGCAATTAACACAAACATTAATGGAGCTGTTAATGTGATTAATGCTTCTCTCGACTGTGGTGTGAAGAAAGTTATTGCTTTATCGACTGATAAGGCTGTAAGTCCAGTAAATTTATATGGTGGAACAAAGCTTGTTTCAGATAAGTTATTTGTTGCAGCAAATGCTTATTCGGGGGCTAAAGGTACTAAATTTTCAATAGTTAGATACGGTAATGTTGCAGGGTCGAGGGGTTCTGTAATACCTTATTTTGACAACCTGCTTCGTTCAGGTCAAAACAAATTGCCTATTACCGATTTTAGAATGACAAGATTTTGGATAAGTTTACGTGAAGGTGTTGAGCTTGTTATAAAAGCTTTAGAGGAGTCAAATGGTGGAGAAACTTTTATATCGAAAATCCCTTCATTTAGAATCACTGATTTAGCATACGCAATGAAATCAGACATTGATTTAATTGAAGTTGGTATAAGAGAGGGAGAGAAACTACATGAAGTTATGATTACAAGTGAAGATGCACCATTCACTTACGAATATAATGATCATTTCATTATTTATCCTAATTTAAACTGGTGGGAAAAGATTAACGTGATTCCTGGTGGAAGAAAAGTTAATGACAGCTTAGAATATAGTTCTGGAAATAATTCTGTATGGTTGGATGTTGATGATATTAGAAAGAGACTTACAGATTTAGGTGTAAAAATAATATGAAGTTATGTCTTGGGACTGCACAAATAGGTATGAAATACGGTATTGCTAACAATGTGATTTTAGAAAAAAATGATTCATTTCAGATATTGGATACGGCATTGGCAAACAATATCAATTACTTTGATACTGCTATTAAATATGGTAATGCAGAAGAAACTCTTGGTGAATATATCAGGTTTAAAAAACTAAATAATTCTGATTTGAAAATTATAACTAAAATTGATTCTAAATCAATTATTGGCAATGAAGAAAAGATAGTACTTGAGTTAAATAAATCCCTGAATCGTCTAGGTCTGACTAGCTTAGAGGGCTTATTGTATCATGATTCAGATGCTGTTTTCAATGAGAAAGCTATGCATATTTTAATCGATTTTAAAAAGCTTAACTTAGTGAAAAAAGTGGGAGTTTCGGTTTATACGTTAGAAGAAGCAGAGCATGCATTATCATACAATAATGTTGATATAATTCAAATTCCATTCAATATATTTGATAGCAACTCAGAAAAAAAAGAATTCATAAATAAAGCTTCTTATCTTGGGGTTGAAATACATGTTAGAAGCATATTTTTACAAGGATTATTGACTATGAGTGAGGATGAAATTCCGACATATCTCGAAAAAGCAAAAGTATATATCAAGAAGCTTGATGAGATATGTAATAAGTATAATTACTCGAGAATTAAAGCAGCCATCAATTACGTCAAGGCAACGAAGAATATCAATCTTGTAATATTTGGTGTCATAGATAGTATGCAACTTAAAGAGACATTACATTATTTCAATGAAGATATTAATGATGAAATCAACAACGAATTAAATGATGCTTTTACTATGATACCGAAAGAAATTATAGATCCAAGATTGTGGGTGAAAAAATGAAATATTTAGCAATTATACAAGCTAGAAACGGTTCAACAAGAATGCCTAGGAAAGTTCTTGCTGATATATATGGTAAAACAGCTTTATTAAGAACAATTGAAAGAGTAAAAAAAAGTAAATGGATTGATGAAGTACTGGTTGCAACATCAATTAACAAAGAAAATCTAAGTATTGTGAAAATGTGTGCGGAAAACAATGTTAGAGTATACATTGGTTCGGAAAATGATGTTTTAGATAGATATTACAATGCAGCTAAACTTCTCCTTCCAAAATATATAATACGTGTTACTGCTGACTGTCCATTGTATGATGCACAAATTTTAGACTGGTCAATAAGCCAAATGCATCCAGATTCTGATTATCTTATGCAGGAAAGTCCAGAGACCTTACCAGATGGTTTAGATATTGAGGTTATTAAATTTGAAGCTTTGGAAAAGGCATGGAGACACGCAAGATTAAAATCTGAAAGAGAGCATGTTACACAATATATTCGCAAGAATCCTGAAATATTTAATATTCAGTACATTAGAAATCCTCTTGGTGACTTTGGTAATGAAAGATGGACACTTGATAATGAACATGATTATCAACTAATATTAGAGATTTATAAGCATTTTATAAATGAAAAAAATGAATTTCCAAACATGAAAGATATTATTGATTTCTTAAATGGTAATCCTGAACTAAGAAATGTTAATAGAGATGAAACACGAGATGAAGGATTAAAAAAATCCTTGGAGGAGGATGATTTATATGAATAAACAAAAGAATATCAACAAAGGTGTAGCTTTATATAGGAATGCAAAGAATATTATTCCTGGAGGAACACAATTATTAAGTAAAAGACCCGAGATGTTCCTTCCAGATCAATGGCCTGCTTATTACAGTAGAGCTAAAGGATACAAGGTGTATGATCTGGATGGAAATGAATATAGTGATGTTTGTTACATGGGTATTGGGGCTTGTGTATTAGGATATGCCAACGATGAAATTGATAACTCTTCAATTGAAGCCATTAGAAACGGTAATATGTGCACATTAAATGCTCCAGAGGAAGTATTTTTAGCTGAAAAATTGCTCTCGCTTCATAAGTGGGCGGATATGGTAAGATATGGTAAAGGGGGAGGTGAGGCAATGGCGATAGCCGTTAGAATTGCTAGAACATATACAAATAAAGAAAAAGTTTTAATATGTGGCTATCATGGGTGGCATGATTGGTACCTTGCAACAAATTTAGTTAGTAAAGATGCATTAAATCAACACCATTTGAAAGGATTGGAGCCTAATGGAGTATCCAAATCCTTAACTGGTACAACAATACCATTTAGATATAATAACATCGATGAATTTAAACGTATTACTAATATACACCATGGGGAAATTGCTGCGATTGTAATGGAACCAATTAGAAACGACTATCCGGAAAACGATTTTCTTTTGCACATTAGAAATTATTGTAATGAGAATGATATTGTTTTAATATTTGATGAGATTACCGCTGGTTTTCGACTAACATGCGGTGGAAGTCACCTTGATTCAAGAATAGGTATTAATCCTGATATAGCTGTTTTTGGCAAAGCCATTGCAAATGGGTATCCTATAACAGCCATCATTGGTAAATCAAGAGTGATGAAATCTGCACAAGATAGTTTCATCTCAAGCACATTTTGGACTGAAAGAATTGGTTTTGTTGCTGCTCTAAAAACTATCGAATTTTTTGAAGCAAACAAAGTTGAAGACCATCTTAATTACATTGGTAGTGAAATCAATAAAATATGGTTAAAAGCTGCTCAAAGTAACAACATCGATATTAAAATTAACGGGATTTTACCTTTAACTCATTTTGATTTCTTAAATGACTCTAATAACATAATAAAAACTTTTTTTATACAATCTATGCTTGAACAAGGATTTTTAGCTAGCACAGCTTTTTATGCATCGTTTGCGCATGATGATAAATTACTCGATGAATATCGTAGAGCTATTGATATATCATTTGAGCAAATAAAAATTCATATTCAAAAAGGAGATATAGAAAAGCAAATTAAGGGGCCACTTGCACACAAAGGTTTCATGAGGTTAAACTAGATGAATAAAAAACATATTTATATAACGGGTATTGCAGGAATGCTTGGCTCCAATCTTGCCTATGAATTAAAAGGAAGATATTTTATTTCAGGAGTAGATCTAATCGAATTCAATATGCCTGATGTTAATGCATCCATTTTTGACATCTTAGATTATGAAAAACTTCGTTTCGATATTGAACAGAAAAAGCCAGATATTATAATTCATACAGCTGCATATGTTGATGTCGATGGATGTGAGAGAAATTCCGATAAAGCATACCTTATTAATGTTCACTTAACCTTATTGATTTCCTCAATATGTTCTGATTTAGGGATTAAACTTATATACATATCTACTGATGCTGTTTATGCTGATAGCAATATTTTATCTAAAGAAGACGATTTAATTCAGCCAATTAATGTATACGGTATTACTAAATTAATGGCTGAGCATCATGTTTTAAATATCAATGGTTTAGTAATAAGAACTAATATATTTGGTATAAACTATCAGAATAAACAAAGTTTTGCAGAGTGGATTATAAAATCTTTGCAAGAAGGAAAAACCATTGAGTTATTCCATGACGTTTTATTTTCACCTATATTGGTAAACGACTTAGCAGAGATTATAAATAAAATTATCCTGAAGGATCTTATTGGAATTTATAATGTTTGCTCCACAGGATATATTTCAAAGCACGATTTCGGGGTATATTTAAAGGAAAAATTCCATATTGAAAGTGGTGTTATAATTAAATCAAGCATAAATAATTCTAATTTGCTTGCCAGAAGACAGAAAAATATGAGCATGTCAAACAGCAAGATATCAAGCAAATTAGATATCATAATTAAAACACCAAAAGAGTCAATAATATCGTTTTTTAAAAACTACAATGCTAACTATTTTAATAAAGAAGAAAGGTGAAAAAATGAGTTTCAAAATTGGAAATCGAATTATCGATAATTTTAGTAAACCATATTTTATTGCTGATATTGGTGCTAATCATGATGGGGATTTGAAACGAGCATTAATGTTGATAGAGCTTGCTGCAAAATGTGGTGCAGATGCTGCAAAATTTCAGAACTTTAAAGCAGAAACTATAGTGAGTAAGTCAGGTTTTGATACTATGAAGAAACTAACACATCAGGCAAATTGGAATAAATCTGTTTATGAGGTATACAAAGATGCTTCAATATCTGAGTTATGGACTGATGCTTTGAAAAAAAAATGTGATGAGGTCGGAATAGAATATCTAACTAGTCCATATGAGTACGATGCAGTTGATTTAGTCGATAAGTACGTAAAATTGTACAAAATTGGAAGTGGAGATATTACATGGCTTGATTTGATTAGATATATATCTTCAAAGGGTAAGCCCGTTTTATTAGCAACTGGTGCTTCAGAAGTTGCTGATGTAGATAGAGCTTATAATGAATTGATAAAGAATGATAATGGTATTTGTGTTATGCAATGCAATACCAATTATACCGGTTCTGAAATGAACTTTGATCATGTAAATTTGAATGTGCTGGAATTCTACAAGGAAAGATATCCAAATGCTGTTATTGGTCTATCCGATCACACAGTAGGATACTCTACTGTACTTGGTGCAATAGCACTTGGAGCTTGTGTAATAGAAAAGCATTTTACTGATGATAATAATCGGGTTGGTCCTGATCACAAATTTGCAATGAATCCAACAAGTTGGAGAGATATGGTAACTGAATCAAATAGACTCTATAGGGCAATGGGAAAACATCTTAAGACTATTGAAAATAACGAAATTGAATCAGCAATAGTACAGAGACGTGCAATATACACAGTAAGGAAATTGTTCGCTGGAGATACTTTGCAAAAATCAGATTTAATAATGCTACGACCATGTAAAGAAAATGGTATAGAACCATATCATATTGATTCAGTGATCGGAAAAAAAATCTCTGTCGATATAGATGCGGATTCAATGTTGAAATGGAGTGATTTAGTTGATTAGATATGGAAAAATCATTTTACGCGCAATAGAAACTGAGGATTTACCAGCATTGAAGAATTGGAGAAATGACAAGGAATTACGAAAGCATTTTAGAGAATATAGAGAATTAAATAACGAAAACCAGCTACGTTGGTTTGAGAAAAAGGTTGTACAAGATAATTCAACAATTATGTTTGCGATATGTGATAAAGACAATAGATTGATTGGAGCATGTGGTCTGTGCTATATCAATTGGATACAGAGAAGTGCTGACTTATCGCTTTATGTAGGATTAGATGGTCTTTATATTGATGAAGAAGGGTTTGCTGAAGATGCTACAAAAGCATTGATGAAATATGCTTTTCATGAATTAGGATTAGTAAAAATATGGACTGAAATTTATGAATATGATATTAAGAAAAAATCTTTATTATCTAAACTTGGTTTCAGTGTAGATGGTTTGTTGAGAAAGCAACATTTTTATGACGGTACTTGGTGGAACTCTATTTTATTATCAATTATTGATGAAGATTATAATCACAAATACCATAAATCTTGAAAGGAGTTATGTTCCAAAAACGGAACTGTAGTAATATGATAAATGTAATAGGATTAGGATATATCGGTTTTCCCACTAGTTTGATGCTTGCCTCTAAAGGATACAAAGTAATTGGCACAGACTATAATGAAGATTTAATCAATAGATTAAACATGGGGCAAATACCGTTTGAAGAAAAAGGTATCGAGGATTTATTTAAATTATCAAAAATGAATAAAATTGAGTATTCTGCAGAATATCAAAAAGCTGATATATATTTGATAGCAGTTCCTACTCCATACAACAAAAGCACTAAAAAAATTGATGTGTCTTACATTTTGAATTCAATCTGTTCAATACTGAAGGTATGTAATCCAAATGCGATTATTATTATTGAATCAACTATTTCACCGGGGACTATAGACATTGTGCTGAAACCCTATATAGAATCATTTGGCTATACCATCGGAAAGGATATTCACTTAGTTCATGCACCAGAAAGAATTATTCCGGGTAATATGATATACGAGTTAACACATAATTCTAGAACTATTGGAGCTGATAACCCTATAATTGGTGATAAAATCGCAGATATTTATAGAAAAATCACATCAGGAGATGTTATAGTTACAAATATAAAAACAGCAGAAATGACAAAGGTTGTTGAAAATACATATCGAGCAATAAATATTGCTTTTGCTAACGAGTTAGCTAAAATTGCAAGATTCGACAATATGGATGTTTATGAAATCATAAGAATATGCAATATGCATCCAAGGGTTAACATTTTAAGTCCTGGACCAGGTGTAGGAGGTCATTGTATACCAGTTGATCCATGGTTCTTGGTAGGAGATTATCCTAATTTAACTCCATTAATTAAAAATGCTCTAGAGATTAATGAATCGATGCCAGATTATGTGCTTGCCAGAGCTCTAGAAATTTCTCATGAAAATGGAATTCAAGACATTTCAAGAATAGGTATATATGGTTTGACATATAAGGAAAATGTTGATGATTATCGGGAAAGTCCTTCAATTCAATTACTTAACAGTCAAATAAGACATCTTGCTGAACCTTTAAAAATATATGATCCAAATATTTCACGGAAAATATCAAAAAATCAATATTTTGATTTAATCACATTTCTAGACGATGTAGATATGGTGATAATAATGGTTAAGCACGACGAAATATTGCGAAAATTAGAATTATTTAAAAATAAAATTATTTTTGATACACAAAATATTATTAATTCTGGAAATGTTTATCATTTGTAGGCGTTTTTTCAGTTATTATTATTACCTTTTATATAAAGAGAAAGGAAATCAATTGAAACCGATATAATTTTTAGTATCTATCGAATTTTCAATCAAGGCATTGAGTATGAAAAAAATAATGACAGTATTTGGTACTAGACCTGAAGCGATAAAAATGTGTCCACTTGTCTTAGAATTAAAAAAGCGGGAACGATTTAATACAATTGTTTGTGTAACTGGTCAACATAGGGAAATGTTAGATCAAGTTTTGAATATATTCAAAATTAAACCCGATTATGATTTATCAATTATGAAACACAATCAAACGTTATTTGATGTAACAACTAATGTTTTGAGTGAAATAAAAAAAGTTCTCGAAATTGTAAAACCTGATATCGTTTTAGTTCATGGTGACACCAGTACTACTTTTGCAACAGCATTAGCTTGTTATTACCTTAACATACCAATTGGACATATAGAAGCAGGTTTACGTACTTACGATATCCATTCGCCATTTCCAGAAGAGTTCAACAGACAAGTAGTCTCAATCATAGCAAAGTTTAATTTTGCACCTACTCATCAAGCAAAAACAAATTTACTTAGAGAGTTTCGCGATGAAAATAGCATTTATGTAACAGGCAATACAGCCATAGATGCTCTTAAAACAACTGTTACTCAGAATTACTCACATCCTCTACTTGATTGGGCGAAAGGGTACAAATTGATTTTAATCACGGCTCATAGAAGAGAAAATTTGGGTGAACCTATGAAACATATGTTTAGGGCAATAAAAAGAATACTAGATGAACGAAGCGATGTAAAAGCTATATATCCAATTCATTTAAATCCTTTAATTAGAGACATTGTTTCAGAAGTATTTGTTGATACTGATAAAATAATGATTATCAATCCTCTCGATGTGTTTGATTTCCACAATTTCATTAATTGTGCATATTTGGTGATTACAGATAGTGGTGGTATACAAGAAGAGGCACCATCTTTAGGAAAACCTGTTTTAGTTATGAGAGAAACAACTGAAAGACCTGAAGGAATATTAGCTGGAACTCTAAAACTTGTTGGTACACAAGAAGAAAACATATATAATGCACTCATGGATTTGATTAGTGACAATCATTTATATAATTTAATGTCAAAAGCTGCAAATCCATATGGTGATGGTTATGCAAGCGTTCGCATCGCTGATA
>Ga0265295_1008004_pt1 | contig 11901 bp, 8 predicted proteins | sample Munlansysbiofilm_FD_192503 | JGI IMG/M metagenome (GOLD analysis project Ga0265295, IMG submission 192503) | Leachate microbial communities from a municipal landfill in Southern Ontario, Canada - Methane capture system biofilm | ecosystem: Engineered > Solid waste > Landfill > Unclassified ... | reverse complement strand
TGATATCCCTGAACGGTGGTGGATGGTGTACCAGAAATTAATGTAATTGCCGTTATCTCACCCTGTTTTATCAAAATCCCCCTGTCGAAAAATTTTCAGCATTGCCGGGGAAACTAATACTAAAAAAGTTTTAGTTGGTTATCTTCTTTTTGATCCGGCCTTCGGGATTTCTGATTTTCAAATTCGATTAAACTGCCTGGGATGCGATGTACGAACGGGCTTAAGGGTAGGGTATAGGTTCTTCCGCCCAAAATTCGCCGTGTGGCATGGGTAAGATACAAATATTCCTTCGCCCGGGTCATACCCACATATAGCAAGCGTTCCTCCTCCGCAGGGTCAGTCTCCATCGATTCAAACAACGCGTAGGGAAGAAGCCCGTCTTCCACACCGGTGACAAAAACACACCAAAATTCCAGTCCTTTGGAGGCATGCAGGGTCATCAGGCTTACCTTCTCCGTTCCGGACTGCGCGTAATCGCCGGGGAGTCCCAGCATGGCTGATTCCAAAAACTCCTCCACATACGCATACTTTTTTATCAGCCGTAGCATCCGCTCCAGATCGTACCCGGTGATTTCCTGCCCAAGCTGTTTTGCGATGTTGCGAAGCAGAAACTCAGTATTATTACCCTTTTTCAGGGCTGGATTCAAATGTATACCTTTCTCTTTGATAAAATCGTTAACAACCTCATTATATGGGAGATATATTGCTCTTAATGCATAAATCAACGAGGAAAAAGGCTCACTCTTCAGCCAGTTTTCTTCCCCGATACGCTGATACGGGATGCTGTGGTCATGAAAGGCCTTTTCAAAGGCCTCCATCTGTTTCGATGTACGGCACAATACCGCAAAGTCGGATAAACTTGTTATCTTATCCTTCTTTCGGCCTGTACTGATATGGCTGTCCATACTAAAAAAACGTAACCCCCCGATCATTTCTTCTATTTTGCGGGCAACATACTCTGCCTCAGATGCGCTGCTCTGTGTTCGTACAAGGTGAATTTTTGTTCCGGGATTTTCTCCGACCGGGTTAAACTTTGGATCTGAAAGCACACTACCGGCTGCTTTCAGTATTTTTTCACTGCAGCGGTAGCTATACGTCAGCGGGTACACTTTAACCCGGTTGTAGTCAGTGCAAAAGGTATCGGGCAGCCGGTTGTCAGCACCCCGAAAACCGTAGATCGACTGCTGGGGGTCACCAATTAAAAACAGGTTGGCATTGCTTGTTGCCGATAAAGTTTTTAAGAGTTGGTATTGCATGGCGTTGATATCCTGAACCTCATCCACAAGAATCCATGGATATTTGGTTTGGATTGTTTTACGTAATTCCTCTGAACCCTGTAATACGGTCAGGGGTTTTATCAACAGGTCGTCGAAATCGAATAGGTTGTTTTTTTCAAGATAGTGTTGATAGCGTGAAAATACATTTTGCCAGGTTTTGTTTTGCGTTTTTTTTGCCGTGGTTTTTATTTCAGTGAAACCGTGTATGGCTTTAATCCTATCCCGGCGGGAGAGTTCAGGCGCTACTACTTTAATTATCAACGCCTTATCCTTATTGTCCACCATCCCGGCATAACTTTTCCCGTATTCTTTCAGCCACTGTAGTCCAAAGGCATGAAAGGTTGTTATCTGCATTTTTTTTGTAGTATCTTTTCCCTGAAGCGCAGCAAGGCGCTCTTTCATCTCTTCTGCTGCCTTGTTGGTAAACGTTAAAGCCAGAATTTGTTCCGGGGAGGCTAATCCTTCAGCAAGGAGGTAGGCGATACGTTGTGTGAGTACTCTTGTTTTTCCTGTTCCGGGGCCTGCCACGACCAGCGCCGGTCCCTGAAGATGGCTTGCAGCGGCTTTTTGATCCGGATTCAATCCCGAAAGGGGATGATTTTTCTGAAAAAGGGCCGGGCTGCTTTCTTCTGCCCCGGTGCGTGTTTCTTCCTGCTGTGCATACAAACGTTGAAATTTTTCTACATCAAATTTCAGTGATTCCCGTCGCTGCGGTTTTTCGATTATGGGTTCGGTCATTTGAAACAATGAACCCGAACGTGTTAGTTCTCCCGGGGAAAAAAGGCGTATTTTCCCATATTCACCGTCAAATCCTTCCTTAATCAAAACTTCTTTGTTTCGCATTCTTCGTATGGCTTCACCCATCAGTGTACCTGCTGTCCGGCTGATTTCTTCCATGTCGGTGGAAAGCAGTATTTCCAGTTCCGGGCCAGTTCGCGAAAGTATACGGTAGTATTCCTGGTCTGTTTTTTTTCCTGTAGCCGCGATCTGGTTCACTTCTGCAATAATTTCCTTTAGGGGAATAATAGATTGAAAAACCGTGTTTGGAGCCTCTGGTGAATCGATGGGCCGGTCAGATAAGGCGGCAATCCGGTTCATTACACCTGAAGTAACCCTTTTACCACACACGGGGCATATTCCATGGTGTTCCTCCGTTTGGAGCGGATTCCAGCAAACGCCGCATTTTCTGTGTCCGGCATAATGGTATTTTCCTTCCTGCGGGAACATATCGATGGTACCGCCCCATACCTCTGGTGCTCCGGAAGTGATGCTTTCAACCAACCCATGATAGGAAGGATTTCCATGGAGAATATTGGCGTTTCGTCCTAGTTTTTCCGGTGAATGGGCATCTGAATTCGAGAGGAGTGTAAACCGGTCAAGGAAACTAACCATTCGGTTCATGGCCGGATCAGTGGATAATCCGGTTTCTACGGCCGAAATGTGAGTTGTAAGATCTTCATAGCAATCAATTAAGGTATCAAATCCGCTTTTTTCTCCCAACGCGGAGAACCAGGGCGTCCAGATGTGCGCCGGGAAAAAAAACGAGTCGTTGCTTTCTTCCAGACAGATTTCCAGTAGGTTGCGTGAGTCCAGGCCCAGAATAGGGCGGCCATCGCTGGTAATGTTAAATTTTTGTGCCAGCAATGCAGCCTGAATCGACCGGGCATCGGCAAAAGAAGGCACAAAGACCACATGGTGTACTTTACGTGTTTTGTCTTTTTTTTTGTAGATAGTGCTTATTTCTGCCGTAAGGAGAAAGCGTGGTATCAGGGCACTATTTACTGCTCCTTCCAATCGTAATTCCGGTTTCAGTATATACAAACCCGACCCATCAGAAATAAGGGTTTCTTCCAGCTCTTCCAGCCATTTGGGATGCGTAAAATCTCCTGTCCCGACTACAGTAATGCCTTTGTTGCGTGCCCACAAGTCAAGGTATGCGGGTGTCAGCTGCTTACTGGTAGCCATTGAATAATGACTGTGTATGTGAAGGTCAGCAATATACATTCTGCAACTATTTTGCTTTGATTATCAGCTTGCTGTAGTTTTCTGTGCGCCAAAGGTCAAAGAGTGCCTTAACCTCAGGCCAGGATTGCTCTTCTGTAACAGGATTCAAAACACGTAATATTTTTGTCACCTTAAGCCGATTTCCGTCAACGACATAATTAATCGCTATTGCACCGAAGCTATTCTTTAAAACCACATCCTCTGCAGGAACAACATAAGCATATCCTTCAGGAATTGAAATATCAAACGTATAGTTAATGTCAAGGCCGTTTCCAAGGTCTATGTCTGTAGTTCTTGAGCTTTGCAATTCATACGGCCAGGTATGTGCCGGGTCATTCCCAAGATAAGGCATATCAAGAATGAAATACCCGTTTTTAGCCTTTACAGGATTTGCCGTTTCCATCTCAAAAGTAATATTTGAGCTTACGGAAGAGACATGGAGAGCTGTCACATGCTTTGTTTTTACCGGCAAACCTTTAATCTCTCTGACATGGGTTGCAGTATCAACGGGATTGAAAACAGGAACGCCTTTCCCTGAAAGAGTAACAGCACCGGTAATGGTACTTTTTTCAGGTTCAAAAACAATCTTCAGGCTCATGTTTCGCTTTGTATCAGGGCCGGGGAAATTCTCAAATCGCAGGCTTTCAACTGCCGCATCCAGAAGGAGTGCACTGTAGCCCGGATAATTCAGCGCTGCACTAAAGGTATTACTTTGGTCAGTATTCAGATAGATTCTTTTTCCCTCTTTAGGGTTAACCTGAACGAGATATTCTTTGATTTCGTTGAGGTTTCCGGCCTTTTTGTCGGGAGTGCCGGGTGCAAAGAGTGCCACAGGATTGGCATTCATACCTCCGGAACGAAGCATGGCTGCCAGAAGAAGTGCCTTCTCTGCTTTTGTGCCGCCATTACTGTTCCAAACCTCAACAGGAGTTCTCAGCTGATAACCAAGATGTTTTTCATTGATACCGAAATGGTATATTTCATTCACAACAATATCCTGAATAGCTGCGATCTTTTCCATGTCTGATTGTGCCTCTTTTGTGGCAGCAGATACTGCTTTGCTCATCTGAGGCGATACTTTTAACTGAAAGGCTTTCTGGTTTACATAACTGTCAACCAGACGGTGCAGATCCTTTGATGTTGAGAACGTGAGAACCGGATCGCCGGAATGCCCGGCTTTTTGCCAATAGTCGTGTGAAAGTGCTTTAATGGCAACAAAAGTAAACGTGTAAGTCGTGAATCCTTTGTCTGTAGCTATTTCAGGACTGGTGCGGAGTTTAGTGATGTGGTAATTGAAAGGAGTTCCTTCCGGCACCTGAACAATAATTTTCATGTTTTCCACCGGGTCGGTTTGAGGAATGACTATTTCATCCATCAGCGCAGGATAAAATCCGGCTTCTGTATTAATTACATAGTCGAGATGGATTTTTGCCCCTACCTCAAGGGCGGTGTGTGTTACCACCATTTCGCGCAGGTGAGCTGCTCCCGGGAAGTCAGCAGCAGGTCTGGGAAGAACCGGGTTGAAAACATTTTCAGGCGCTACAACCTTTTTGCCGTCAGCCATAAGGGTGTAGGCCTCATCAATGGCCAGTTTTTGCGCCTCAGGGTTGAAAACGATGAAAGTTTCACCGTAGATTCTGTTAAAGGCATAGTGTGTATTTAATGTAAGGTCTTTTACCTCGCGGTATTGCATTCTTCCGTCAGGATAGAGGGTATAGTGTTTTTCAATGTTGTTGAAAACAGCATCGCTGCTCTGTGCAAGTGAAACAACCGAAAGCAAGAGTCCTGCGATGAGCAATGTCGGAAATCGATATATCTTCTTATTCATAATGTCTTTGATTTAAAATTAACGAGCCAGGATTACAGGTTCTTCCATCATGTAGCGCTGGTTATTAACGGCTGTTTTGAAACTGCTCCAGTCTTCAGGTTGGAAAATGCGCTTCTTGATGGTCACTTTTTGATTGAATGTGAGTATTCGTTTTGATACTTCATACGACCCGGAGTAATCCGCACCTTTTCCGGATACGGCCTCTGCTTCAGGCAAATAAACTACTTCTTTATACTTTGGCAGTTTCACTTCTTCGTTCATTTCCAGCAATAAAGAACAACCGGTTCTGAATGGATAAACACGCTCTTCGTAAGAGGTATTGGTATATAAATGCCCCATAGCACGCTGGTAAACACCCTTTGCAACAAAGGGAGTGAAAATTACTTCATCCTCAGTTACCATCGCATAGTTTGGAATTTCATAAGTGTAGGTCATCTTAACAGGCGTATTTTGATAGTCGCTGTTTTTTGTGTGCGTAACCTCCTTTAGGATGGCATTGGGAGATACTTTCAGCAGCTCTTTTTCCAGGTTATCATGCCAGGTTGCTATTGGTGCATAAGTGAATACACCCCGAACTGCTGCATCCGACTGCCCTTCAGCTTCGATGGTGAAAGTACCGGTTAGTGTACCATTATTTTTAATCTCTGAGTTTCCATTGATATACAGATAGTGATTTTCAGGGGGTGAGATTGGAGTTTCCATAAGGTCAGCCCCTTCGGGTAATCCCATAAGGTAGTTTTGCTGCTGCTCGCGGCTCGACCACAGCTCTCTAACAAAGGGGACCCAGGTCGGGTCAAGAATCATATATTCGCCATTATGCAGTTGAACTACGGTAATACTGTGGTTAAACTGGTCGGCAGGGATGTAATCAATACGGGAACCGGCCATGGTCATGGCTGCGTATGATTTGAACCCGGCAGCGCGGAGCATGGTGATAAGCATTCCTGCTTTGTCTTTACAAACCCCACAACGGTCGGTAAAGGTCATCTCTCCGGTATGAAGCGTGTAGCCCTCTCCTTCGCCCATGCTGATGCCGGAGTATCGGATTTCATCGGCACACCAGTGTGTCAATTTTGCGATGCTATCCATCTCCTCTTTGGCATCTTTGAGAATCTCATTTACCTTAGCATCAATCTCCGGTGTGGATTCAAAGCTTCCGAAATCTTCATTTACGCCGTAAAACCACCTCGACTTGGCATACCAGTCAGGGCTGGTGGAGAGCAGCAGCTTTGGCGCCACATCCGACCAGGCTACCATTCCTGATTCGCGCTTCATCGGCATAATATCTTTTTTTGTAAAGCTGTAGATTTTGGTATCCTCTCTGAATTTAACCGAGCTTCTGACCTCACCGTTATAAAATTCATATTGCAGCTCTTTTGATGAAGGGATAATAACCTCATAGCATTTTTCAAGAACAGGTTCTTGGCTGAAGAATTCGATAATGTCATAGTAATGGCCACGCATAGGAGGAATAAACCGTTCATCCTCTTCCTCACCGGAAAGCAATGCGTAGGTATAACCTTTTTTGAAGAAGACCACTTCCACCGCATCTCCGGGGTAAAGTCGTCCGATTTCCAACATTTTTTCACGGGCACCCCAATAGATTGCTCTTGCCGGTGCAGGGTAATCGATTACTTGAGTTACATCAAAGTCTGTTGTCCTGCCATCCGAATGATGCACCTTTACCATTTTTATATCCACGTAGGCAGATAGTGGATCATAACCATATTTTATAACACTAAGATCTAACGCTCCTTTTGCAGTCAGAATCTTGTCGAGCTTGTGTATGTGTACATAGCTTAAACCTGTTTCCTGTACATCAACAAGAGTAGTATCGAAAATAGTAATTTTTCCCGCAGAGGGATAGTCATTACTATCTCCTGCATTGGCGATTAACGCCCTGATGTCTTGGGCATAAAGACCTCCTGTGAGAATCAGTGCGCAAAACAATAATAATAATCTCTTCATATAAATAGTTTTGTGATGGTATAAATATCAGGCTAATTTACGATAATTTGTGGTTCTGAAAATTATCAATGTTACGCTATGTCGAAAACTTTAGGCTGTGGTTGAGTGGCACCAATGGTATGGTCACTCATGGCCTGATAATAACGATGTTTTGTCGCACAGTACGGGCAGGTTGTGATTTCAGCAGGTATTAACATTTGGTGGTGTTTTATGCAAAGGTAAAAACTCTGGCTCATGTTATTGGTTTAAAATTTAATTTGGTTTATAAAATAAACTACTTTATATTTGCAGAGTTAATCATTAAAACTGAAATGCTATGAATGAAAATCTAACACCAAAAGAGAGCCTGGAAATTATCTCCGGCATGATAAAAAATCGTAAAACGCGGTTGAAATCAAACGGCTTTATGATCCTGTTCTGGGGTTGGCTGGTTATTGCTGCTGCCATCGGGCAGATAATTCTGATGCTGCTTGAATTGTATAGTATATGCTGGACGCCATGGCTGCTCACGCTTGCAGGAGGTGTATTTGCTATTTTTTATGGAAGAAGCTGTAAAGAAAAGCGCAGTGAGCAATCTCATCTCGACGTGATTTCAGGCACTGTGTGGTTACTGTTTGCATTAAATGCCATGATTCTGGGCTTTGTGTTTTTACCTCTGGTGCTGGGCATAAAGTATATGGGAATTGTCCTTATACTGCTTGGGATAGCTTCTGTAACCGAAGGAGTAGTAAGTCAGTTTCGCCCTTCCGTAATAGGCGGAATTATTTCAAATGTGCTGGGATTTGTGAATCTGTTGCTGTTTTTTTTCCTTAAAGATGATCCGATGCTATGGATTTATACCTTTGTGCTTCTGATCCTTGGAATTTTTGTTACCAATATTATTCCGGGATACATCATCAGAAGGCGTTATTATGAATAGTTTTAAGGATCTTGACCCTATCCTGCACGCACAGTTGAGGCTCGCCGTGATGTCGTTGCTGGTAAAAGAGCGTAACAGCGATTTTATATCTGTAAAGAATGCTACCAGTGCCACGGCCGGCAACCTCAGCGTGCAATTGAAGAAGCTGGAAGAGGCGGGATACGTGACGATCACAAAATCTTTCAGCAATAACTACCCACTCACAATGATCGAGGTTACGGCTAAAGGCCTCAATGCATTCGAAAAATATGTGGAAGCATTAAAATCATATTTTTAATGTAATTCTCTTTCCTTTGTTGAAACAGGCATCTGCCATACGGTACCGAAATATTCTTGGACTGATATTGCCAGGCAGATAGGTTTTCATTTGGAGTACACCTTCGATAATTTTTCTTAATCGATTATTTTCTGAGGTTACAACGCTAAAACGGGGTTTGTATTAAATAAAGCAGGGTTAATCCGTGTGAGGGAACTTTAAGGGCAATCCTTTGCAGTTTGTAAGCGAAAGAAAGCTCCGGCGGGGTGCCGGAGCTGACGCAAGGTAATTTAACACGATACGAAAGGATCTACTCCGAAAAATAGCGCATGATGTTTTCTGCTATAGCGTCGTAGACTTCTATGAGAAAGTTATCTTTGTCGAAAAGATATAAGGTGCTGAACTCGCCGCCCGGAATAATTTCGTTACTGTCGGGGCTTACCATGGTTGGCGCATAAAAACTGTATTTTACCAGTCGAAGATTGCCTTTTGAAGCTACCACTTCCATGAACCTGTTACTAACGCCTTCCTCTTCAATGGTGTAACGCTGATAGTATTTACCATTGTTGTAAAATTCCGAAACATTAGCAAAACTCATTTTTACTGTTTCTTTGTTGTCGAATTTTAGTTTGAAGCCATTGTACTGTTCTACAAGTTTATCGCAGAAAAAGACTTCACCGTTTGAAATTACATAAGGTTTGTTGGGTGTGATCGCCATCATCGTGAATCCGATGAGCATGAAGCTGATTACTAAAGCTATTTTTTTCATTTTTAATCCTCCGTATTTATTTATCTAACTAAAACTAAATTTTTATAAAAATAATTGTTAACAATATTTCAAATTTACATATAATTCTTCCTTTTGGATGATATCCAATTTTTGCAATAATTTATAAATCAGATTTTTAACTTCGAACATGTGAGCCGAAATGCTCACTTCCATTCTCTCTGTGCAACAGTACAATGACGGTGCTACTTTTATTTTGTTACAATCGAAAATGTTAAAAGTGATTTTTTCCACAAATTTTTGCTCAGAATCATGAAAATCCGCTTCATAATAACACTTTTGTTTGGCAATATATTGCTGTAAAACAATTGTTTACATAATGATACAATGATAATTGTTAATGAGTCTTAATGAATGTTAATTTCGTGTTTTACTGTTCATAACTTCTGTTTTACTACATTTGCAGAAGAAATTCACAAAGCATTAATATGAAGAAAATCAGTTTTTTCGCCCTTGCAATGATATTGCTTGCCGGGTGCGTACAAAAGAAAGAGACTATGACAAATCCGTTTTTTCAACCTTTTGATACCCCATACGGAGTTCCGGCATTTGATAAAATTCAAACTGCCGATTATATGCCTGCCTTTGAAAAGGGTATGCAGCAACAGAATGAGCAGATTGATGCGATAGTTAAAAACTCTGAGGCTCCGACCTTTGACAATACTATTGCCGCAATGGATTACAGTGGAGATATCCTGAATCGTGTAAGTGATGTATTTTTTAATATGACTGAGTGCAACACTAACGAAGAGTTACAGGCTATTGCAAGGGAAATTACACCCAAACTTTCCAAACACAGTGATGATATTTACCTGAATGAAGCGCTTTTTGAACGTGTGAATGCGGTTTACCAGAATCGTGAAAATGCGGCACTGAACACTGAGCAGAAAATGCTTCTCGATAAAATTTACAAGCGCTTTGTAAATGGTGGAGCTAATCTGCCTGCAGATAAAAAGGACCGTTTCCGGGAAATCAATGAGCATCTTTCACTGCTGTCTCTCGAATTTGGCGAGAACCTCCTGAATGAAACCAACAACTATACATTGGTTATTACAGACAAAGCTGACCTTGCAGGACTACCCCAATGGGTTATTGATGGTGCTGCGGCAGAAGCTGCTTCCCGTGAGCTGGAAAACAGCTGGGTCTTTACCCTTCAAAAGCCATCCTGGATTCCGTTTTTACAGTATTCCGAAAACAGGGAGCTCAGGAAAGAGCTGCTCCTGGCCTATGCACAGCGCGGTGATAAGGATAATGAATACGACAACAAGAAAATTGCCATGGAAATGGTAAATCTTCGTGTTGAAAAGGCAAATATGCTGGGTTATGAGACCTGGGCTGATTATAAGCTCTCCGACCGTATGGCCGAGAATCCACAGCAGGTTTATGATCTTCTTGACGACATTATGAGTAAGGCGCTTCCTGTGGCTGAGAAAGAGATGCGTGATATGCAGAAGATGATTGACAATGATGGTGACGGTTTTAAACTGGAAGCCTGGGACTGGTGGCATTACGCTGAAAAGGTGAAGGCGCAGAAATATGCTTTTAACGATGAAGCTTTGAAGCCCTATTTTTCGCTTGAGAATGTTTTATATAAAGGTGTATTTGGTGTGACCAACAAACTTTGGGGATTAAAATATGTGGAGCGTCATGACCTGCCGGTATATCATGAAGAGGTAAAGGTTTTTGAAGTACAGGAGTCGGATGGTTCGCTGATTGGTATTTTGTATATGGATTTCTTTCCCCGCGACAGCAAGCGTGGTGGTGCATGGATGACCAGTTTCCGCAAGCAGATGAAAACTCCGGAAGGGGAGAACGTGTTACCTGTGATACAGGTGGTTACTAACTTCACCAAGCCAACAGGTGATGCTCCGGCACTGCTCAGCCTCGATGAGACCTTAACATTATTCCATGAATTTGGTCATGCGCTGCACGGACTTTTAAGTGAGTGTACCTATCATGGTGTTAGCGGTACAGCTGTTCCGCGCGATTTTGTGGAGCTCCCCTCACAGATTTTGGAAAACTGGGCTACAGAGCCTGAAGTGCTGGATATGTATGCCTTCCATTACGAAACCGGTGAGACAATACCAGCTGAGCTCGTTGAGAAGATGAAGAAAAGCGGTACCTTTAATCAGGGTTTTGCCGTTGTTGAGTTTATGTCTGCTGCTTTACTGGATATGGATTTCCACACATTAAAGGAGAAGACCGATCTGGATGCAAACACCTTTGAAGAGCAGGTAATGCAACGTATAAATATGATGCCTGAGATTATCGTCAGGTATCGTCCGACCTATTTCGCACATATTTTCAGCGGTGGATATTCTGCCGGATATTACAGTTACACCTGGGCTGAGGTGCTGGATGCTGATGCTTTTGAAGCGTTCAAAGAGAATGGTTTGTTCGATCAGGCAACAGCAAAAGCTTTCCGTGACAATGTCCTTTCACAGGGTGGTTCTGATGACGCCATGAAGCTGTACAAGCAGTTCCGCGGTCAGGATCCAACTGCTGATGCTATGATGAAGCGGAAGGGATTGCAATAGATGTATCCACCCTACCAACCCCGTGTAGGTTGTTGTGTGTAAAATATTATTAATGGTTTTGTGGATTACAGTTCCAGATTTTGTGGAAGGAGTTCGTGTAAACGGTTTGCTTTGTGGTCAGGGATGATCTCCAGCACTTTCTTTAGCCACTCAAAATGATTGACATCATGTTTTTTGCAGGTTGCCATGAAGGAATAAATTGTTTTTTTCAACTGAAAAGGATACCAGTATTTCATTCCAAAAGTATACCATTTAATGTAAATAAAAAAGGACAGATTGTTCTCTGTTGGGGTACCCCAACAGAGAACAATCTGGCGCTCGGATT
>Ga0265295_1008003_pt1 | contig 11902 bp, 8 predicted proteins | sample Munlansysbiofilm_FD_192503 | JGI IMG/M metagenome (GOLD analysis project Ga0265295, IMG submission 192503) | Leachate microbial communities from a municipal landfill in Southern Ontario, Canada - Methane capture system biofilm | ecosystem: Engineered > Solid waste > Landfill > Unclassified ... | reverse complement strand
TTACTGCTAAAAATGATTGCTTACTTCAGCAGCATGATCACCATATCCACTTTTAGAAATATCCAGATCAAAGCTGCACAAGACCGGCTTAATTTTGCCATCGAGTTTTATGTAGTAGGTTTTGTTATGATTCTGGACATTTTAAAACGTAAGAAACTTGAAAAAATCAAACTTGAAGATATTGCCCCGGTTGATTTTTGGGACTTATTATTTTCCATTATCTGGGATATTTTATGGACTGTTGTTTTCTGGGGAGGAGTAGTATTTTTCATCATTTTTATAAATCAAAACCATTAAAAACTACGTCACAACAATGCAGCCAATGTACAGGCTCGGGGATGGTTCAAACCAGCTTCGGACCAAAACCCTGCCCAAATTGCGGTGGGAAGGGGGAGGTTTATGAAAGTTCAGCAAGTGAACAAAAAAGTTCCAATCATAAAATGAGTACCTTATAGCTGTTAAAGAAGTTTTTGCTTCATAGGTCGCCCGCTGCTACTTTTGTCCAGAGGCGATATTATGAAATTGCCATATTCAGGTTGCTGTTTCAGCAGCTTATTCCTCTATCACCAGCGCTTCATAGACCCAAATCTCGGCATCTTTCCAGCCATCGCGGCCAATGCCGGCTTTGTCGGCAGCGCAATGTTCCAGAAGCTGCAGGGTGTCCCATCCCGTATTTTCGGCGACTTGCGGCAGAAAGGTTCCGGTAATACTTCCTTTGCGGAGAAAAATGCCATGCTTTCCCGGAACGATTTCGTCGATGTCATCGATGCGGCGCATTGGTGAGAGCACGGATATTTCGATGTGCAGGTCGGGAAGCTCTTTGGCGGAAACCTTTTCAAAACGATGATCGCGGGTGGCTGCCGAAATAGCCATTTTCTGTACGGTTTCCCAGAGAGGTCCTTCCGCTTCAAATTTTCCGATGCAGCCGCGCAAAATCTCTTGATGGTGCAGGCTGACAAAAGCGCCCATGGGCATCGTTACTTTATCAGGAAGATTGTTCAGATCATAATCATGCTGCCTTCTGTCGAGCACTTCATTCTCTATAGCTTCGCGTGCTATCTGCAGCAGTTGTTTCTTTTCATCAGCGGTAAGCAGGAACCCGGTTTCTTCATGTGGTTCATCAAATGCAATAGCCCAATAACCTACCACGCCGCTCTTGTCGCCGCGGGGTGCGTCACCCGAATTGGTGTAAGCCAACAGATTTACGCGCATCTTCTTGTGGCGACAGGTAAGATGCAGCAGCGCCAGCACCGACGACCACCCACAAATGCTTGTTGCCAGGTGGGCGATGGGAGGGTGGTTGTTTTGTGCGATGGCTTCGATGAATGCTTTGGGCGAATTTTGGGCGATGGCTTCAGCCGTGCGGCGGTCGTTGGCCACCGCATCGTCATACGCCGGATAGTGCGAAAAGTCGCTGCTGATGACAAATAAGTTTTCGGTGGTGAAATAAGGTTTCAACGCCTCAGCAATTTTCTCGATGGTTCGATGCGATTGTGAAGTAATTATTATTGGAACGATGTGGAAATCGTGCTGCAGATGGTATTGTAGAAATGGCAATTGCACTTCCAGACTATGTTCGTTGAGATGTGCGTTAGCATGGAAATTGAAAAATTTGTTGTCGCCGATAAGCTCATTGGCCAGGTCAAGATCTACTTTTACAGTTCCCAGTGGCGTGATGTAATGGCCGCGGTTATAAATGGAAGCCCCCTCATGTGCCACGCGATGGCTGCTGCCAATGAGGAAGAGGCGCTGGTACTTTCGTTCGGGATCGATCTGGTTGAAAGCATGGGCAGCCGTTTGTCCCGAAAACACATAGCCGGCATGCGGTGCGATGATGGCGCGCAGATTATTATCTTCCCGGGGTTTTGCCAACGCAAAATAGCTTTGCAGGGTCTGGCGCAAACTTTCGGCATCAGCCGGATAAAACTGGCCGGCAACGCAAGGCTGGCGGTGTTCAAACCAGAAATCAGATGATTTGGGTGATGGCTTTCCGGAAAACATTTTTTTTAACATGCTACATAATTTTTGGGGGAGTATGGCAAAGCGTGATTGAGTGATAAATAGAACAAATGCATCATGGGTTTGTTGCGGGTTTTCATTTCGATTCATTGTGGGGAGCCACCGCAGAGACGCAGAAAAAACATATTTCACCACAAAGGTACGAAGGCACAAAGAATATTTGTTGCTCTCAGCGTCCTGCGCCCTGCATTTCACCACAGAGGCACGACGTCACAAATGTTATTCTTTTTCTTATTTTTTCTTTGTTTTCACTGATTTAAGCTGAAACTGAAAACATCTTCCTTGCCGTTATCGCATCCCAGTTGCATGGCCGCCTGCCGCTGCATGATGTCGCCACCCCACACATCGTGATCATAGGTGTGTGGATGCTGAAACCAGTTTTCGATATTCATTTGTATCGTGCCCTGAACCGCCATTCCCTGTTCTACCTCGAAGGAAGAGGCAGGCAGCGTAATCTCAAAATAATTCTGAATAAAGCCAACGATGGAATCGGGGTTGCTGCCGCCGCCGGCATACACCTGTCCGATGCCAAGATGAAAATTAAAGGGTTTCACCACGCCATCTTTAGCCAGCCACTTGCCGTTGAGTTTCAGGTAATGATAGCCGCCGCCCATGTATTCGGGCCAGAACATGTCGCGCTCGGGCGGATTGACAAACATCAACGATTGATTCTTCTCTTCATTAATACCAAAAGTAAAAGTGATTTTATCCACATGCCCCGCTCTGAGTGTGTCGGGTGGATTAAAAAAATATGTGTCCGGCAGATCTGTATCCACATAATGAATGGCCTGCCATCCGTCGAGCACCTGGCGGCTGCCATCGTTGTAATGCAGCGTAACATCCGAAATAAAATATTGAATTTCGTTAACCAGGTAAGGATTGCCGGCAGCATTTACGTAGCGCATCGTGTCGTATTGCAATGGCTTCCCATTATTAAGATGTTCGAAGCTGAGCAAGAGACGCGACGGCAGATAATGCAGCTGCGGTTCGTCTCCGGGGTTGCAAGCCGAAAAACTTAAGATACCCGTCGCTATCAACAGGCTGATAAAAAAGGTTGTTTGATTATAAATTTTCATTTTCAAATGTTTTAATCGTAAGGCACCACACCGGAAACAGTAACGTATTTTATGGTGTCGCCCGTACTTTGCGCTTGTTTGTAAATTTTGCCATCGATGGTGATCATGAGTTTCAGCGTGGCATGTCCCTCCTCATATTTCCCCGACAGGTACACTATGTCGCCCTGTTCGGCTGCAAAACTATGGCGCCACTCGTCCTGTCCGCCTGCCGGGTGCAGTATTGTTTTTTGCAACAATCCAGTCCCGTCGCGGTATTGAAGTGCAATTTCTGTGGCATCACTGGTCACCAGGTAGGTTACCATTTTGTCGTCGCGCTTGTGGCATCCGCCCAAAGCGACGATTATTAAAACCAAAAGCAACCAGGGTTGATGCTTTATTAAAAAGAGGCCGGGATAAGATTTTATTTTCAAAAGCATTATCACAAAAATTTTATTTTTAAATTATAACGTCAGGATGATATGGAGGTAAAAGTTGCGGCCAGGTTCATAAAGCGCTGCCCGCGAGCCGATGATGCGGCGGTTGAGATGTTCGTAAAAAGCTACATCAAACAAATTGCTCACCCCGGCTGATGCCGACAGAAGCTCGCTGAGTTGGTAGCTTACGCTGATGTTGGTAATAAAAAACGACTGAGTTGTTTGTTCGTCGTAAGCTTGCGAAATTCGGTTTTGTGAAGCAGCCCACCTTAGATGAAGCTGCGGTACCAGCTGATTGTTGAGCAACGGATAGTTGAGGCGCAGGTTTGTTTCAAAAGGGGGTATCTCCGGCAGCGGATCGTTTTTTACAATTTCGGTGGCAACCACCTGCCCGTTTTGCACCAAATAGCGTGTTGCTTCAGGATTGAAACCCGTAGTGTATGCTGCCGAGAGATTGATGTAAAACGGGAATCGCTGCGGCGAAGTCCATAAAAACTCAAACCCGTACATGTGTGCCAGATCGATATTTTGGAATCGCTTTACGCCAACTACGCCTGCTGTTTGTGGCATCACCTGTGCGGGCGGCAGCCGCACCCCTGTAATGAAATCGGTGATGTAAGCGTAAAAACCATTGACCTTGAATTTGCCCGACCTGTCGCTGGAATAGGTCATGCCTGCATCGAACTGGTGGTTGTTTTCGGGTGCTAATTGCGGGTTGCCGAGATAGTCGTAGTTGTCGTAGCCTACCGGCAGCAGGATGATAAACCGCTCCACCATGTCGGGATTGCGCACGCCGCGTCCCAGCGCCACATCCAGCGTCAGCGCACTGCTGATTTTGTAAGATATGCCGCCACTCAGGCTTACATTCACAAAGTCGGAGCTGGTGTTGTCGTTGCGGTACATCTCGCCGCCCATCATGTTGCGCAGCACCATCGCATCGCTGCCGCCATGGTTGATGTCCAGCCGCGCCGAAAGCACCAAATCTAAAGAAGCTGTCTGCTGACGCTGATATTCTCCGAAGAAACCCAGGTTGCTGATGGCAGCATTTTTCCATAAATCCTCGGTTTTCACCGGCAGGTTGGGCTGTTGTATCAACGATTTGATGCGCTCGCCCTCTTTATGAATATTTTCATAATCCAACCCCACGTGAAGCCTGGCGGCTTTTTGCCGGATGCCAACATCTATGCGGCCGCCCTGGTTCAGCGCATCGATGGTTGAAACGGCCACCACGGTATCAGAAAAAGGGCGCCATTTGTTGTCCATTTCGTGGTGCACGTCGGAGCGGTAGAGGCGGGCGTCGATACTTTGAACGCGCGATTCGCCATTGGTATAGCGGTAGGTCGCCGAATAGAGATGCGTGTTGTCGCTGCGTTCGTCCATTGGTAGCGAAGGAAACCGGACGTCGCGTCCCTGCGAGTTGCGATAGGCAAGCCGCACTTCATGGTGCTTTGCAGGAACAAACCCCGCCTCACCGGCAAAGTTGTATTTAAAAAACGATGAAGGAACCAGCTCTCCGTTTCCGGCTTTATAGTTGCCATAGTCGTGACGATTTCCCGAAAGGGCAAAAAATATCTTTTTGTTACCACCTTGCAGCGTCAGATGTTCTTTGGTGCCATTGGGGTTGCTCTCCCAACCTTTTATGGCGTGGGCATGCAGTTGCCATGATTCATAAGGCCGGGCTTTTTCGGTGATCAGGTTGAGTACGGCGCCGAAATTGGGGCCATAGCGCAGCGCATAAGGGCCTTTCAGGATTTCGATGCGGGTCACATCGTTGATGTCGATATGAGAAGCGGCGGGATCCATGCGGTTGGGGCAGCCACCTTCAATCTTTTGCCCGGTGTTGGTCTGTACATTGAGTTGGCTGAATTTCAAACCCCGCACCACCGGGTCGAGATTGCTGCCGCCTTTGCGAATGCCGCTGACATTGGGCTGGCTGCGCAAAACGTCGCCCACATCGCGTGCCGGCATGCGTTCTATCTGCTCACGGCTTACCACATCGGTAAGGTATGGACGGTAATCAAAGGGAGAAGCCGTTATTTCGACACCTTCGAGAAATACCGGCTCCGGTTGCAGTTCCAGATCGATCACCAGCATTTCGTCTGCGCGTAAAGTGATGGTTCGCACCAGCTTTTGGTACTCTTCCAGAATGGCTGTGAGCTGGTATTGGCCGGCAGGCAATTGGTCGAATCGGAAAAATCCTTTTTCATTCGTGGTGGTTTTTTGGTCGCCGGGAGTCAGCGTTATTTGGACGCCCATCGCCTCAGCCTGCTTGTCGGCAAGCACCATACGCCCCGACAAAGCAGCCATTTGTGCCTGCAATGCAAAGGGACCTAAGAAATGCATTATTATAAAAAGTAAAATCAGAAGTGGTGTCGGGCGATTCATTTTCAATTTTTTTTTCTTTTTTAAAAAACAAAGATAGCAAATGTTGGGTGGTGAGAGAAGGCAGGGCGCGTGACGCAGGGCGTAGGGCGCGTGGCGCGTGGCGCAGGCGCAAAGGGTAAAACGCTTGGCGCAAGACGCGATGTGATCAAAAAAAAGCAGGGCTGATTTCGCCCGATTTCGACAGGCTCAACACCCGGCTCAACCACCAGCCGAAGGAAACACCAAACACCGAACACCGAACATCTTCATATTTCCGTACTTTTGTAAAAAAATTCAAGATAACTATGAAATTTAAGATAGGTGATAAGGTAAAATTTTTGAATGACAACGGTGGCGGTGTAGTATCCAAGATAATCAGCGCCAGCCTGGTAAATATTCAGATTGAAGATGGTTTTGAAATCCCTACGCTGGTCAGCGAGCTGGTGCTTGCCAACGAGCTGGAGAACTTTGAGCGGAAGCGCGGCGATTTCTTCACCTCCTCCCGAACGGCTGCTGCAGCGCCAGAGCCTGAAAAAGAAGACCCCGTTTTTTTCGACGACCGGATCAGCAAGCTGCGTGTTTTCAAAGCTAAGGGCGACGACAAAAAAGGTCTTTATCTGGCATACGTTCCGCAGGATCAGCGGTGGTTGCTCACGGGACTTATCGATGTTTATCTGGTAAACTTTACCGGGTATGAGGTGCTTTTTAGTTTGTTTTTGCGCAAAGAGAATGGTGCCTGGGAAGGCCGCGACTACGATGCCATCCCGTCCGACAGCCGTTTGCTGCTGGCTTCTATCCATCGCGAAGAGATAGAGCGCTGGAGCTATGGAGTAATTCAGGCGCTCTATCACAAAGAGCTGTCAGATTCGGTGCTGGCACCCGTCAACAGCACTTTTAGCTTTAAGCCTGCACGTCTGTATCGCGAAAATGTTTACATCGATTCGTCATTTCTGCAAGAGAAAGCTTTTCTTTTTCTCATCAACGAGATAGCTATTCAGAAGACTGTAGCCGAGCGATCGGAAGACGAAAAACACGATGAAGAGATTGCTATGCAACATGCTAAACCCCAGCAGAGCAAAGAAATCATCGACAAACACAAAACCAGTCCGCGCGAGGCCGTGGTCGATCTTCATATCGGCGAACTTACCGACGACTATTCCAAAATGAGCAACCAGGAGATGCTCAACGTACAGCTCAATTATTTTGTGCGGTGTCTTGAGGGTGCCATTAAAAGTTATCTTACCAAAGTTACCTTTATCCATGGCGTTGGCGACGGCATCCTGAAATCAAAAATCATGGAGATACTCAAAGCTTACGAAAACGTGAAAACACGCGATGCCTCCAAGAAAGATTTTGGCTATGGTGCCACCGAGGTGCTCATTTGGCACAGCAGTTCCTGATTCTGATTATTTTTGCAACAGCATAAATTTTTGTACCCTATATAATAAGGTGTAATGAACGACAATAGTAAAACAACACATTCTCATTTTCTATGGCTTTTCCTGCTGATGGTTGGTTTTGCAGTGTCAGGCTTTTCGCTGCATGAAGTGCCGCTGCAGCCCAAAACAATAATGCCCGCCGACACGCTTTATCCCCAGATCGAAATAGAACCCGATTCGTTTTTTTTAATACTGAAACCGGATACATTGGTTCATAGGCAGTTGCTAATTTCTAATACAGGCACCGATACGCTTTTCTTTTACATCGAACCTAATCCGGATAAAATAAATAGCGCTGCAAATGGCTCTCCCCGCAGTGTTCAGGGCTCTACCCTTATCTGTCAGCCGCAGGAATACATCCCCGGCGAAACCACTGATTTCGTTTTTGAGCTTACCAATGGCAGCCCCGACAACGAATGGCTCGACACGCTGGTGATTGAGTTCCCGGCGGGAGTTACGCTCAATTATGCTTCCAACTTTACCGGCGGAAGTCTGGGGCCATTGATTTATGATGGCAGCACAGGCAATGGTGTGGTGGTGAGCTGGAACGATGCCAATGGCGGGGGTGGTAATATTCTGCCGGGCGAGACTGCCGTTTCTGTTGTTGGCCTCACCTTCGATGCTACACTCAAGGACACACTTAATCTGGTGTACACCATCAGTGGCGACATCCACGGCAGCCAGCCACACTCCATCACCGACACTTTACAGCTTTCGCCCGCGGACATCTGGCTTAACGCTACCCCCGACACCGCCGCAGTGCCGCCCGGAGAAACCAAATCTGTAGATCTGCTCTTCAACTCCGGAGCCTTCACCATAGGAAGTCATCAACGCAGCTTTCATATCCTGAGCAACGACACCAGCATGCCGGTTTTAAATGTTCCTGTAAAGATGATCGTTTTTCCATACAACATGCAGCACAACATCACCATACCCGAAGGATGGAGCGGCCTCTCCACTTTTGTGCTTCCTTTCAAAACAAAGCTCACCGAGATTTTCGACACCACAGCGCAACATATCGAGGTGATATTCGACATACATGGACGCATGTTCTGGCCCGACCAGGGAATCAATACACTTGTAGATTGGAATACTTTTGATGGCTACGTCATCAAAGCCAAAGAATCTTTCCAGATAAAGATTGGCGGCTTGTTTGAAATATCGCAGACGGTGCTTCTGCAGCAGGGTTGGAATGTGATGCCAGTGCTTAGCTCGGCGCAAGTGAGCACTTTTGTGGTTTTTCGCGATCTGGATGATATTATTGATGTGGTGCACGAAATCGGCGGCGATAAAATCTACCAGCCTTCACAAAATATTTATACCCTTACCAGGCTGTTGCCCGGCAAAGCCTATTACATCCGCGTAAGCGAAGATTGTGTGGTTACCTTTCCATCGCCGTTTTAAAGCTACGGAGGAGTTTCTAATTTAGATCGCTCGCCCGGATTTATGCAGAGCTGAAAAGGAGTGCCTGATGGCATATTGTTTATGACCAAAACGGATTGTTATTTTGTAAGCATTCGCGTAAGCTCAATAAACTCTTCCAGCTTTAATTGTTCGGGGCGTTGGTCGAAAATAGCGTGCTCTGCCGAATCAAGATGACCTGTCCATAGCCCCCGCAACGAATTGCGCAATGTTTTTCGCCGTTGGTTGAAAGCCGTTTTTACAACTTCAAAAAACAATTTCTCATCGCATCCTAAGGTAAAATCTTCTTTTCGTTGCAGCCGTATCACCGCCGACTTGACGCGTGGCGGCGGGATAAAAACATTTTCGTTTACGGTAAAAAGATATTCTATCTGATAAAAAGCTCCCAGCAGCACCGTCATGATGCCGTATGTCTTGTTGCCCGGAGGCGCTGCCAAACGTTCAGCCACCTCTTTTTGTATCATGCCCACCACCTGTGGTATTTGGCTGCGATACTGCAAAACCCTGAATAATATCTGGCTCGAAATGTTGTAGGGGAAGTTGCCGATGATGGAATATTCGCCCAAGAAAATGGTGCTGAGATCGGTTTTCAGAAAATCGGCTTCGATGATATTGTCGCCCAGCGACGCGTAATGCTCCCGCAGATACGCCACCGACTGCCGGTCGATTTCGATGAGCCTGAGCTGCTGCACATGCCCCATTAAAAACCTGGTGAGCACGCCGGTACCCGGGCCTACCTCCAGCACCTGGTGGCGTAGGGTGAGGCTGTTAGTAATCTTTTGTGCAATGTTGTCGTCGGCCAGAAAATGTTGCCCCAGGCTTTTTTTGGGACGCACATAGCCGGCGGCGGTGGGGAATTGCTTTTTCATTCTTCAAATAACATTTGGATGCATGTAAAATCAGAATAGCTTTTGCATTTTCAAGAAATGGTTATTAAAACGAATTGGCAAAGCCATTTTAAAAAACCCAACGTGTGCAATGAATGATCCCATTTTTCTTTAATGGATTTCTCCCTCCAAATTTGCCTACCGGATAAAATTGTTCTTTAATTTGGAACTTGATTTTTTGGAATTTGGGATTTTTATTAACAAACACTCAATACATCAAAGCTAATTAATCATATCTCCCCGCAGCTCTCTGAATCGTTTGCGGGCCTCCACCACGAAGAGGCTTCCGGGATATTCGGTCATAAGCTGCTCGTAAAGCATCATGGCTTTGGCAGGATCGTTAAAGTGCTGGTCGTAAAGCCTGGCGCGCAGTATCAGTGCATCGTCGGCCAGGATGTCCTGCGGGTACATCTCCGTAACTTTTTGCAGCAGACTGTCGGCGGCTTGATAGTTGGATTTTTTCAGCATGATGTCGGCTTTTTTATAAAGCACTTCATCGTTCAGGGGGTGCCACAGGGCCAGTGTTTGTATCGAATCCAGCACGAGCAATGCTTCGTCGGGTTTGTTGCGATATACCAAAAGGTCGGCGCGGGCATAATATCCAAGGGCTGTGTAGGTGCTGTCGAGGTCGATGTTGTCGCTGATGAGCAGCGAGAGTTCCATGGCGTCGTTGGCAATGAGCTTGGAAGTAGCTGCTTTCAGCACGTCGAGCTGCATCTTGGCCCAATTAAATTCGCCGATATAGTACGATAGCTTTGCGTTTTTGAATTTGGCAAGATGCCCCACAGGATCGTTTTTAAAATCATAATCCACTTGCGAATAAAGCAAGGTGGCGTCCCACTCACGATCAGTAAACAGCAGGATGTCGGCCAGCTCTATTTTACACTCGGCAATGAGCTGCGGCGACACTCCCGGCATAGCCACAGCTTTTTCGAGCAGCGCGACGGCCTCTTCGTATTTGTCGAGATAGAAAGCCTGCAGGTGCGCCAGGTATTTCATGATGGTGATGGTGGAGCTGTTTTCGCCAAACTCAGCAAGCGCCGAATGATACTCTCGTTCGAGAGCCATCAGGTCGTCGCGGGTATAGTCGAGGCGATGGGTTATTTTGAGATAGCGCGCGTTGAGCAGCCCGATGCGCGCATCCAGATAGTAGGTCGACAGTTCGCCCTTTGCCAGCACATATTCGTAGGCATCCACAGCCACATCATAGGCCTCATTATTCAGGCTGATCATTGCCAGGTCAATTACGGCGCGCCCGTCACCGCCCAGCCGCCGGTCTATCGACTTGCTCTGCAGCAGCGCCAGGTCAAAATCTTTCTGCTGAACAGCGTACCAGATGAGCATCTCTGAATAGTAAATTTTATCGGGGTTTTTTTGCACACGCCGCAGCAGCTCCGTCCGCATGGCCTCACCGATGGTACCTTCTTCGTCGCCATCGAGTGCCGACTGAAGCCGCCCCTTGATGTATTCGAGCCGCGACAGGTCGTCGTCCATCAGGTTCAGATATTCGTTCACCATGTCGGCGTAGTTGTTCATCTGCTGATACATCCGTGCCAGCTCCAGGTTAAATTTATAATCCTGCACCAGTTGCCGTCCTTTGAGGTAAGTCTGCAAGGCGTACTCTGTTTGTCCGCGGTAGCTGTAGGCGCCGGCAAGCTCATTTATCTGGTTGCGGTTGGCGGTAAGTTTTTCGAGCGCTTCGTCCCACAGCTTCTTTGCTTTGTGCTGGTCGCCCTGCAGCGAATAGATGTAGCCTTCGTCCACCAGCAGACGTAGTGAGCCGGGGTTTTCTTTTTGCTCTCGTCGCACCACCTTCAGCGCGGTTTTAAAGCCCTGCAGCTCGGTGAGACAAAAAATGTAGTAGGTATAAAAATAACGCGTCTTCTTCTCTTCGTACAACTTTGCGTAAAGCTCCACTGCTTTTTCGTACTCTTTGCCCTTCATGTACTCGGCAGCAAGCTTTTCGTCGTCAGGCTTCTCTATCTTACTTTTGGCCGTTTCAGCCTTAGGGAAAGCCGGTATCTCCTGTGCCGGCAAAAAAGTGGTTGCGCCAAAGAGCGCTATTATTAATATGGTGTAAATTTTTTTCATAATGCTATTCATTCCGGAGTTTACAAAACCCCAAAGCGGTTCAAATATTTTATAGGCAGCCGCTGAGGCAGGTTTATTTTTGAATGAAACACCACTCTGTCGATAATGTTAAAATGATATCGGACGGACGAGTTACAGCCTTGTCCAAAATCATAGAGTTGTTTTTAATTCAAATTCGTGTTAATTAGCTT
>Ga0265295_1008002_pt1 | contig 11902 bp, 10 predicted proteins | sample Munlansysbiofilm_FD_192503 | JGI IMG/M metagenome (GOLD analysis project Ga0265295, IMG submission 192503) | Leachate microbial communities from a municipal landfill in Southern Ontario, Canada - Methane capture system biofilm | ecosystem: Engineered > Solid waste > Landfill > Unclassified ... | reverse complement strand
GTTCTTTTTCGATGATCCTTTCCAGGAATTCCGGGGTGATGGGCTCCACATAGGTCCGATCGGCGAAGTCGGGGTCGGTCATGATGGTGGCCGGGTTGCTGTTCAGCAACACCACCTCGTACCCCTCTTCCTTCAGGGCCTTGCAGGCCTGGGTCCCGGAATAATCGAACTCGCACGCCTGCCCTATGACGATGGGACCCGCGCCGATAATGAGGATCTTGCTGATGTCGGTTCTTTTGGGCATTTATACTCCTTATGGGTGATTCCGAAAAAGTTGAAATCTCTCCTCAACTGCCCCTTGGTTCCCGCGCGCTGGAGCGCTGAGGCGCCCAAGCGGCAGGCGCCTACTCAACGGGCGAGGGAGAAGTAAGGTTCTAGCTTCTGAATATGAAGAAGACCGCTCCCCCCAGGCAGCACCCGGCCCAAAGGTAGTCCAGCTTCAGCGGCTGCCCCATGTAGAACACCGCGAAGGGGACGAAGACCGTCAGGGCGATGACTTCCTGGAGGATCTTCAACTGGCCGAGTGAGAAGACGCCATACCCGGCCCGGTTGGCCGGTACCTGTAGCATGTACTCGAAAAAGGCCAGTCCCCAACTGACGAGAACCGCCAGAAACCAGGGCGCGCTTTTAAGGTCCTTCAGGTGGGCGTACCAGGCAAAGGTCATGAAAATGTTGGACAAGAGTAATAGAAATATTGTTCTCATTGAGATTAAGTTCCGTTGAGGCGGCTCCCTGTGGCCGCCCGCCTTTGGTCAGATATGGTGGCCTGCGCCTATAATTCCTGCACCCAGCCGTTTTCCAGCCCGAGCTGATCCAGGACATCCACCGCTTCCCTGTATTCTTCGCAGGTGATCCCGCGGTCAATGCCGGGGGTCTCCGGGGCCAGGTAGGCGGGGAAATACTGGTTCATAAGGGCAATATGAGTCTCTGTCCCCAGGTTTTTCGCGATCCAGCGCAGGGTTTCGAGGCTTCCCGCTCTTCCCTCCGGCAGGACCAGGTGGCGGATGATGATCCCTCGCTCGGCGATTCCTTCTTCGTCCAGTTTCAGATGTCCCACCTGCATGAGCATCTCCATTACCGCCGCCCGGTTGTATTTCCGGTAGCCGGGCGCCGAGGAGAGCCTGACCGCCTGTTCATCGTCAGCGTACTTCATGTCCGGCAGGTAGATGTCCACAATCCCGTCCAGGAGTCGCAGCGCGTCCGCCTTTTCGTAGCCGCTGGTGTTCCAGACGATGGGGAGACGAAACCCGCGGGGGATCGCCTGAAGCAGCGCCGCCAGGATCTGGGGAAGGTAATGGCCGGGAGTGACGAAGTTGATGTTGTGGACACCCTGCTTCTGGAGCTTCAGCATGCGAGATGCCAGTTGGCCGGTGGTCATCTCCTCTCCGTTTCCCATCTGGCTTATGGGAAAGTTCTGACAGAAACGGCAGCGGAGAGTGCAGTAAGAGAAGAAGATGGTGCCGGACCCCCGTGTGCCGGAGATGGGAGGCTCTTCGCCCCGGTGGACGTTGGCCGAGGCGATCCTCGGCTTCAGACCGGCTTCGCAGAAACCGGTCTTGCCGGAGATGCGGTCAATCCCGCAGTCGCGGGGGCAGAGGTCGCAGCGTCGAAGCCGTTTGTATGCGGCTTTGACCCGTTCGCGAAGCCGGCCTGATTGGTAAAGGTCAATATAAGTCATGATTGCCTGTAGGGGCGACCCGCCGGGTCGCCTCTACGATTTGAATTTCTCCATCATCAGAGTAAAGCGGCCGAAGAGGTAACGGGAATCGTGGGGGCCGGGCGAGGCCTCGGGGTGGTGCTGCACCGAGAAGATGGGATGACAGGCGCAGCGCATTCCCTCAACGGTCATGTCGTTCAGGTTTTCATGGGCAAGTTCGCAACAGCCGGCAAGGGTGGAGATGTCCACGGAAAAGCCGTGGTTCTGGGCCGTTATCTCAACCTTGCGGGTGGCGAGGTCCATAACCGGCAGGTTGGAGCCGTGGTTGCCGAACTTGAGTTTCATGGTGCGGCCTCCCAGGGCCAGTCCCAGCAGCTGGTGGCCCAGGCAGATACCGAAGATTGGAACCTTGCCGATCATCTTCCGTATGTTGGCGATCACTTCGGTCATGGGCTCGGGATCGCCGGGGCCGTTGGAGAGGAAGATGCCGTCAGGGTTCATGGCCAGGGCCTCTTCCGCCGGGAAAGTGGCGGGTACAACGGTGATGTCGCATCCGACCGAGGCCAGGCAGCGCAGGATGTTGTATTTGATGCCGAAGTCGTAGGCGATAACCTTGAAGGGTCTTTCCGTTTTCGCCAGATCGGGATAGCCGCTACCCAGGTCCCAGAGTCCCTCAGTCCAATGATAGGTCTTTTCGCAGGTCACTCCGGTGGCCAGATCGAGTCCCGCCATGCTGGGAACCTCCTTTGCCTTGCGTATCAGGCTCTGGTGATCGGCATAGATGGTGGATATGACGCCGTTCTGGGCACCCTTGTCCCGCAGGTGACGGGTGAGCGCCCTGGTGTCGATCCCCTGGATACCCACTACCCCGTTTTCCCTGAGGTAGTCGCCCAGGCTCATGGTGGCGCGCCAGTTGGAATACTCGTCGAAGTATTCCTTGACGATGAAACCGGAGAGAAACAGGCCGCGGCTCTCCACGTCCTCCGGATTGATGCCGGTGTTGCCCATCTGCGGATAGGTCATGGTGACCATCTGTCCCTTGTAGGAGGGGTCGGTCAGGACCTCCTGGTAGCCCGACATGGCGGTGTTGAACACTACCTCGCCCGTGGCCTCGCCGGTGGCGCCGAAGGATCTGCCTTCAAAAACGCGCCCGTCGGCGAGCGCGAGAACTGCTTTCATGTGGGTGCTCCTGAAAAGTTGATTAACGCTGTGGGGGGGGGGATCCTGGTGATCGCCCCTTTTCCGGCGAGACACAAGGTCCGCAAGGGCAGACACAGGGTTTGCCCCCGCGGATTATTTCACTCTGTGGACGATTTTGCCGCCTACTATGGTATATGCGGCCCGGCCCTTCATCTCCTTGCCCAGGAAGGGGGAGTTCCTGGACTTGCTGGCAAGCTTATCCGCCTCTACGGTCCAACGGATGTCCGGGTCGATGATGGTGATGTCGGCAACTGCCCCCTGTTTAAGGGTTCCGCGGTCGATTCCCAGGATCCTGGCGGGGTTGACGGTCATGCGGGCGATCAGGTCGCCCAGGTCGAGCGCCTTGTCCTCCACCAGGGACAGCGACAGCGGCAGTGAGGTCTCCAGTCCGATGATGCCGTTGGAGGCGAGAACAAATTCCACGTCCTTTTCATCCTGATGATGGGGGGCATGGTCCGTGGCGATGGCGTCGATGACGCCGTCCGCCAGTCCCGCCCTGATGGCCTCCCTGTCCTCGGCCGAGCGCAGGGGCGGGTTCATCTTGGCGTTGGAGTCGTAGCCCCGCACTGCGTCCTCGGTAAGGATGAAGTAGTGGGGAGCGGTCTCGCAGGTCACCTTTACGCCGCGCGCCTTGGCGTCGCGGATGATCTGTACCGCGCCCTTTGTAGAAACATGGGCGATGTGGATGGGCGAGCCGGTGAACTCCGCCAGGAATACGTCACGGGCGACCGCCGCGTCCTCGGCAACCCAGGGAATTCCCTTCAGGCCTAGTTCGGTGGCGGTAAAGCCGTCGTTCATCTGTCCGTCAGCGGAGAGTACCAGATCCTCGCTGTGGGAAATAAGCATGATACCCATTCCCTTCGCGTACTCCAGGGCGCGGCGCATCAGTTCCGGATTGGAGACGGGCTTGCCGTCGTCGGACACCGCGACGCAACCGGCTTCCCTGAGATCCCCCATCTCCGCCAGATTCTCACCCTTCATCCCCTGGGTGATGCCGCCCACGGGGAAGACATTCACCAGTCCCTCGGCCTTGGCCCTGGCGATGATGTAGGAGGTGACCGCCTTGTTGTCGTTCACCGGTCTGGTGTTGGGCATGCAGGCAATGGAGGTGAAGCCGCCTGCGGCCGCCGAGCGCGTCCCGCTTACAATGTCTTCCTTGTATTCCAGGCCCGGGTCGCGAAGATGGACGTGCATGTCGATGAGTCCAGGCGCTACAATCAGCCCCTTGGCGTCGATCACTTCGACCCCTTTGCGGGGAGTAAGCTTCTTGCCTGTTTCGGCAATCTTTCCATCAACTACCTGGATGTCCAGTTTTTCGTCCAGGCCCTGCGAGGGGTCGATGACGCGACCCCCTTTTATAAAAAGATTCATATGTCACCTCATCAACATTGTTCAAGGTTCAAGGTACAAGGAGAAAGGTTCGACGCTCCGTCTTATACAGGTTCGGGTGGGGGAGCTCACAAACCTCGAACCTGCTTCTACTCCGTCGGGCCGCCTCCGCTCACGTGGTACAGCATGGACATCCTGACAGCCACGCCGTTTTCCACCTGCTCGAGGATCACGGATTGCGCTCCGTCCGCCACATCGGAACAGATCTCCACCCCCCGGTTCATGGGGCCGGGGTGCATGACGAGAACGCCCGGTTTGGCCATCTTTACCGCGTCTGCGGAAAGGCCGAAGTAGCGGCAATACTCCCGCATGGTGGGGAGGAGGGTCTTGCCCTGTCGCTCAAGCTGTATGCGGAGCATCATGATTACGTCCGCGTCTTCAATGGCGTCCCGCATCCTGCCGCACACGGTTACGTTTCCCAGACGTTCCACGCCTGGGGGGATAAGGGTGGGAGGGCCGGCAAGGAATACCCTGGCGCCCATCCTGGTGAGGCCGTAGATGTTGGAGCGGGCAACGCGACTGTGGGTGATGTCTCCGACGATGGCCACCTTCAGCCCTTTGAGGGTTCCCAGTTTCTCGCGCATGGTCATCATGTCCAGAAGGGCCTGGGAGGGATGCTCGTGCTGGCCGTCTCCCGCATTGATCACCGAGTAGGCGACCCGTTTGGCCAGGTAGTGGTGAGAGCCGGAAATGGCGTGGCGCATGACGATGATGTCCGGTTTCATGGCTTCGATGTTGCGGGCCGTGTCCGACAGTGTCTCTCCCTTCTGTACCGCGCTGGTGGATGCGGAGATGTTCAATGTGTCGGCGGAGAGGCGCTTCGCCGCGATCTCGAAGGAGGTTCGGGTGCGTGTGGACGGCTCGAAGAACAGGTTTACCACCGTCTTGCCTCGCAGGGTCGGGACCTTCTTGATCTCCCTCCTGCTGATCTCCTTCATGTTGTCGGCGGTGTTCAGGAGAAGCTCTATCTCTTCCGCGGTCATGTCCTTCAACCCCAGAATGTCCTTGTGTTTGAATCCCATAGGTGACCCTCCAGAAATTTCAGCCGCCGTCCACCGTTGGCCGCCGGCCGGTAACAGTGTGCTCCGGAAATTCAGTCTTTCCGCAGATATACCTCGACCGGGTGACAGGCATCGTCGAAACGCACCTGGATCTTTTCCTTGCGGCTCGTGGGTACGTTGCGTCCGACGAAATCCGCGCGGATGGGGAGTTCGCGGTGGCCCCTGTCTATGAGCACGGCAAGCTGTATGCGCCGGGGCCGGCCGTGGTCCATCATGGCGTCCATGGCTGCCCGAATGGTGCGTCCCGTGAAGAGCACGTCATCCACCAGCACTACACGCATATCCTCGATGCTGAAGGGGATTTCGGTCTTGCCCACGGGCATGTGGGCGGCCTGGGACTTGATGTCGTCCCGGTAGAGGGTGATGTCTACCGAACCGACGGGAACCTTGACACCTTCAATCTCTTCCAGCAGCAAGGCCAGTTCGCGGGCCAGATGGATGCCGCCGGTGCGGATCCCCACCAGTGCTACGTCTGTAATTCCCTTGTTACGCTCCAGAATCTCGTGGGCGATACGGGTCAGCGCCCGTTTGATACCTGTTCCGTCAAGAATGACGGTGGTTGCCGTGTTCACCTGAAACCTCCTTTCGCCGTTTGCACGGCGCAAAAAAAGCCCTTCCGCGATATGGCGGAAAGGCTCCTTGCTGTTCAGTGGCGTGGATTGTGTCTGCCCCCACCTTTGTTAACCTCACGGGGTTACGTTAAAAGGCCGGTCATCAAATTTTTTCTACACTAGCATTTGCCTCCCGTAGCAGTCAAGATCGATTTTCGTGAGGCTGGGTTCATCGATTGTCCATGAACCATCATTAGGTCTGATGCTGTTTACGGTTTCCGTCGCTCGACCGGTTTTTCCACATCGCTCTCCACTCTCATCAGCAGCGCCACGTTTTCCACGTGTGTGGTCTGGGGGAACATGTCCACCGGATTGACCCTGACTGTGCGGTAGCCGGCCCCGGCGAGAAGATTCAGGTCTCTGGAAAGGGTTTCCGGCGAGCAGGAGACGTAGATTATACGCTCCGGTCCAAGTGAGGTGGCGGCGCGCAGCACCCTTTCCTCGCATCCCTTGCGTGGAGGGTTGAGCACCACCAGGTCGACTCTTTTACTTTGATCCCTGAGTTCTTCCAGCATCTCGGCGGCATCTCCCGCCTCGAAGCGGCAGTTTTTGATTCCGTTCAGGCGGGCGTTGTTTCCGGCGTCTTCCACGGCGGCCTCAACGGACTCGAAACCGATGACCTCTCCGGCCCGGCCGGCAAGGAAAAGGGATATTCCTCCGACCCCGCAGTAGACGTCCACCACGGTTTCCCTGCCGGTAAGGGCCGCCCATTCCCGGACCGTCTCATATATGGAGCGCGCGCCGTCATTGTTTACCTGGAAAAAGGAGCGGGGGGAGATTGTGAAGCGGATGTCACCGATCCGGTCCGTGAGGGATTGCTGTCTGGTGACGAAATAGTCTCTGTCTCCGAGGATAATGTTACCGGAGGATGCGTTGACGTTCTGGGCTGCCACCTCAACCTCAGGTACGGCGCTCTTCACGTGTTTCGCGAGGTGGTGGATCTCGTTGAAGCTGCGCTGACTGGTGACGAATACGACCATGGCCTTTCCCTCGCTTTGGGAGACGCGGACCACAAGGTAGCGGAGGATTCCGTTGCGGGTTCTCGGATTGTAGATGGTGACCTTTCCTTTGCGGATTCCTTCCCTTACGGCGGCCGCTATGCGGTTGACCAGGGGATGATGGAGCGGGCAGTCCCGGATATCCATGACTTCATGGCTGTTGCGGCGGTAGATTCCAATGACAGGAGATTCGAATTTTCCTGAAATCACGAGTTTAGCGGTGGAGCGGTATCCGATAGTGGGCGATGAAGGCGTTACTGGCATGATCTCCGTATCCCTCAGCAACGGATAACGCCAGATGGCGCCTTCCACGAGGCCCCTTTTCCATTGGAGCTGCGCCCGGTATTTCATCCGGATCAAGGGACATCCGTCACAGAGGTTTTCCTTTTCGCATGGAGGATTCAGCAGGCGATCCGGCGAGTGTCGCAGCACCTTGACCACTTCGGCGAAGGTATCCCTTTGTCCTGAAAAGGTTATCCGCGCCTGGACGGTTTCCCCCGGCAGGGCGCCAGCGATCCGGATCTTCCGGGTTTCGTGGATTGCAAGTCCGAAACCCTCGTTATCAAGGGTGGTTACCGGGAGATCAATAGTCCGGCCGACAACGGCCGTTCGCTTTGGAGGTATGTTTGTCGCGGTTTTTACGCGTTCCATTTTATTCTGTTTTTTCATGCCCTTTACTAGAAAGTAAAAGGTACTTTTTGTCAAATAATTATTGCCGTTTTCCGGGACGCAAGTGAGATGCTTCCTTGTCCGGATTGAAGTCATGCGCCAGCGGAAATGAAGGAACTGGGTGGCGGTGAGCTTCATGCAGTCGCGTTTTCGGTGAAATCTTTTGCCGATAAGAAAACATTCACTTTACGTGGATGTGGAAAGTGAGGTAGTATTCATCCGTTTGAATCGACTGAAAAATAAAGAGAGGTTTACCGGGGCGCCCGCCTTGGTGATTCCGTGGGATAAGGAGGGAGCGTATGGCAAGTCTCAATAAGGTTATGCTGATTGGAAATCTCGGAAAGGATCCCGAGGTGCGATACACAACCTCGGGTACGGCTGTCGCCGGTTTTTCGCTGGCCACCTCCGAAAGATTCAAGAGTAAGACCGGCGATTGGGAAGAGCGGACCGAGTGGCACAACATCACCCTTTGGGGAAGGCTTGCCGAGATTGCCGGCGAGTACCTGGCCAAGGGCAAGACTGTTTATATCGAAGGTCGCCTCCAGACCAGGAAATGGCAGGATCGGGATGGACGGGATCGCTATACAACCGAGATAGTAGCTGATAAAATGCAGATGTTGGGCGGCCGGGGAGAAGGTGGCGGACGTCAGGGCGGCGCAAGGACCTCCGAAGACCAGGGGGGATCGGGTGGGTCGCCGGGTTATGAAGAGCCGTCATTCAATCCCGATGATGATATTCCCTTCTGAGCGGCGTCTTCCATGAAAAGAAACGGGATAAGCCTAAGGCTTTATGGTTGATGATCTCGCAAATTCTATTTGTCATGCCCGAATGACTTTATCGGGTATCCATGATTCCGATAGGTTACAGTCTGGATTCCCGATCAAAATCGACTCGGGAATGACAATTTGCGAAAGCATCATGGTTATTTAACGATATCCTTCTGATGTGAATAAATTCTATGACAAGCGACTTGAATCATATTGAGATTGCCCGCCGTATCAAAGAGGTGCGCCTGTCCAGGGGGTTGACCCAGCAGGCCTTTGCCTCGAAACTCGGTATCGTACAGGGGTTTCTGAGCGATGTGGAGCGAGGCAAGAAGTACCCTTCCGATACCCTTTTGATTGCGCTCTGCCATCTTTATGAAATCAACGAAGAGTGGCTTTTGACCGGAAACGGGGAAGTGTCCCGCAAGGTGATCCTTCAGGAGGAGATCGACCGCATCGTCGCGTCGAGGACGGTCCTTCTCAAGAGGGTTCCGCCGGAGTTTCCCGAAGGTATCACCGATGAGGATATCTACGACAGGATCGTCCTTCCCGGGGTTCCGGAAGGGTGCTTTGCCCTTCTATTTTACGGTGATTTCATGTCGCCGACCATCCATGACGGCGATCTGGTGATTTTCAAGGCCTGCGAAGAGTTTGTCAACGGCGACATCGTCCTGCTGAATAACCTTTGGGGGGAAACGATCCTGCGCAGGTACAGGACCCGGGGCAGTGAAGTGATGCTCTCTCCGGACAACCCGCTGTACCGTCCCTTCCGCATGGAACGGCAGACGCGGGTTTTCGGGAAGGTGATGGAGGTCTGGAGAAAGATAAAGTTCTGACGATTACGGCCTGTTCGTGCGCCGTCGCTGTGAGGAATGCCGCCGCCTTGAGTGATCAAGGGGCGGCAATTCCGTTTGGGGAAAAGACAGGCAGCCCCGGCCCGGGAGCGTCCGGCCGTCTATTTCTGGACCCAGCGCCCGTTTGCCAGTTGTATCCACCATCCGCCGGCGGCCTCGTCCCGCTTGGTGTCCGCGAATGTAGCCGCTGCCTTTCCGATGACCTGCCGCAAGGTGTCGCTGGTTTCCGGTTGCTTGTTGATCCTCAGTATCGCTTTTGCCATATTCACGATCACGGTTTTCCTGTTTCTGTTTTCCGCCTGCACAAGCGCCTGCGCCGAACCCGCCTTCGAGGCGTCTCTTATCACGACGCTTCCGTCCGCGGCTTCACCAACAACGCCGCTGTCCCGAAGCGCGTTCAACTGTGCAAGTCGCGCCCTCATCTCGCTGTATGCCTTCTGCACCTCGGGAATGCCGGAAAGCTCGGAAGCCAGACGGCCGGAAATATCTTCCTGGGCGCAGGCCTCGGCAACGAGCCGTATCCCGGGCAAGCCGGCCGGAAGGAGGCTCACCGGTTTCTGCTCAGGCGCCTTTTCTTCCTCCTGAGGGCTCAATTCCTGCTTTTCTTCCCCACCCTGCTTCAGCAGCATTTCATCTAGGGACCTGTAGGCCTGCTTGACGTCCTTTTCCGGAAAATAGACATTCACGGTAATAAACGCGCAAGCGGCAAGAAGTCCCGTCACCCCGGCAACCGTCCATTTTGCTAGCAATTTCGTCATGATAACCTCCTATCTTCGATATTGTGCGCCCCGGCGCCATGCTGACCAGGGCTGGAAAAGCCGTTAAGGGTTATTCAAGCCATTTGAACTCCGTCTGAATCGGAGGGGATTTTTCATCTCCCGGTTTTCCCCGCGCCGCGGCCTCCCGGATAGAGTCAAGCAGATGCTTCAGCGATATCCTGTTCTGCACGGCCACGACCGTGACGTTGAGATCTCTCATGCCGAGAAGGTTGGTGTGAGAGATGTCCAGTTTTTCAAAGGTGATAAATCCTTTGTGCAGAAAAGCGCTCACTTCTCCCGTATCATAGGCGCGGTCATTGGTAAACAGAAAACCGCGCAGCTTCTTGCCGGCAAGCTTCTGGAGGAACTCTTTGCTGACGGCCATCTTCTCGCCTTTGCCGGCCCGGGTCCAGAGGTTTACGTATCCGGACGGCTCGCCGGTTTCACCCTTCACGTTCAGCACGCTGATCACGCCGTCAACCCTTCCGGTGATGTACCCCTTGATTGATGGAAAGGATTGGCAGAACTGGCTGAGGCTGAGGTCGTGCAGCAGCAGGTCCGCGCCGTATTGGAGCCCATTGCCGTAGAGGATGAATCCCTTCCCCAGCAACCTGCCGTCATACATCGAACCGTTCAGCGAAACGATCTCCGTTATGCCGTTTCCGGCTGCCGTGAAGATCTCCAGCGGTCCCATTTCCAGGGCGCCGAAGTGTATCTTGCCAATGGTCAGCCTGCTCCCTTTCCCGCCGGCGGCTCCCAGGTTCTGAAGGAATTTACCGTAGTTCTCCCTGCTGAAACTTCCCACTGTTCCCTTCCGTTCGCCGTTTTTCCAGGGGATCAAGAGGGAAAGAGGCGCCCTGCCGCTTATTCCCGTCACATGAACCTTCTGGGAGGCGATCTCCAGTGAGGCCGATTCAAGAGAAAGGCCGCCCTCAACAGCAATATCCCTGCCGCTGATATCCGCAATCCCTTCCAGGGAACAGGCCCCTTGGCAGACGGCCTCCTGGAGATTCCTGGGAAGCGCGTTGGCAAAGGCGTCCAGAAGGCTGTTTATGGGAGTGACGGGAAGATGGAAGTTTATCCTTCCTTTCCTGTCAGATGAGGCGAAACGTTCCATTTCGCCGGTGATACGCGCCTTTATCTCCTTTCCGCGGGTAATATAGGCTTCCGGTATGGCAAGGTTGTCCCCTGAAAGACGACCCTCCAGGGTCAGGCCGGCATCCGATAGCAGGGTCTTTCCCGTTTTGCCCTTAAGGGAGATGCCGTCGCCGGACCCGGAAAGATTGGCGAGCACCCCTTTTCCCCTGGTATAGGTTCCCGAAATGGAAAGGTTGGCGACACCGGCTGAAAAGCTGGGCGCCGCGCCTTGGGGTAGAAATTTCTTCAAGAGTTCCAGCCGTTGTCCCTGGAGGCTGGAAGTGAAAGTCACCTCTGTTTTCCTGGAAATAAGGTCCCCACGGATGAGCGTTTCCATTGTCCCTCCGAGAAGCTCTCCCTTGAGGTTTGCTGTCGTGTCTTTACCCGCCAATTTCATCCGTCCCGTCAGGGAGGCGGCGGCCTGATGGTCCCGGAAAGTGAGGGATTGCAGGGCAAGATCGGAGGCGCCCGTGATCCCTTGTCCCGGTGATGCGACACGACCGGAAAAGCGGCCGCTCAGCCCCTTGGCGTACAGGTCTCCGTAGCGGATATTTGCTCCCGATAACGATACTGACAAGGGTATCCCTCCCTCTCTGACCGGTTTCTCCTGGAAGGGGATTTTCAGCGCCGCCCATGGGACTTCGATCTTTGCTCCGTTCAGGGAGAGATTTCCGTTGCTAAGTTCCAGAATGCTGCCGTCAAGGGAGTATCCGAGCGAAGCGCCCAGTTTCTTGCCCATGGCGACTCCGTCGGCCATCTCCATGACGCCTTTCGCGGAGAAACGTCCCTCCTTTCTCCTGATTC
>Ga0265295_1008001_pt1 | contig 11903 bp, 12 predicted proteins | sample Munlansysbiofilm_FD_192503 | JGI IMG/M metagenome (GOLD analysis project Ga0265295, IMG submission 192503) | Leachate microbial communities from a municipal landfill in Southern Ontario, Canada - Methane capture system biofilm | ecosystem: Engineered > Solid waste > Landfill > Unclassified ... | reverse complement strand
TAATTTCATTGTTGTCGCCAATTTGCACGTCTTCTAAATAAGTATTAGGGCCAATTATGTTGTTTTTACCTATTTTACTCTTACCAAGAATTGTTACTCCGGGACTGATAACAGTATCAGGACCAATTTCAACGTACGGGCCAATATAGCTATGATCAGGATCTTCGAATGTTACGCCATTAAGCATGTGGTGGCGGTTTATCCTTTTTTTAATTAATGTCGCCGCTTCCGCAAGTTGGACGCGGTCGTTGGTTCCTAACATTTCATTTTCATCTTCTAAGATATAAGCGCCAACCGCATAACCCTTTTTATTAAAGAGCCCAATAATGTCGGTTAAATATAGTTCGCCTGAGGCATTGTTCGTATTGAGATTATCTAATTGTTCAAATAAATATTGGTTATCAACGACATAAACACCAGCATTAACCTCGTTAACTCTAACTTGTTCACCGACTAAATCTTTTTGCTCAACGATTGCGGAAACATGCTCATCCGCATCGCGAATAATCCGTCCATACCCATGAGGATTTTTGGGGGTCGCCGTTAAGACTGTGAGATCAAGACGATAACGTCTGTGGTGTTCGACTAATTTAGCTAAGGAATCCTTAGTAAGTAATGGAACATCCCCAGATAAAATCAAAGTTGTGCCTTCTAAGCCTCGAAGGATAGGTGCAGCCTGCATGATTGCGTGGCCGGTCCCAAGTTGTTCGTGTTGCCAGGCAATATCAACGTCTGGGCCAACAAGACTCTTGGTATATTCTCCGCCATGACCGACGACAACGACTTTTTTACCATCAACAAGGCCGATCGTTGAATCCAGAACATAATTAACTAACGCGACCCCTAGGATGGGGTAGCCGACTTTAGAGATATTATTGTTAAGTGAGCGCATTCTTGTTCCTTTGCCCGCGGCAAGGATAATTGAGTGTAGTTTCATCATAAATTTATGTTAGTACTGGTACTAAACTCTCCTTTATATTGTAATGAATTGTCCTAATTAATAGTTTACATTATTTTTAGGCTTATGGTTTAAAGTTTCAACTTCGATAATCTATTCCGTGGCTATCAATTTTTGATAGTTTTCAAATAATTTAACGAAAGCGGCAGCTTCAATTTCTTCCGGGCGCATATTGACGAGTAATCCACTTTTTTCAATAATTGTTACTGCTTTTTCCTTATCGCCAACTAGCGTCATCAGGTTATTATAGATTGTTTTTCTCCGCATTAAGAATAAGGCCTTAATAAATTTATAGAGTTTATTGATTTCGAGGCCGTGGGTTTTAAGTTTGAAGACATAAACACTAGAATTGACATATGGAGCTGGATAGAATGCTGTTCTATCTGCATTGACGACGTGTTTAATCGTCCCGCTGAGATTAAGAAGAATCGCTAGAGGTCCATATTCCTTAGTTTGGGGGCTCGCAAAAAGCCGTTCGCTTACCTCTTGTTGAACCATAAAGACGAAATTTACAAGCTTTTGATTTTCAAGAATAACTTTTTCGATAATTGAAGTTGTAATGTAATAAGGTAAATTACTAATCACACTAATTGCTTCATCTTCAAAATTTGTTTTTAGAATGTCTTTATCGATTACTTCAACGTTTTCCTTCGTCAAATAGCGATGTTTAAGAAAGTAGGCGAGGCCGTGATCAATTTCAACGAGTTTGACTTTTTTAGGTGCGTCTGCAAGATGATCACTTAAGGCTCCGAGACCTGGACCAATTTCATAAATGAGCGTACTTGTATCCTCGATAACGATTTTTGTAACCTTTTCACAGATTGTGTTTGAGATTAAAAAGTTTTGCCCAAATCTTTTTTGGGGGGCAAGTCCTAAGCGCTCCAATAAGGCAATTGTGTTAATTTTATCCATTTATCTTATTCTCTATTTCTGATTTTTCAATCCTTAAGTATTGTAGCCGTTTTATCATTGTGCGGTTGTTAACATTTCCAACCGGATAGTCATTGCTAATGATCTTTTTAAAATCGGGATTAATCTTAGCAAAGGCGATTAAATCTCGTAGTTCTAATCTCGCTGGTAAACTTTTCTCCGCGCTAAGAAGCGGCATTATGAGTGCAATTAAGGGCGCGATTTCTGTTTCCGCGAGTCCAACTTTACCTTTTCTAATGCTTTTGTTCTTATCAATCAACACTACTTTAGCCTCAGGAAAGGTGTCTAGTAATTTTTCACGAATTGCTTTTCCGGGACCATCAGGGTCAGTAATAATGACTATATCATGGTGCTTTTTCAAACCTTCGATATATTTTATTGTTTCACGTGAAACATAACTTCCGTTAGTTGTTACGATTTCGGTATTAAAAAACCTCGACAATAGCTCCTTATCATTTTGACCTTCGACAATAAATACCGAGTTACTCGAAATCATTGATGTTCCACATGAAACACTTTGAAACTATTTTCTAAAAGTTGTTTTGCTAAACTATTAGGTGTTATGTCTTTGATTTCGGCAATTTCTTGTAAAACGAGCGGGAGATAACTTGATTCATTTTGTTTGCCGCGGTTTGGATGTGGGGCAAGAAACGGGCTATCTGTTTCGATTAATAACTTCTCAAGCGGCACTTCTTTAGCGACACGTTTTGGCTCCTTTGCATTTTTAAAAGTGACAGGACCACCTAGCGAAATATAAAACCCTAATTTAATAAACTCTAATGCCATTTCACTTGATGAGGAGAAGCAGTGCATGATTCCGCCTTTATTAACCGGATGGTCTTTAAGCAGTTCAAGTGTCTCCTGAGCCGCATCACGCATGTGAACGACAATTGGTAAGTTATATTTGTTTGCGAGATTGATTTGTTTAATAAACCAACTCTTTTGTATTTCATGTTGAGCCGCTTCCTTGTGCCAATAATAATCAAGACCAATTTCACCTAGGGCGACAACGTTATTTTGTGTAAGAAGTGCTTCTAACTCTAATAGATTTTCCGCAGTTGCCGTCAAACAATCGCTAGGATGAATACCAATGACGGCGTAAACACCGTGATTCTTCGATGCTATTTCGATGGCCTTCTTGCTTGAAGCTAAATCCCAGCCAACCACAGCGAAATAACTGACGCCATTATCTTGGGCGCGTTTTAAATAGCCTTCAATTTCTTCTTTGAAATTATCGGCATTAAGGTGACAGTGTGTATCAAATAAAACCATCTTATTTACCCACACAAAATCTAGCGAAAATTTCTTTAGATAGATCATCATCGTTATTTTCGCCCAATAAGTCTTTAACTGTATAAAAAGCTTCTTGCAGAATTACAGAGACAAGATCTAGTGGAACATTACTGATTGCCTCACTCTTAGCTTGCTCGAGCAGCAGTTTGGTTTTAGAAAGAAGTCCTAATTGCCTGGCATTATTTAAACTTGGACGGATATAGCTCTCCTCTTCAATTCCTAAAAGTGCAAGCACTTGTGTTTCTAACTCGCCAACATCGTGACTGAGCGCGGAAATATAGACCGCGTTCTTATCTCGTTTACTAATTAAATCACTCTTGTTATAAACAACAATCCGCTTTTTGTTGTGCGTCAGTTCAATTAATTGCTTGTCTTCGTGGGTTAACTCTTGCGAAGCATCCAGGACAACAATAATAAGGTCAGCATGTTCAATTGATTGTTTGGCTTTACTGATACCAATTGATTCAACTACATCGCTACTCTCTCTTATGCCCGCAGTATCAAATAAATTGAGGGTAATCCCGCGAATTTTGACTTGGCCTTCAACAATATCACGGGTTGTCCCTGCAATATCAGTTACAATTGCTTTTTCTTCTTTTAAAAGCGCGTTAAGAAGTGATGACTTGCCAACATTGGGTCGACCGACAATCGCAACATTAATCCCCTCTTTAATAATTTTCCCCTGTTGTCCTTGGGAGATAAGCTTAGTAATTTCAATATTTACTTTGGTAATATGATCAATTACTTGTGCCTTGGTGACAACACCGATATCTTCATACTCTGGATAATCAATATTAACCTCAATATTGCTTAATAAGTCCGCAATTTTAGTCTTGATCGGATATATTATCTTACTGGTTTCGCCTTCAAGTGAAAGAAGCGAAAGTTTCTTGGCTTCGCTAGAAGTTGCGTTGATCATATCGTTTATAGCCTCAGCTTGGATTAAATCAATCTTGTTATTTAAATATGCACGACTCGAAAATTCACCTTGGACCGCTAGCCGGGCCCCGTGTTTTAAAAAGAGTTCGATAATTTGATTGGCAATTAGCATCGAGCCATGACAAATTACTTCAACAACATTTTCACCGGTGAATGATTTAGGTGCGACAAAAAGCAGAGCAATTACCTCGTCAATTGCCTCTCCATCATCATGGATACGGCCATAGACAATCTTTTTTTCTTTAATTTGGCTGACGTCCTCGCTAAAAATTTTAGAAAAAGTCGTGAGTGCGTCCGCTCCCGAAACCCTAATGATTGCGAGTGCGCTTTTTAGTGGCGCAGTCGCAAGTGCAACAATTGTATTAACCATAAATTTCACCTCGTTTATATTTTATCATACACACTGCTTGCCACGAAAAAAACCACCTAAGGTGGTTATTCTTTTTCGTTATACTTAATGACGATTCTTCTTTCGTTCCGCTCTCCAATTGATTCGGTGCTAATATTGCCAAATGTTGATAGTGCGTTATGAACCGCCCGTCTTTCATCGGCTAACATCGGATCAAGTGTGACAGCAATTTGTGTTTTCTTTACTTCGCGTGCAAGCCGCTTGGCAATGGAAACAACTTTTGAATATCGTTGATTTTTATAATCGTTAATATCAACTAACACCCGGATTCGTTTTTTGTAACGTGTCGTCGCTGCGAGTTTAACTAATTGATTAATTGCCCCAAGTGTCTTGCCGTTTTTACCAATTAAGATCGAGTTATGACTTGTATCAAGTTCCAATCTAATTAGATCTTCTTCAATAGAAGACTTCACAGTAGGCTCAATGTCGAAGGCCTTAATCATATTGCATAAGTAGTCACTTAGGTATTCAATGATATCGCTAGTTTCAAAAACGTTAATTACGAATGTTTTTCTAAACAGTCGCTTTTTCTCTTCGACAAACTCATAAATAATTTCTTCAACGGCTTTACCTGAATCTTCACTAGCTTGCGCTAATGCAAGTTCTATTGTTTTTGCTTCATACGTTTTCATTTTTTAGTCCTCTTTTTTTCTAGGACAGCGTGTGTGATCACTGCTTGAGCGATTGAAATAAGTGCCCCGACTAACCAGTAAATGCCCATCGCGGCTGGTAATGACCACGACATAACTAGAATCATGATGAACATAAACCAGGTCATCATTTTCATTTGTGATTGTTGTTTATCGGCTGCTGGGTTAACAGTTGTTTTGACAACGTCTTTTTTAACCCGTTTCTTTGTCAGCCATTGCGTAATTCTTGTGGCGATGAATTGAGCGACGGCCATCAATAAGAAGAGGCCGGCGGCAGTCCACCAACTAGAACTAAACCAGTTAGACATCATCGAAGCTCCTAATTGGGCATTAAGGTTTAAACCTAAAACCGAATCACTAGCAAGCGACGCGCTTCCTGTCATCGCCCCCCAAACCGCAATAAAGATTGGGAATTGGACGAACATAACAAGAATCGAACTAAGTGGATTGATGTTGTTTTTCTTATATAAAGCCATTTGTGCATTGGCAAGACCTTGTTTTTCACTTTGGTTTGTATTTGAATTTGGATATTTTTGTTGAATCTTCGCAAGTTCAGGTTGAAGAGCTTGCATTTTTTGTTGTGAGACTGTTGATTTAAGGGTTACGAGAATCATTAAACTTCTAACAGTAACAGTAACAATTAAAATCGCCCACACTTGACCAATACCACCGGCTCCAAAAGAAGTGGTGAGTACTTCAACAAAAGCTGCGATTGGATAAACGAGTAATCCTTCGATTGGTCCACGGCTGAATGCGTAACCCCAATCTTTGGCGGTGACAGTAATCTTTTCGCCTTCAGGTCCATATTGTCCTTCATCAAGCGCGATGCAAGCACGATATCTACCAACCTTAGCAGTCAACTCTGCTTTATATAGTGAATTAAAGTCGGCGGTTGGAACGTTTTCAATACCAAGTTCTTGGCCGAGGTCATAAACCCAAAGGTCAAAGTTACCCCAGAGGTCTGTTCCTCGAGAGGTTGTAGTCGAATCTTTTGTTCCTAAGAATTTAAGATGTCCATATTCTTCAAGTGCGGCAGCGTTATTCTCTTCGACACTTAGTTCAGTGTTCGCTGAGTAATAAGTGGTAGCTAATTCTAAAACTTCTTCATCTAGGCGAACCCAGAAAGTTTCGGTTGGAACAGCAAACCCTTGCGCTTCGGCTTTGGTGATAATTGATTGAAGATTATCATTATAGGCATAGGTTGTTTCGCTTCCTTCAACAGTTTTAATTAATCCGCTATCTTCGTTATATAGCATGTGTGCCGTATCAGCAGGCGCACAAAAGCTGGCAGTACATCCGGATAACACAAAAACAGCGCTAATTAAACCGCCGAGTGTTAATAGTCGTTTAGTTTTTTTGTTCATTAATTTTTATCTCCGTTTTGGCTAACATTTTTTCGACCAATTCAGTTATTTGTTGATAAGAGTAATCAAGATAATTTTTACGAACAACTGCAATTATTTCGAAATTAGGATATTTGTTAACATAATTGCTAAAAATCGATCTTAGTTGTCGTTTAACTTTATTTCTGACTACAGCATTGCCAACTTTCTTGCCAACCGCAAACCCTACTTTGAGATGGTCGCTGTTGCAAGTATAATATAACACCATTGCATTAGTCCTGAGTGCGGTCCCTTGTTGAATGATTCTCGTGAATTCCTTGTTGTCAGTCACGCGATTAAATCTCTTCACTTAAAACCCCTCCTCCATTAATAAAATGCCGGACTTAACCGGCGTTATAATTAAACTGTTAATGAATAACGACCCTTGGCGCGACGGGCGGCCAAAATCTTGCGACCACTAGGGGTTGACATTCTTTCTCTAAAACCGTGAACGCGAGCTCTTTTGATTTTACTTGGTTGATAAGTTCTTTTCATAATTTTTCTCCTTGTTATAAGAAATACAACATAAAGTTGTGCTCATAAATTGTATATTCATTTACTATGTAAAGTCAAACGATTAATAAAAAACTTATAAAAACAGCGAAATTCATCCTTTTAGGAGCCTAAAAAAAATTGTCCACAAAAACTGTGGATTGGGTGCTCGGGTTGTGTGATTATGTTGTAATAGTTTCGAATTTAAGACGCTTATATATTGTGGATAACTTTTAGCGCTTGGGGATAACTCTCACCAATATCCCCATTTATCCACGTTGAGAGATTTGCCCACAGCTTTGTCCACAGATAAAAGTTGTGGAAAGTGTGGATAACTCTATAAAATCGTACCTTTTTATCTACTCAATTGTGGACAAATTAAAATGACCTTTTTTCCTCTTTTTTTAGATTGTGGATATGTTAAAATTTCTTTGTAGTTAAACGGAGGCTAAGTTTATGATCAAGTCCATATCTGAAATCACACAACTGTGGGACCGCGCGCTTGTTAGAATAAAAGAAAAAATCACTGAAAGGCATGTTTATGATGCTTTTTTCGCAAATACTTATATCAATGCGATCAACGGTGACCAAATTTCGATTGTAGCAAATTCAAGTCTTGCAAAATCCGTGCTTTCTTCAACTTATACAGGCTTAATTGAAGAAACAATCGGCGACATTACAGAGTCAAATTATCGTGTCGATTTCATAATTAGTGAAGAAATCACCAAAACCGTTGAAAAGCCTATCGAAAAGGCTCGTTCCTCGTTTTTTCAAACCTCCAGAATTAACTCAAAATTCACTTTTGACAACTTCGTAGTCGGTCCAAACTCTAACCTTCAAGCTTATCAAGCTGCCTTAATGATTTCCTCGACTCCTGGTAAGATGTATAACCCTTTATTTATCTATTCCTCGTCAGGCTTAGGAAAAACCCACTTACTGCACGCAATCGGCAACTATATTAAAGAAAACACACCATTACTTAATGTTCTATATATTTCCACTGATGATTTTGTTGAAGAATATATCCGTTTTGTTCACGGTGATAAAGAAAAAGAGTCTTTAAAGGATTTCTTTAGAGCAATTGACGTCTTACTAATCGATGATATTCAATTTTTAGCGGAAAAACCTAAAACCGAAGAGATGTTCTTCCATATCTTTAATTCTCTGGTCAACTCCAACAAGCAAATCGTCTTAACAAGCGACCGTCATCCTAGCGAATTAAAGGGTTTAGAAAACCGCTTAGTATCACGTTTTAATCAGGGTTTACAAATTTCGATTTCGATTCCTGATTTAGAAACACGTAAACAAATTCTTAAAAAGAAAATCAGCGCTAACAATCTTGATGTCGAAGACTTTGAAGATGATGTGCTTGAGTTTTTTGCGGAACGTTTCGGCAATAACGTCAGAGATCTAGAAGGTGCGCTTAATCGGCTCCTCTTCTATATCATCAATATTCGCCCAACCAAGAAAGTTACATACGATATTGCGGTTGAATCAGTGGAATCGCTCATAAGTGTTCTTGACTCACAAACAAAACTTAGCGAAAAACGCATTCTTACCGTTGTCGCTGATTATTATAACCTTACGCCAACCCAGCTGACCGGCCGTAATCGCACTACCCAGGTAAGTATGGCAAGACACATTGCAATGTACTTGATGAGAACGCTGCTAGACCTACCATTCTCAAAGGTCGGAAAAGCCTTTGGGGGCAAAGACCATTCGACTGTGATGAACGCGATTCAAAAAGTGGAGAAATTGTTGAAAAATGACCCCTCGTTTAAGAAGGTTATCGACGACCTCAATAATAGGCTAAAATAGTCGTTTTATGTAATAAAGGTGTGTCATTGATCGCTGGTTTATGGTAAAATATTTGTAGTAAATACTGGGTTATCCCCAGAAACCACAGCCCTTATTATTATTGTTTGAAAGGAATAACAATATATGAAATTTAAAATAAATCGTGAGCAGTTTTTAAAAGGCTTAACCGTCGCTGCTAAACCAACAACAGCAAGATCACCGATTCCTGTTCTTGGTAACATTTTGTTAACGCTTGATGAAAAAGGATTACACCTTTTAGGCTCCAACGGAGAACTAGCAATCAAGACCTTAATTCCTTTGAAGGTAAATGACCTTGAAGTGATTAGGGTTTATACCGAAGGTGAATGCCTTGTCTCGAGCAAGATCATCACTGAAATGATTAGAAAACTTGAAGGCAACGAAATTGACTTTGAACTGTTTGACGGTTCAATCGCCAAGATTGAAGATGGAAGAACCAAATATAATCTTAATTCCGTCCGCCCTGAAGAATATCCAGAAATCGACCTAGAGAAAAACGGGATCAACTTTGAAGTTGATAGTAAAAAGTTTATTCGCATGGTTGACCAAACCTCCTTTGCCGCCAGCACCAAAGAGCAACGTCCTATTTTGACCGCTGTTCATCTTGAAGCCGGCGAAGGAGAATTAACCGCAATCGCGACTGATTCCGCGCGTTTAGCCAAAAAGACGATCGAGCTTAAGGACAATGTGACTTTCTCCGCCAACGTTCCAGCCCGCGTCCTTCTAGAAATCGCCAAAACGATCGAAACCACGCCAGGCGTTAGCGTTGTCGAAATTTCCGTTAGTGATAAGAAAATACTCTTTGAGTTTGACGGAACCGTGATTGCTTCACGCTTAATCGCTGGCGATTATCCGAACACTAAAAACATTATTCCCAAGACATATAACAGTTTTCTTGAAATCAACTCAAGCGAACTTTTAAAAGCGATGGAACGGGTCGCTTTACTAGCCGCCAATGAAAGAGAGAATATTGTCAAACTCACGATGAGCGAAGATGCAGTTGTGATTTCTTCAAGAAGCCCACTTTCAGGTAGTGCAACCGAGACAATCACGACCAGTAAGTATTCAGGTGATCCCCTTGAAATATCCTTCAATTATCTTTTTGTTAGCGCGGCCGTAAAAGCTTGCCAAGCTGAAGATGTTAACCTGGGTTTTTTGGGCGAAATGAAGCCGTTTAGTGTTAAGGTTACCAATGACCATACCCACGTTCAAATTGTCACGCCAGTCCGTACTTATTAGCCTAAAAACAAGCACGTTTAACTAAGCCGTTTAAGGGAATATAAATATTCCCTTTTTTTGTTGTTTTATGGTAAAATAAAGCATAGAAAAGAAGTAGAAAAAAACATATGAAAAAGAAGAACAAAGACGACTACATTACACTAGGCCAAGCCCTAAAAAAATACAACCTTGTTGCGACCGGTGGGGAAGGTAAAACCTTAATCATTAACGGCGAGGTTTTTGTTGATGGAATCATTGACACCAGACGTGGTCGCAAACTTTATGGCGGCGAAAAAGTTAGGGTGGCTGAGCAAGAAGTAGTAATTGTAAATGGTCATAACAAACCTTAGTCTTTATAACTTCCGCAATCACCAAAGTCTTGAAACGAGTTTTGTCAAAGGACTCAATGTGCTTGTAGGCCCAAACGGGGCGGGTAAAACCAATATTGTTGAAGCAATTCATATGTTGGGCTTTGCTAGTTCGTTTCGCACGAGGGATAGCGCAGTCATCGTTCAAAAGGAAAAACCCAAAGCGCACATTGAAGCGATAATCAGCCTTCCTTACAAGACTGTCGTAGAGTTTGATATCACACCAAAAGCCAAAATTATCACGGTGAATGGTAAAATCTTAAGAAAAACAAGTGAATTAAATAAATTATTTAATCTCACAACATTTATTCCTGAAGATGTCTTCTTTTTTGACCGCGAGCCGAAAAACCGCCGTAAATTTCTCGATGAGCGCATTAGCAAAGAGAGTGAACTTTATTTACTTGCCCTCATTAATTATGAAAAGTTGCTAAAAGAACGAAACGCGCTGCTCAAAAGCGGGGCGCTAGATGAGCGCTTAGAGATCGTGACCGGGCAACTACTCAAAGAAGCCGAAAAAATCGTCACAGAGCGAGCTAAATACGTCAGGAAGATAGAAACAGTCCTCAACAAGGTCATGTCGCAACTAACGCGAACACCAATGGTTGTTGCGCTTCGCTATCTACCTTCTCTTAGACCGGGCCATGACTTTCAAGAAAATGCTCGCAAACAATTTGTCGCAATTAGTGCGAAAGAAAGAATCTTACAAACGACAACACTAGGACCACACCGCGACGACTTAGCCGCCGTACTCCAAGGTAAAGATGTTAAAGATCATGCCTCACAAGGACAAAAAAGACTAATTGTGATTGCATTAAAAATTGCCCCCTACTTTATGGAGACGGATGCTAACAAGAAACCGGTCGTTATCCTTGATGACGTCTTATCCGAGCTAGATGAAAAGCACCAAGAACGGTTAATTGAATTATTAAACCAAATGTCTCAAGCGTTTGTGACGACAACTAAATATGAAAACTATGCTGCGGCCATTTATGATGTCGCGGCTGGACAAATAACAAGGAGGAACATCTAATGAGTGAAATCGAAAAAGAAAAAGAAACATTAGAACAACAACAATCTCGTGAACTCGCCGAAGAGCGGGTCCATGAAAAGGCTAACGAAGAATATACCGCCAAACAAATCCAAGTTTTAGAAGGACTAGAAGCGGTCCGCAAAAGACCGGGGATGTATATTGGAACGACCGGAGAAACAGGACTGCATCACCTTGTGTGGGAAATTGTCGATAACTCCATTGATGAAGCTTTAGCGGGATATTGTGACACGATCACCGTCACAATCAACAAAGATGAATCACTTTCTGTTGAAGATAACGGACGGGGAATGCCGGTTGATATTGTGGAAAAAACCGGTAAATCTGCCGTTGAAACAATTTTCACTGTGCTCCATGCTGGTGGTAAATTTGGTAGTAAT